>JAABUJ010000323.1_pt1 | contig 101225 bp, 76 predicted proteins | sample 5559131 | NCBI WGS metagenome assembly JAABUJ01 (sample SAMN10711875, study PRJNA513366) | rock metagenome | isolation source: Antarctica rocks | place: Antarctica: Victoria Land, Mt New Zealand nord | collected 2016-01-07
CAACAACCACAGCTCGACCAGTGACTCTATTAGCTCTGAAAGGCAAGCCTTCCAGGTTCCCAGCCTGCACCACGGGGAGGAAGAGTCTTTGCAGGCCTGTAATTTTATTTATTGATAAACTTAATAAGAACACAAATCTTATATATATTCTTGCTGTTCTCAGCAATGAAAATTTACTTTTTAAGAATCATTATCTTGTAAAGATCATGCAGCTTTGTAAAGTCAAGATAAGTAAATTATTAATGTTAAAGTCTGTAAGTCTTGATCTTTTTGTTCAGTAATGCAATATTGATGTTTGAGAAATTAATTATGAGATTATACTTATAAATTTAAATTTATAAACTTATATCTGAAGCAATAATAAAAAAGACAATCTCTGAATGTAATATATATATTATAAACATTAAAACAAATTTATTAAGACTTTTTACAATATATTTAATTATATAGACTTCATCTCATTCTAATGCTTCTATTATAGTTTTATTACATTTATTATATATTTAAAGACTCTGCTGATCAAAGCTTTTATACAATTTTATTTTATATATTTACTTTTTTGAAAGAAGATTGACTTCAAGTTTAAATATATAAAATGTTAAACTTAATCTTACAGAATTTTCTGACTTAATTTGCATAATGATTACTTCATAATAATAAGAGTATAAATGTTTTTTTTAACTTTAATTTATTAATGTTTCATACATATTAGAGAATTACTGAAGAGTTAAAGTTAATTAATTATGTATAAAAAGAATTTTAAGTCTGCAACTTATTTAAATTTAAATATCTTATTAACAGTCTTCTTAAACAGAGCAGTAATTTTATTATTAACTTTTTTTTTATTTTTTAAGTTTAAAAAAAATTGTATCATTGCTGATCTCTGTATTAAAAATTCTATGTTTTTTCTTCTTATACTTAAATTTCAACTTGCAGTGTAACTTAATTACATTTAACTTGTTTATCTTTTTTTAAATATTTCTTTAAATATTAAAAAGATATTTGCAGTTCTAAATGCTATAAATGTCTTAACAGAGAAAATACTTAAAGACTTTACAGCAAAAAGATTAATTATTATTAAAGTTAAATAATCTTTAATGATGTTTCTTAACATTAATTACACAGTAATTTAATGAATTACAGTTATAATTTATTAAATGTTTATCTTTTTGTCATTTATCTGTTCACAGAACAGTAATAATCTTCTTAGCTTTAAGTTATGTTTCTTTCTTCTGAAGCTTTTACAAATCTTACTTAATATTTAAAGTATTTTAAGCATTAATTACATTGTAAATTACATTATATTCATTCAATAATGCTTAAAGCAGTGTCTAAAACTGTTGCTTTGATTTAAATAAATTAATTATATAATTTATATCAGATTGAGTTGCAGCAATCTTTCTGTCAAGTTTACTTAGATAAATTTATATTTCTTTAATGAATACATTTTTTGACATTTTATTAGACTGAGTATAGAGTCAAGTTAAGTTCAAAAAGATCACCTATAACTCTGTAAAAACCTGATCTAATCTGTAAGTCAGGTTATTACTAACTCTATGTGCACTAGGTTAAATTGAGACATTAGAGCACCATTTTTTAGGGCTAAGTCATGTGATTATAAATTACATAAAATCATAATATTAGCCCTAACCCTTACGAATAATACATCACAAAACTGAACTTTGTAATCTATTTTTTGCGTTTCTTTTGCAGACACTAATGTCATATATGAAATCTAAAACTCACACACTCAGTCTATATTTTATGTTTAATAAACTTTATTAAATATTGTCTTCTCATTATCTACAACTTCTTCTTATATTTAAATCTCAACACATTTTAAACATCTTTTGTACTAATCTTATTCATTAGATATTCTTAATTATCTATATTGATGTAAATAATAAGTTAGTATAAGATTTTTGTGTTGATTTTCTGACTTTTAAAGTCAAGATTGTCAAGAAAAAATGAGAATTTACTGACAAAAGTATTAATTAATAAAATTTTAATAAAATTTTATAAATCTTCTTTTATCAGCTATCTTTACATAAGAATAAATCATTGATTGTAGTTCTTATAAGTGAAGATTGAAATAGATTGTTACTTTATAAAGAAGTTGTTAAAGTTTATAATGATGATAGTTGACATGTAGTATAAGAAGTGAATAAAGTAAAATAACAATGTATATATAGAAAATAATGTAAAGAAAATAAAGAAAATCTTATATCTTTTATTTTGTAAAATAATAAATACTTATTTGTTCTAATGATTTGTATTAAGCTGCTAAAGAACAGTGCTCTTAATGAATAACTATAAATATTTATTTATCTATTTAACAAGATGTATATTAAGCTACTGAGAGTGCTGATTTTACTTAATGATTTAAGCTTATATATTTAGCTGCTGTAGATACTTATTTATTTATTTAATAAGATATATATTAAGCTACTGAAACATTAAAAGTATATACTTTCTCTGAGAAGCTTCTTGTTAATTTAGACTCATAATTTATTGAAAGAAAGAAGATATTTATATTATATTATACTGTTTAGTGAAATGTCTATGACTGTGTTGTTGTGATTAAGAAAGTTAAGAAGAATATTGACTGCAGTTAACATTAATAAAGACTTTACTCAGCTTTTAATACTAGTTCTAGCTGACTCAATAGAAGCAGCTAGAACACTGCTTTTTAATAAAGTCTTTAATTACTTATTCAATCTTATGCTTTATAATTAAGTCATTTGCATCTTACTTCTAATGATAAACTCATTATTCTTGAAGAACTTAATGATTTAAAAGAAGATTAACAAGATCTTATGTTTCATTTTTGTTTAGAGTCTTAATTTTTGCACTTATAGTCATTTTTCATTAAGTAATATTAAATACAGTAATGACTTCTTTATAGATAGCTGACTCTTCTTTTAAGTTTTTTTCTTTTTATTTTAATGTAATCTTTACAATTAGTTCTGCAATGCAGAACAAAATCATTAAACTACTTTCATAGTATTTTAGTGACTGTTATTTTCTTTTAAAATGATGTAAAGAAGCTAATAACAATACTATTAACTTATTATTACTGTTCTTAATTGACTTAGTGATGTAAGCTAAATAAAAGATTTTATAATTCTCTGATTTGTTCTCTTTATTTATTATTGAATGTGAAGCAGAAACTAATGTATAGTCTTAAATTATATTGCTGTCTTTTTTTTCTCAATTTATACTCAGTAATTCTGAACAGCTAAGCTTAGAAAACTGATATAATTGCTTTGATAACAGAGCAGAAACTGATGAGTATATAATTTTAAAATTATTAATTTATATTAATTCTTTATTAAACACAATGTCTTATCTTTATATTATCTTTCTTTATTAAATAGTTAAATTCTAAAGATATTAAACTTTTTATATTTAATAAGCATATCTTTTTCACTTCATTCATTAAACATAGCACTCTTTAGATGTCTTTCTTCTAATATGTATGTGTAAGCTTTGTATTCTTATACTTATAAATAACTAAGATCAATGAGCTTAGCATTATTGTCAATATTAATTAATTTATATTACAATTAAGCTGAAATCTTTCTGTTTATAGTCTTTGTAAAGCTCTAATTAAGAAAATAGCAGATCATTTTAATAATCTTTAATTGTAGCTTTCTTAATGTATTAATATTAATTATTATAACTTTTATTTATAATACAATGAGATCATTACTTCATTTTGTGACTTTGTTTTGCTCTGATGTGTTAAATATAATTAATTTATATATAGTTTCTTGCTAACAGAGAAAGTCTTTAAGTTTATAATTTTTAAATTTGTTTTCATTATTAATTTAAACAGTTAACTATAAGCATTCAGTATGCTTCTTTAAAAAGTTAAAATAACATTTAATTATTTTTTTGCTTTCTTCTTCTGTTTTATAGAATAAACATATTGAACATGAAAGTAATCATTTGTGTAGATAATGTATTAAATAAATTTGTTGTAAATGACTGACATTATAGAGCTAACAACATTGATATGTATTATCTTATATATATTGATAACTCATTATTGCAATTATCTTAAAATCAGTTACTGCTGTTTTGTCTTAATGCAGACCTTATACACATAATGATTTTAAGATTTTAGTAATTTATAAAGATAAATCTTAATAGCTATCTTAAATAACTTAATTAAATTGTTCATATCTATATAAGTAAAATAACAGTGTTAAATATTATAAGATATCTTTTAACTAATTACTGTCATAATAATATTGAATTAATTCTTTAATCAAATTAAATAAAAATCATTGTATTTTAAAGCATATCTGATAATCTTATTGTCAGTAACTTATAATAGCTCATTAATAACAGTATTGAGTTGCACTTTCTTACTGATAATTATATCTACTGACAATAGATTAATTACTGTATTTAAAATATAAATTACATTATTAAGAATTATATCTCTATAATCTTTATCTTTTAAACTAAACTGTAAAGTAATGAAGCTCTCATCAACAATGTTGATTTGACTATTAATGTTTATTATAATGATAAAATTAATTAAATACATATAGAATTTAAATAATTATTGATTTTTATATATATAATAAGAGATACTAAAGTCAGCTAGTTAGCTATTTTCTGTAATGATGACAGCAACATATATAATAATTAGTAAAAAGTTTACTTTTAAGTTAAATTTTAAGTTATTTAACTTCTTTTTATTACTATATTTTTTAGCATCTTTTTTATCTTTTTCATTATCTTTATCATTTCTTTTTCAAATACTTTATAAAGCAGTTTTCTTCTGTGTAAATAGATCTTTCATAGTAATTACATTATTTATTTTTATTTTTATTTTCTTTATTTCAGTTATTCTTGCTCTTACTTTATTCATTTAACTTAATTATTATAATTATTGTCTTATTATTTCTCTTAAGTCATTCTTCATCAATAAACTTCACAATTAACTTATTTAACTTCAGCATTATTATTTAAGTCATTAAGTGTTTTGCTGTGACTCATTGCTGATATATAAAGTCTAAATTAATTAAAAAAAATTAATCTTAATTAATTTATTAATCTTAATATCAATTAAAATGATTTCAATCAGTAATGACTTGTACTGTAAGACATAGTTATTGATATTTAAATAGATTTTAAGTTATAAATTATAAAGTTTAATTATAAAAATGTACTGCAGATTAAAGCTATACAGTATATAAAGATCATTAATGTAATCTTATATCTTCTTTGCTGTCATCTTTTCTTAAATAATAACTTGAATTTCTAAAAAGACATTAAGAATAATTTAAGTCATTATTTTATTATTTTAAGTGTTTTACTCAATTCAGACAGATAAATTTATCATAAGATCTGTTTTCTTCTTAATGAGTGTAGAGATGTTATCATTAATTATGTTTCATAAATTAACATTTAATAATGTAAATTACATAACTATCTTTTATACTGAGTAATCAGTATCTTCTTTTAGCTGAAAGAATTGCTGAAGTTAAATAACATTTATAGTTAATGATATACTGTTTTTGTTTTATACTAATTATAATTTAAATAAACAGCATTTAAGTTCTTTATTTTGCTTTTATAATGATGATTGTCAACTCAGTAATTTATTATTTGTATTTAATTAAAAGTTAATGAATTTTAATGATGACAACAAGATCAATTAAGTAAATTAATTGACAAAATTAATATACATATACAGCTAAGCTCATAATCTATTGAATATATACTTAATAGCAGTGTGTAATGATTGTAGTATTGTCTAATTAATTAAGTGTAAAGAGATAAACATCTTGTGTAATAGAAAACTTTTCAGAAGGTTGACACTAAGTTTAATCAGACAATGTCTTGACATATTCTTGAGTTCTTGTACTAAGTCAAAATAGGCATAAGTATCACTGTATCAACAAGTTATAGATTCTTAAGCTTCTGAGCTTTTTGGCCACAGTAACTCAACTTACACTCTTCTTTCTTTGTGACTTGACCTCCACACTGTCTACACAAGTAAAGCATAAGCACAATGGCCATCACAGTGCATTATCAGCAGCTCTTACTTGAGTCAGCCACCACTGATGTTTGGACCTGCACCAGGTGGTGGGGCAGCTATGCTCAACAGCAAGCATGGCACACAATCTGAGACAATGCCAGGTCCTGATTCAAAAAGCTGTGGCTGCACATGCTCATGTCAGTAACATGGCATCCAACCACATCGATCTTCATTTTACATCAACTCAGACAGGTTCTTATATCCACAGGCTCTATTCCTTCCCGAAGCAAGTGACTATATCAGCTCCTCGCCTGCAGAGACTGTCGCTCTTGTCAAATCAGTAATGGACAGTTTGTTCGTCCTAGGCCTTCAACATGAAGCTCATCAGTCAAAGCTGCCGATCAATGTAGGGATTCACGAGCCTTCACAAGATGGGGAGAAGGTGAAGAATACTTTGATCTGGATTGACGAGGAGGGAATGATTATGCATAGATATCAGAAAATGCATCTTTTCGATGTTGACATACAAGATGGTCCCACCTTGAAGGAGAGCAAGTAGGTGATATACTATGCTTCTGTCCGCGAGGAAGGCCTACATAGTGATTCATCTAGGACTGTTGAGAAAGGGTTCAGTATTCTTGCCCCGTTTGAGACACCAGTGGGCCGCCTCAAAATGACCATTTGTTTCAATCTGTGCTTCCCCGAAATGAGCCTTGCCCTGAAGCGGCAGAATAGTCAGATCATCACTTATCCATCTGCCTTTACTATTCCCACTGAACAGCGCACTGGGAAGTCTTGCTGCGAGCGTGTGCAATTGAGACCCAGACATATGTAATTGCAGCAGCGCAAGCCGATGTTCATAACGAGAAGAGATCCAGCTACAGACATTCGATGATTGTATCTCCCTGGGGCACAGTCTTGGCGCAACTTGACAGTGACGGGCAGGAGCCACAAATTGCAACGGTGGAGATCAACCTAGACCTGGTTGAAAAAGTGAGGGAGTCTATGCCTCTGCTGCGAAGAACGTAAGTAAAGAGATCTCTGTGATTTGTATCAAGCTACTGATATCCAATATCCAGGGATGTATACCCGGAAGTGTGATGTTGTGCAGCATGAAGAGGATGGAGTAAGACATGGGAGGATAGCGATTATCCTGTCATGGCGAACTGGAATTGCATCATTGCCACTTCATGTACTGAGACTCAAGGTTATGACACCAGCTAATCAAGACATCTGTTAGAGATGATGCTCGCTGCACATAGAGTGCACTTCCTGAACATTGAGCCAATATGTGACCAGCGCTTTGGGAAACATGGTCAAGGGCATATTTTATAGCTTAGAGCAACGGTTGATGCTGTGTTTCTCAGTGTACAAGTACACATGATAAGCCCATTTGGTAAAGAAGCTTCTTCTGACAGACCGCACGTATGGGTGTCACTAATCATTGTAGAACGCACTGCTGAGACTGTTTCAAAGATGAGGAAGGATGCAGATGCTGGATTTGGAATGCTCTCTTCACCTGCAATCTGCTCACAGTCATTGCTTCAGCAATAGGTGACTAGGTAAGGTACCTTAGGGTTTAAGGTGTCAAAACATCATGCCTCATTCTGTTACCTTAGTGGTTCAGAGCCCTACAGAGGTTTTGAGAACATGCAGAGTTTGCTAGAACAAACAGTTTGCTACAAATAAAAGTTTTTTCTTTCATCAATTGAAGACCTTCTTATAGAGTCACATTTTCATAGAGTAGCTAGACACTTATGATTATATGTTCATTTCATTAGTTACTTCTTCTATATTTGACAGATTATGAGCTCAAATATATATTGATATTCTTTAAAATTCATTCATTAAGTCATTTATTTCTATTTAAAATGATGAAAGAAAAACATCTTGTTGTTATTGTTATTTTATGAATGCTAAAAAGAGCTCTCTAAGAAGTAAAGTGAATTTGATGTATAATGAGAAGTTATTCACATCAAATCATTATAAATTCATAGATAAAATGATCAAAAACAATTCTCACAATCATTTCAAAGTCAGATCTTTACATTGAAAACAACTTCATCATTAATTTAAATGTTCTCATTATACAAAATGATCACAATGTTATATAATCTCATGTTTTCAAAAGTTACAAAACTTAAGAGATCAGCAAACTACTTATTATGAAGAATGTTAATTAAATACAGTTTGATGAGTGCTGAATTATGAAATTTAATAATAAAGAATAATGTTGAACTCTTATTAAAGCTAGATGTTTCAAGTTAGTCAGTAATGACTGAAGAATTCATATTTAAAACAATGATAACTACATTGATAATCTCAGTCAACATTACTTAAGCTAACTGAATCACACAAAACAACAAGATTACAGTTATTATTGTTTTTATTGTTAGCTTAAAGATCACTGTTGTCATAGACAACATGAAAACAGTCAAAAAAATGTAAAATTATCTTGTATATCTTTATTTATTTTATAGATTTAATCTTAAATATATTTTATTCAACAATCTATATGTCTGTCAACTCAATCAATACTTCTTTGTTGATGCTTATGCTCTGAAGTATAAGACACTTTTATAAGAAATTGTGATCTTCAGTCTCATCATTAATGAAACTTTAAAAATCATTACTTTTTTATTGAATCTAGAATTCTTCTATTCTCAATGAGTAACAGTAAAACACTTCAGAGCCTGTAATGTGATCTTATTTCTTAATGATTTGATTGCTGAATTAATTGATGAAGAATGTCTTAAAGAAAAGAATGAGAAGCTTGCTTTAATGAGTAAAAAGAAAAATTATAAAGATAAGAAGAAAAAGAATAAGAAGAGAAATGTTGATAAGAATAAAAGTAAGAATGAGATGTACATTTACTGTAAGAAAGCAATTCACTCTGAGAATAATTGCTGAAAATTACACTCAGAAAAGATGTCTAAAGAGCTAAAAAAGAAGCAAGAAACTAAAAAGAAGAAAGAGAAAGAGAAGAAGAAATTATTAAGTTTTGAAGATAAGTAATATAATGAGAACTCAGTGATCTTAACTGTAATAGAGAGCTATAGTCTTGTGATTAATAAGATGTCATAAATAATTAACTTTAATACAATACAACATATGTACTGTGATCTCTCTGCATTTAGCTTAATTAAAATATTCAATAATGAACTCTCTATAAAAGAAGTGTCTGAAGTGACACATGCTTAAGAGATAGAAATGATTGACTTATAGTTAAAGAATAGTGATGAAAAGACTTAAAATATTACTTTAATAAATATTTATTTTATGTTTAATATAGAGCTCAATCTCTTCTCAATTGAAATGACTGAAAAGAAAAAAATATTGATTAAAATCAAGAACAAATTATTATGTCTAAAGAATAAAGTAAAAAGTATGCTTAATTACACAGTACATAAAGACAAGCTATATTATCTTTAAATCTTAATGACAAGAAAATCTGTGAACAAGAATAAGATTATGTCAGTTATTAAAGATAATAAGATCTTAAGAGCTACTTAACATTAATATTTTAACTATATAGAGAATTTAAGTCTTGACAATGTGTCAAAGAATCTCAGAATAGTGAGACTTAATTTATAAGAACTTATAAAAACATTATTACACTTATATAATGTCATAAGACTATTCACTTCAAGAGTTTTAATCATCTTCATCTCACTTTGTGCTCACCATCTTCTTTATGAGTCTATTGCTTCTATTCATTCAGGCATTCAGATAAATGCCTTATATGATGCTGTTACTTAACCTGCTGCTTGCTCAGTCATGAGACTTATATATATATAGAGAAGTATTCTCATCATAGCTAGATTTCAGCTTTTTATAAACTCATGACTCTGACAAATTGATAGCATTAACTGCACCATTAGCTTACATATAGTGACATTAGGTTTAATTCATTAATCATATTTATATAACATTATAAATTCTTTTAATATCTTACTTTCACATCATCATCACCTCATCTCATCAAGCCTCACTATCTAACCACTGAGTCAAACATTTATTTAAGCATATTACTCACTATTATTAGATAATTTCATAAAGCCTTAATGTTACATCTTAACACTGTTGAAGTCTTTGTCACATATTTAAAAGACTTTCATCTGATTCTAACCTTGCTGTTAGTGTCTTTACTAAAACATGAGACAAGAAAGACAAAGAAAAGATATCTATTTTGTTAAAAGTATCTATTGATTTATTTTAATTATTCAGTAGTCTCTGTCATTCTGTGTTAATTTCTTTATCAAACTTAAACAACTTCAATATAGTCTCATCTGAATCAGTTAATCTCATTGAGTTCAATCAGCCTCATCAGCCTGATTCAGACTTTCAAGATGATACTATGTCTACCTTATCTGCCTATATTAATATGATCAAGAAAATACCTTGTAAAATTCTCAATTCTTATATTGATATGATGAAAGGCAGTGATAGCAATGATCAAAGCTATTAAGACATTGATTTTATCTGTTAGCAATGAGAGTTGCTCATTAATCTTATATAAAACAATGTCAGCAATGAAGAAAATAATCATCAGTCTTCTGACAATGACAATGAAGATAATAGTTAGAATAATATTCTCAGCTTTAATGAATGACTCATGTCATTGATGTGAAAATCAGACAATATTGATTACTTTAACTTTAAATTTAATGAATAAGAGCCTGATACTGACCTTATTGAAAGCTTTAGTCAATACATATACTATCAGAATGTTTATATCTTTGTGAATTGACTACAGATTCTTGCACTTATTAAAGATCTTAATGTCTTATGAATCACTATATCAGTCTATTTATGTGAATCAGCATTGCTTTAACATATCATTAAACTTACTGAGATAAAACAAGAACTCTTAAACAATGTCAATCTAAAGCAATGATACATCATTTTAATTAAACAGTTCAAGAAATGAGTCTCATTAATCTTACAGAACATTCAGAAGAATAAGTACATCATAATTAATGTTTATAAAGATAAATTGCTGCAAGTCTTTGCTCAGAAGCTATTTTGATACACAAAAGCAGCTGAGATGATGTCAGTATACAATTAACTGATTGTAGCATGAAATAATTTAGATTTGAAATTCTGAGTGCACATGCCTGAACCTCAGCCTACTACCATCATGTCACAATTTCTCAAATTACTCAACTCAAAAACAAGTCTTTAAAGCAAAATGACTTGCAAACATCATCATGTCTCAGTGACAGCATTAAATTCTTTATATCAGTCTGAATAAGAAGCATCAGCAAACTGATTTTTAAACAGATCATTACATAATGAGTATTATAATCTTAATTAACTTTCTCAGTTTCAGAGTCAAGACTATTTATCTTAATCATACAATTCTCAGTATCAGTATCAGCAGACTAATCAACCTAATTCTTAGTATCAATAAGAGTCTTAATGACAATTAAATTCTTCAAATTAAGTCTACAATCAATGACAACTATCTTATCAGAAACCTCTGACAATAGCTGCATCACTGAACAGTTAGTTAAATGTATATGATGAAAGAAATAACAATAGAGATAGATATGATAAGAGTCAATATGATAAGTTTAGATCTAAAGCATATATGATGAAGAAGCAAGAGAAAAATGAGGTCAATAATGAAGAAACAGAGAATTCTGTCAAAATGAAGAATCATAAATCTGGCTATTACATCACAGATCTGAACATGAATTTCTATAATGTTGAAGTTTATAATCAGAAAGAAAACAAAGAATCAGAAGTTAACTTTGTGACTATCACTATGATTTTATATCACAATTGTCATCAGTCATTTAAGTCTAGAAACATCTTATTTTGTCATTTTCATTCTGAGACAGCCAAAATTGCACACTGTTCTATGAGAAAGACAACAGCTAAATCTTTAACAACAATGTTGATGAAGTCTTCAGATGAATTACTCAAAATCATGTCTATTAAGGCTGTTGTCATCACCAAAGACATTAGAACTGGCTATGACTTTCATAATTGACATTATGTTATGACTAAGACACAACTATCAGATAAGACTACATCAGAACTCATTTGCCTCAATATAAAGTGCTTAGTCACCTTACTTGACTGTATGTTTTTCAAGAGTCAACATACAAAAGTAAAAATTCACACTATGACTATGCTCATACTGATACAAGAAATCAGCTCTGATAAGTATATGACTAGCAAATATGTCATAGTGTCTATTTATCTAGCAGACATTGTCAGATCAAATCAATAAGAAGTTGAAGCTATCATTACTTAAGAGACTCATCTTGTCAATGATCTTAAAACTAAGATGTTAATAGAAATGAATATCATGAAATCTGAGCAAATCAACATTATCATTTCAAAGAAACAGATCATCATTGATATCTGTCAGAACACTGTCATACTGATTAAGATTCATTTGTAAAGTAGTTTTACTAAATATATCATTTATATCAAGTTCAACATAGTCATTTCACCACATATTAAACAGTCTATCTCAGTTTATCACATCAGGCATTTATCTGAACAAGACTTCTTATTTAAATCTGAAGACTCATCAAACTTAGTCTTATATGCTTATATGATTAATTTCAGCCTTTCTGTCATTATAACTTAAAACAAGTCAAATCAATCTATCAGCATAAGACACAATCAAAGGCTAGAGCATCTTACAGAATTAAATTATGAAGAATGTTATTATGTTGTCATTAATGAGTCTACACAGAATCTGATGATTCAAAGAAGTGCAGTTACACATTAAGCAGTATAACTACATCATCTATGCTGCATCACTATGACAGCAACAGTATCTGAATCTTCATATAAATCTGAAAAATTCATCTTAATCTTAAAATCTGAGTTTAAATTAATGAGAACAGTTCTATTCACTGACATCACAGTATATGAAGATATCACTACAATGAAAGCCTTATCTAAGATAGTAGATTGATTTTCTGCAGTATGAAAGAATTTAGATAAATTTGTAAATTTGTTTATGAATAACTGAATGCAAATATCTCTTAAGTCAAATTGAAACAACAAGATGTTCAGAAAGGCTAGAATATACTTATTGAGCCTAAGAGATCATGAGATAGTGAACAAGACTTTTAATGAATTGTAGAAGCAGAATCACATTGTCTGAACAGTACAGAAAATGCTGTTTAGCTATTCAGTCTTTGTGATATGAAAGACATTGAAAAATGACACACAGAAGAGTTAAGTTGTAATAAATATTTAAGGTCTCAATGCAGTCACTATACTGAATGCTTACTCACTATCATTGCAGACTGACATTACAGCTGCTGTTAAAAACATTATCATGATATCACTATGTGCTCATACTGAACCATAGCCAAACTCCTTATGCAACAATTGATAAGCAAAGTACTATATAGACAGCCTTCACATGCAAATCTTTTAAGTTCTTTAGTTGTTAATCTTCATCAATACAAGATCTTAACATCAGAACTTCATTGAATAGCTGTCATAATGTAGTGTCTCACATTGTTACATACCTTACTCATCAGCCTCTTATAGATAAAAGGCTCATGAATTCACAATTCTAACAACTTTTTCTTTTTAAAGAGTGACAATTCATTACATTGCAATATGCAGACTAGAAGCCAACAAAATGAAGCAGAGTCATTCTCTGATCATACTGAGACTTAAGTGATTTCTGAAGAATAGAAATCTGTGAAGATTTAGACTGCTATTCAGATCATAAAGAAGAAGAACTGATATCTAGACAAACAGATCTGTCTGACTGAAATTAGACAGGTCAATAATGAGAAAAGATGATGACTCATGAAAATCAATTGTGAAATGCAAGCATTTAACATGCATAATGAGATCAACAAACTTCTGAGAGATGAAGATTCTTGAGTCTTATTTAAGAGAGAACTGCATACAGAATCTTTTTATATTCTTATTAGCTCTTCAGATTCAACAAAGTAACATGTATTCAAAGTTGTGTATGCACTTTCAGCAAAATGAATGCAATGATTAAAGAACTTGCTCACATATAATGAAAAGTTCATTCATGAACATACTGAGTTTATATGCAGTGCTGTGATGATGTTTCACTTAATCTCTGAAAACTTCTTTAATGATCACAATAAAATTCTCTTTGTTATGCAGTTCTTAGCAGAAGAATCTTGAGATGCATGATTTCATCACATTAATGAGAGCAAACTTCTGAATGACAAGTCATGAATATTCTTTTCAGAGTTTCTACTTGACCTCATTGAGAATTTAGTGAACTGCAGACTTAGCACAGTACAGAAATACTTGAAAGTCATGCAGAAATCTACTTAATCAGTTTAAGCTTTTATAACATATCTTAACATGCTGAAGAATCAGCTTCTGAGCTATACAGAGAAACAGAGAACAAATTATCTCTTTATGAAACTCTGATCAGAGATTTAAGCAGCTTTAATCAATTATTAAGATTTCTTAAAGATAAGAAAAAGCCTAATAGTTCTGACTACTAAACTAAAGATTAATCAGTGATCTGCAGATGATTATACAGTTTGAAGTCACATCATCAAGAAAATCTATGAGCACTGTTCACATTCTTTCACTCAGATGACAAAGCTGCAGCAGAATAATTGTCTTAACTCTGAGGCTACAAAATTAAGTCATCATGACAATGCAGACAAATCTCATTTTGAAACTGATGTCAAAAAGAATAGCTACTATAACTGTAAGAGGTCAGGCCATTTTGCAAAGAACTGCAGAAGTTTTCTGAAAAATCTTAATCACATTAAGATTAATGCAGTCAAGGCAAAAAAAGACAGAGTCTCATTGATTACACTTTAGTGATGAAAATTAGATTAGAAGTCATAAAGAAATTCAGCATTGTGAAGAAAGACTAAGTCTGAATTGAATTTAACTGAGTTTCTATCAGTGTACTGTTAAACACTGCAGCAGAGATCAATGTGATGTCTTAGCAATATGCTGTTGTTCATTAACTGATACAAGTTGATGTGAAACTTCTGAGATCAGAGCTTCTGAAAGGACAATATGTCTACTGTTATAATGTGTATTTAATGAAGTATAAACTCATCAACAATTAAGAACAAAAGCAAACTGAAGAGCAGTTATTCTATGTCTTAGATAAGAATGAATCTAAACTCATCTTTGATCTCTTAGATCTAAAATGACAATGCATTCATATTGATTGTGACTTGCACACATAACACTATAGAATAAAATAAATGCCTCTGACTATTGATGAGCCTGAAGTGTTTATCAACAACATTCAAAATCAACTCACTGTTTATGCATTGTTGATGATGCCTGAATCAGGCTCATTGACAACTGCTATACATGTTGTCAGTAAAATGTCAGCACTATCTTAACAATACAACAGATATGCAGATGTGTTCTCTGAAGAGAATGTTGACAAGTTATCATCTCATTAAGATCATGATCATGTCATAAAGACAAAGAAGCATAAATCACTCTATGATTCACTTTACAATCTGTCAGAAACAGAGCTATAAGTGCTTAGAGAATATTTAGACAACATTTTAGTGAAGAAATAAATACAACATTTCATCAGCTCTGCAGAAGCATCAGTTCTGTTTGTTTCAAAAAATGAAGAAAGCTTATGTCTATGTATTGACTACAGAGATCTTAACAAGATTACTGTTAAGAATCATCACTCTCTGTCACTGATTAGTGAGACACTTAATCAGTTAAGTGAAGTCAAGATGTTCATTAAACTAGATCTTAAGAATGCTTATCACTGCATTAGGATCAAGAAAGACAATGAGTGAAAGACTGCATTTTGCACATACTACAGTCATTTTAAGTACATAGTCATGTCATTCAGACTGATTAATGCCTTGACAACTTTTCAAGCCTATATTAATAAGGCATTGACTGAGCTAGTCAATGTCTTTTGTGTAATATATCTAAATGATATTCTGATCTATTTCAGTTCTCTAGAAGAACATCAGAGTCATGTAAAACAAATTCTAAAATGACTTTAACAGTTTAAACTGTATGCAAATCTAAAGAAGTGTGCTTTTCATACTATATAGATAAAATTTCTTAAGTTCATCATCTTCACTACTGATGTTTTGATGAATCAACAATGAATTAAAATCATAAAGAAATGATCAGTACCTAGAAGCTATCATGAGATACAAATATTTCTAGAATTTGCAAACTTTTATCATCACTTTATACAGAGCTATTCTAAGGTCACTGCTCCTTTAACTGACCTGTTAAAAGGCAGCAAGAACAGCAAGAAGATAGATGTCTTTAAGTGATCATAAATGACAGTGTAAGTGTTTTGCAAGCTTCACAACATCTTTACACAGACATTTATTCTGACACACTTTAACTCAGAGCTAAGAGCTTAAATCAAAACTGATGTCTTAATAGTTAAGTTAGCAGATATCTACTCACAGCTTCAGATGAATGCTCAATGACACTCTGTTGTCTTCTGATTAAGAAAGTTAAATCTGATCAAAACACACTATAAAACTTATGATCAAGAATTGTTGACAATTGTGAAGGCATTTAAACACTGATGACACTATCTTGAGGATAGTCATTATCTCATTGAGGTACTCATGAACCACAATAATCTATAAGAATTTATGAATGTGAAATCATTAAACAGAAGACAAGCACACTAAGTCATAAGGCTAGCTGCTTATGATTTCATAATTACACATTGATCAGAAAAGACAAACCTCACTGATGTGTTGTCAAGGTGCTCTGACTACAAAGTTAAGAAGAACATAGACAGATTGCTGTTAACATTGCAATAAAAGCTGATTACACTATTTTAAGAATTAGAATTAAGCATTACTGCTCTAGTTAGTTAGATCAACACTTGAAGCTTAAATCTGCAAATTACACTGACTGTTTTATTAAAAGAATATTAATTAAGCACTCAGGCTGAAGGTCATAACTGTTAAGAATAAGTTAACAGAAGATTTAGGAAGCCTTCATTCAGAAATGAACTGAAGAATGATAATTATATGTCTAGTTCATCTATATGCAATGTAGCAGAAGAGCTGCTTAACTCTGTTGCTGAAACTACTGATTGCAAACAGTTCATTTTATATGTGTTGATTCAGAAAGTGACTAACAGCAAAATGATACATAATGAGAAACAATCATTCTTTCTTGAACTTGTTCATCTCTTGCAGAACACTGATGTTCTAACAGCAAAGATGTGACAAGACTTGAAATTACAGAGTAACTGTAGTCATTAAGATACTGATGACAGTCTGTAAATGTTTAATTTCATTAAACTACTTTGTCACAAGAGCAAGATATACATATTATCTGATGAAGTCATTAAGAATGAACTCATAAAGCTGTATCATGATGATGTTCTAGCAGAACATTATGAAGTAGACAGAACAATTGATTTGTTGTTCAGAAAGTATTACTGAATCAACATGATGAATGATGTTTGAGAATATGTTGCTTCATGTGCTGTATGTTTAAGAATTTAAGTATCAAGACACTGCTCATATGATGAATTACAGTTGTTGTCACTATCTATTCAATTATGAGAGAAAATAACAATGAACATGATCACTGGCTTGCTGCCTAGCAGACAAGAGACTGATGTTTATGACTTCATACTGATAATTGTGAATTGTCTTACAAAGATGACCTGATATATTTCTGTCACTAAAAAACTCACTGTGATCAAGTTAGCTGACATATATATTAAACAGATCATATGCTGCTATGAAGAACTCAGAAATATTGTCTCAGACTGAGAATCAATCTTTATCAGTACATATTGATCTGAATTCTGTTATCAACTTTAAATAAAGTGAAGGCTAAGCACTGCCTTTTACTCACAAACTGATAATTAAACTGAGAGGCAGAATCAAATTGTAGAACACTATCTGCATTATTACTGTTGTGAAGAACAAGATGACTAAGTATTCTTTCTGCTTATGACAGAGTTTGCATATGCAAACAGAAAACATGCAATGACTGATTAAACACTGTTTAAGGCACTAATGAACTATCACTTAAGAATTGCTCAACACATTGAGAATAATGTCTGTGAAGAGAAGATATCAGCAGTGAAAGACTGAGCACAGCAAATGAAGAAAATCTGTGTTACAATGATAAAGTGATGACAAGTCACTGTAAAAGTGCAAGTCAAGTATTTTGACAAAAATCATGTTCAAAAAAGCTACAATGTCAGTGATCTGATGCTATTGTTCATCAAGAACTTAAAGCAATGCAGATTAAGCAAGAAACTGTTGCATAAATTTATTGAGTCTTTTTGAATTGTTAATCTTGTTAATAAATAAGCATACTGACTGACTCTATCTGCTTATTATAGAATTCATAATGTATTTTATGTCTCATATTTAAAGTCTCATAAACATCATCTGAACAATAATTCTTTGTCAGAACTGTCCTTTCTGAATCTCATAAATGATGAGAAGAAATATAAGATTGAAGATATCTTGAGCAAGAGATAAAGAAGAGAACAGTTACAATATGAAGTTAAGTGAATAGAGTATCTGACAGAATATAATGAGTGACTTTGAGTAGAGCATATAGAAAGTGTGAAAGTGTTGTGACAAAAATATGATGCAAGAACAGAGAGAAAGTGAAAGCATAAATGAGATTTAAGAAATTAAAAACTTCTATTGAAAATATTCTACATAGTATTATCTAGAAGAAGTGAAGTCAAAACACAATCAATACATCAGCAAAACACTATCAAATCAGTCTGTCATCTTTGTATCTGTGTTGCTATCAGAAGTGAAAGATAAGAACAGTGACTGCTTATTGATGTTATAATTGCTGTTAAAGTGACTAAGCTGTGACATTGAGTTGTGAGAGCTTTCTGAGATGTTGTTACTTAACTGAAGAGAGAAAAGCTCATACTTGAAGTGAAGTAAGCAACATGATGATGACAGCAAAGTGCAAGAAAATTAAGAGAACAAATTATAAAGTGAAAGATGTTTAACATAAATATCTGCATTACAGTGACTGCTTACTGCTCTTAAATCATGAGCAGCAACAGATTGTGAATCTCTGCAGATTTGCAATGACTGCTGTGGTGCCCTGCAACATGAATGATGTAGATGATGATATGCTTAATAAATGATGTCTATATATGATTGAGGTGACACTGAAGTCAAGACTGATGAACATCATTGACTGTCATGATGATGACATGATTAACAAGCACATGCAAGTTGTTAATTTGACAGTTAAAGAATGTGAAGATCTGTTATTGTTAGCACATCACAAGATGACAAGAGACTTTCTGTTGAATTAGATTGCACAGCTTTTGAAGTGTCTTGCAATAGTTGCAATTCTGATTCTTAACAATGTTGCACTGACTGATGTTGTTGCTGATATGTTTTGAACAGCAAAGACAACAGAGAGAATTTAACTTGTTGTTGACATAATGATTATGATGTGGCATTGAGATGATGTCAGTGTGAGTGAACAAGAAAGTAGAGAAATTGCTGAGAGTATGATGTTGTGAAGTGATGACACTCTTGAGGGCTGAGGTAAAAATGAAATTGAAGTGCAATGTGTGTGATGATGCTACTGTGAAAGAAAAATGTGATGTATAATGCAAAGCAGAAAGATATTCACTGATTGTGATCTCAGGCTCAGCACTCTTCTGAGTGATGAGTTTCTGACAGACTAATTATGCTGTAAAGATGATGTTCTGTGAAGTCAGTGATGCAGTGATGGCCACTAAGTGAGCATTTTCAATTAAGTTCATCAATAATGACTCATCTACAGCTTGAGAAAGTGATGTGCAAAAAGGCAGCATTTCATCATTAAAAAGATTGAATAAATATAATTATGTCTGTATGCAGTGATGAGATCCCTGTTGCTGTCTCTTTTATGCAACAATATTATTCAGAACATACATCTCATCATTATTGTGTAGACATTTTGTTGATGAGTTTGTCTTAAGACACTTACATTTCTTGTGCTCAGTATTCTTCTTTGTCATATTCTGTTTCTGCATTTCATTTCAGTGAAGCAAGTATGTCAATGATGTTACTTACAGTACTCATTGCATTCTTCACTGATCTAGCTCTTACAGACTTAGTCTTTAAGACTGACTCTGATGAGTTTGTTAACTCATCAGTGTTTGAGGCTGTGTTGATGAACAGTATCTGATGATGAGAGCAATAAAAACTTAAAGATTTATCATTACATTTCTTCATACTTGTGTGAGTGCATCTCTTAGGCTGCAACATTTTTAGAATGCATTGATGTCTTAAATGCTATATGTATAAGAATCACTAATAATCTCACTGAATTCTTGATGAGAAACACAGCAGAGAGAACATTTCTCTTATTCTTCTTAATGATTATGATGTCAATGTTGCTACACTGTCACTATTGTGCCATTTACAAGGTGTTACAAGAGAGAAGCACCATTCAAAGTCACAGAGTTGCTATGACTTTGATTTATTAAGATGTTGAAGATGAAATGAATGCAAGTTACACATGAGAAAGAGTTTCTTATATATTGTGACTGAACAAAGAGATCACTGATCTAACTGATTCAGAAACAAAGAAAAGTTGATTTCACTTATGTTTTGTGTGTTATTCATCATTAAACAAAGCTGAATCATCATCTATTCAAATGCAGTAAACTTAAAGTCTTGTGTAAGATCATCAGCCTAGCTAAAATAGACAACAAGCAAAATATGCAAGAATGTTAAGTGAACTGTTGCTTACATCTTGCTGACTTAACATTGGTGATACATCAATGTGCTGAAGGATCAGCACATAGGAGAGGAGGCAATTGTTATGATATCACTATGTGCTCATACTGAATCATAGCTGAATTTCTCACACAATGATTGATAAGCAAAGTACTATATAGACAGCCTTTGCATACAAATCTTTTAAGTTCTTTAGTTGTTAGTCTTCATCAATACAAGACCCTAACATTGAAACTTCATTGAATAGCTGTTGTAATGTAGTGTCTCACATTGTCACATATCTTACTCATCAGCCTCTTATAGATAAGAGGCTCATAGGTTCACAAACATCTTCTTTATTAGTGTAGTAAATTGTGTCTTGTTCTTCTATCAGTGACAAGTTCACTCAGACAATAGACATAAACTCACTGTTGTTAGTCACTGAAGACAGAAGTCATTTAATGTGACTGTGATGAGATTTAAGAATTTGTCTATCTATGTTTAAAGACAGATTGATCATTTACTTCAGTCATTTTGAACATTTGCTCACATCTATGTGAATGACATCATCATTTACTTCAAAATCTTAAAGAAATATCTTCATCACCTGAGCATCATATTCAGTCTGTTTGTCAAAAGAGACATATTCATTAAGTTCAGTAAAGCCTTTTTAAAATATCTCACTGTTCAGTTATTGAGACAAAAGATCAGCTTACTGAGACTGACTACAGACAAAGAAAAGCTCAAGACAATTGTCTGTTTAACATTTCTATACACACTTAAGAAGCTAGAAATCTATCTAGAACTGATGAGATGACTTCATCAGTTTGTATCACATTACACTGTGATTATCAAGTCTCTTCAGAAAAGAAAGACAACCTTGTTAAAGTCTGCATTTAAGATTGAAAATTCATGTAAGTCTTATGTCTCAAGAATCAGTCTAATGAAGTCAAATTCAGTTAAGATTGTCAGCTTCAAGACACTTTAATTACTTCTATTCAAATTCTCTTATCTTGTTCATTTCAATTTGACTAAACACCTCTATATCAATCTGAATGCATTCAAATTCTTTGACTTTGACATCATGATATATTACATCAAGAAAGAAGTTCATATCAATATAAAGAAAGACAACTCATCAATAGTAAAGATCTTTCTGTTAAAATCATTCATACAATTCATTATATTTCTGAGCAGACTCCTCAAATCAGCTAAAACACATTATTGGCTCACTGAGCTTGAGCTTGCTGACATGATTTGAGTAATGTAAAAAGTCAGATATCTTATTGAATCATTAAATCTACTCATTATTATTTATATGAATCATGAAGCAAAGGTAAAAATAGTGAAACAGATCTCTTTATCAATGATGTTAACTGAAAAGCAAAACCTTTATCTCATGTGCATAAGCAAATATCTTCAGCACTTTAATCTAAACATACATCATAAGTCTGAAAAACAGCATATTGTGTCAGACACCTTGTCATAATTAGTCTTAACAATGCTGTCTGAGACTGATATAAAAGAGAGCAAACTAGACACTTTATTTGCAGTGAATGCTCTATTCATTGAGACATACATCAAAATGTTAAATGAATTTCAGAAATGTCTTATTCAAGGCTACAATGAAGATTCAGCATGATGTTATACAATTAATGTTCTCAATAAGAATAAGAATAATGACAGTGAGAACATCATCAATCTTTTATTTAAGTGAGGCAGCAACAATGTTATATGGCATTGAAGTCTCTTCACATTGAATTATGTCTTTGAATCTTAACAACTAGTCATTTCATGTTCACTTCATAAGAACATCTTTCACATAATACATACTCAGAATGATCACTCAGACTTTTAACACTGTCTAAATAGACTTTAGTCAGTCTTTTATATTAGATAAATCACTAAACATCTTAAAGACTATCTGCTTCACTGCTCTGAATGCCTAGTCTTTCAGATACATCATTACAAGCTATATAATAGTCTGCAGTCAATACAGTTACCTTCAATTTCATTTTACACACTGATCATAGATTTCATTCTAATCTTACTCTCATCTGAATCTGAAAAATTCAATTGTCTTCTTTCAGTCACAAACAAATTCAGTAAACAAATCACTTTAATTTCAGAACAATCAATATACACTGCAGAACAGTGAGCTCACAGTCTTTTAACTCATCTATATTTTACTGATTGAGATCTATTTAAGATTATTGTTTCAGATTATAACTCAAAGTTTCTCTTTAAACTATGAAAAGTCTTGTTCAGAAAACTAAATGTAAGTCTATTCTACATAACTGCATATCATTCTTAAGCAGATGATCAGAGCAAACAAACAAATCAAATAGTCAAAATTATTTTATATTTCTATTTTAACATCATGATAAAAGCAACAGAATGATCTAAAAGCTTACTCTTTATTTAGTCTAATCTTAATAATGTTAAGAGCAACTTCATCAGTAAGACATCTAACAAGACAGTTTATGAGTTTAGCTTAAACATCATCTTCACTTTTAACATTGCTGCTGAAAGCATTCTGTCTCTGTTAGTCTTCTGAATTGAAGTTGTTGATGCAGTAGATTTTGTCAAAATGAACATTAAATATCATTATAATCAAAAACATCAGTCTTTAGTCATGCAAGTCAGTAACTATGCATTATTATGGCTACACTGTGAATACTTCATTTCAACTATAACTAATAAGAAGTTAAAACAACAGTACATTAAATTCTTTTAAATCATTGACTGAATAGATCAATTAATTTATAAACTTAATATTTTATCTCACTAATGCATTTACTCAGTTTTCATCATGACTCAACTCAAGCTATGCTCTTCACTCAAGAATGATTTCTTCAACTATTCACATTCTAAAGAATCATCTACCATCTTTGTAAAAGAGAATACTGAAAGCTGAAAGTTCTTTAAGCTGAAAAGATTACTTAATTGACAAATCATCAGACAAGAATGAGATCAATTTATTACATAATATTTTGTATACTGAAAGAGATATGAGCCTGAATATGATACATAGCTTTCACTGAAAAATCTAAAGAATGTGACAGATCTAGTAAAGAAGTATAATAAGACTTTCTCATCTCATATCAGTATAATGAAGACTACAGACATATCAGCAAAGAGAAAGATGTTTAGATAGAAGACAATAAGTTGATAGCAAGATCACTGTCTTGTTTCTTTGCAACAGACAGATTGTTACAAGGCTATTTGCTTTAAAAGTCTTAATTATCTTCATCTTACTTCATGCTCATCATCTTTCTCATGAGCCTATTGCTTCTACTCATTCAGGCATTCAGATAAATACCTTATATGATGCTGTTACTTGACCTGCTGCTTGCCTGATCATGAGACTTATGTATATATAGAGAAGTATTCTCACCATAGCTAGATTTCAGCTTTTTACAAACTCATAACTCTGACATATGATGTCTGTATGAGAGCAAATTAAAAGAAAAAGATCTTAAGAAAATCATAAAACTGAGTTATAAAGATGATCAAACTAATTTACATTGACATTGTCAGCTCTGTTACATCAAAAGTATATGACAAATTCTTATGATATATAGTCTTCATGAATAATCTTACTCACTGATAATATATTTGTAATATGAAAACAAAAGGTCAGACAAAAGATAAAATTGAATAGTTTCTTAATATGCTTTTTACTCAGATGAATCTATGAATTATATGAATACAACTTGATAATGAAAAGAAATTTGAAGATAAGCTCATCATTAAATGATTATGAAGTCTTAGAATTATCTATGAAACAACAGTTTCTTATGAATTGAAGCAGAATGAAGTGACAGAAAGAAGTAATGAACTTTTGACAGCAAAAGTTAAAGTTATGATTCTGAATAGTGAAGTCTTTAAAACTTTGTAATTAAAATTTGTCAAAACAGCATATTATCTTCTTAATTAACTTTCAATGTTAGCTCTTAAGAACAACAAGATCTCAATTCAGCTACTGTTCAAATCTTTTAATAAGAATAAATTAGTGAATCTCATCAATCTTAGACATCTTCAGTGTTTTGAATGCACAGCATATGTATATATATTAAAGAAAATCTGAATAATGAAAATTAAATTTGAATCTCAGAGCAATAAGAAAATTCTTGTTGAATATGAAGAAAAAAATCAATATAAAGTATAACTTTCTGAAAAGAAAAAGACAGACTGAGTAATCAGAGTAAGAGATGTGCAGTTTAATGAAGATTCATTAATTTATAACATTAAAATTGTAGTCTCAATTTTTAAAGTCACTTGACTTCACATCATTAATGCAGAATAAAAAGATATGCAGTTATCTTTCTTGTCTTCTTCTTAACTCTCATCATTGTCATCATCTTCAAAGTATGTATCATCATACTCTCTCATATTGATATTGTCAAATCAGTTAAAAGAAATGAAAAAAGAGAAAAAAGATGTTATAAATATTTCTTTTACAATTAATAAATTAGTATCAGCTAAGTCTTAATGCTTTAAAAGAGAAAGACAATTCTCTATAAAGCTAAAGCTTAAAGCAATTATGATCTATCTGACTGTGTTTGATGCAATTGTTGATGTCATAAAAAAGAAAGAAGACTTTAAGAGTGAATCTTAGACATTTAAATAGATAATTGCAAATTATGAGTTGAAAGACTGAAAGAAAGCAATGAATAGTAAGTATAACTTGTTAATGATTAATTTTACATGAACTTTAAAGATGTTGTTATCTAATTAATGAGCTTTAAAAAGCAAATGAATTTACTATTATAAAAGAGAACTTGATGACTTAATTTTATGATATAAGACTTAATGAGTAGTCAAAGAATTTAAATAATAATTTAAAATTAATTATAAAGAGATCTTTACAATGATTGTTAAATTAATAACTTATAAAGTCATCTTTATTATAGCTGTGTTTTACAACTACAAATTGAAATAAATAAATGTCAAAATGACTTTCTTACATGATGATTTAAAAGAAGAAGTCTATGTGATTTAACTCACTGAATATAAAAAAGAAAAAAACAAGATATATAAATTAAAGAAAGTTCTATATGAGTTAAAATAGTCATTTTGTCTATAATATAAGATGATACATTACTTTCTTGTCAATCTTGAATACACATGAATTCACATAAACAATAATGTGTTTAAAAAGAAAACTTTAATTGTTGTTGTTTATATCAACAATATTCTTTTATGTGAATTCAATAAGAACAAAATTCTAGATCTTAAGATTAAATTAAGTAATTATTTTAAAATGACTGACTGTAAGATCTGTAAGCATTATTTAAAAATGCTAATTACACAAAACAGAACTTTATAAACTCTTATTTTGTCACAGAGAATCTATCTTATAAAGATGCTTAAAGACTTTAGTTTACAAAATGTTAAAATAAATATAACTTTAATGAAACTCAGAGTCTATCTTACAAAGATTATTAGAATAGCTGAATTAGAATTAATAACTTAATATTAAAAGATCATAAAATTTCTTATGTACATTATGACACAAATGCAGCTCAACATCACATATACAGTGTCAACTCTTAGTCAATTTGCATATAACTTTAATGATACACATTGAAAGACTCTGAAATGAGTATTTTAATATGTATAAGAAATTCTAGATGTTGTTCTCAAATACAAATTGAGTAAATAACTCAAATTACTAGAATATTTAGACTTGAACTGAGAGAAAGATCTTAAATTAAGAAGATTCACATCAGAATATATATTTAAAATAATTAATGAATCAGTATTCTGAAGTTTAAAATGTCAGAAAATAGTCATTTTATTCTTTTATAAAGTGAAGTACATGATCTTAACAGAGACTATAAAGAAAACAGTTTAAATGAAGAAATTATTTAAAGAGCTAAAGCTAAAGAAGTTTAAGACAGTTATAATTTAAATGAATAATCAGAAAGCTATTGCTTTAATTAAGAACTCTGAATTTTATGTCTGTATGAAGTACATTAACATATATCATTATTTCATAAGAGAAGTCAAATTCTGCAGACTTATTCATTTTAATTATATCTTAACAAACAATATAGTCACTGACAGACTTACAAAGTCACTTTTAACACTGAAATTCACTCATTTTACAAATCTTATGAGTCTCATCAGTCAGTAAAAGACCTTGTGATCTAATGATATAACACTTAAGTTCAAAACTTAAGAGATACTCATTTAAATTAAGTCAAAGATGTTTTAATATTGTTTTATTAACTTTTAAAGTTGATGAGACACTATGAGATTTTGTTTTTTATCTCATCTCACTGTTGCTGAAACAGTCTGAAAGAATATATTAAAATGTCATGTCTCATTTCATTATCTTAGTGATTCAGAGCTCTATGAAGGTTTTAGAAACATATAAAGTTTGTTAAAGCAAACAGTTTATTATGAATAAAAGTTTTTTCTTTTGTTGATTGAAGGCCTTCTTATAGGGCCACATTTTCATAGAGTAGCTAGACACTTATGATTACATGTTCATTCCACTAGTCACTCCTTCTATGTTTGACATAAGGTAAGTACTTTAGTCAGTGTTTTTGCTATCGTCTGGCATTTATGATGACTAAGCAATGACCTCATGCAATGTGGAACTTTATGGCCTAAGGTCCCTTATCTGACACTTAGTCTGTGAAATGCTGCTGCAAATCGGCATCCGCCCATAATAATTTCCGCAGTGCTGAACCAATCTGACAGACAGGCCACTATAAGAATGGCTAGACTTTCCGGACAGAGCAGAGGTCTGATAGACTTAGACCAGAAGAGTCTGCTGGGTAAATCCTTGATCACCCCCCACGCACCGTATGGACGACTGTTCAACTGATGCTTCTATGGAACGGGGTAGTGTCTGCGCTCTCTATTGCGTTCAATCCCATCTTCTGGAAGTGAGTCGATCACTCATAAGTGCTCAGGCATTGCCGCTGACGTTCACTGTAGTGTCATGGCCCGGCAAGGTAGATATGCACCCTTGGGGTTGTCGAGATAGGGGCTTGCCAGGACTGATATGGTATACCGACAGAATACCACAACAAGGTCCTGACAAAGCTGTTCCGGGGAAACTCTAGATACGCTTGTTATGCATTGGCGGTCGCGATCTTCTCGATAGGCATTTTCCGAGACGCATTGTGGGTCTCACTTCCATGGACGCCAGTCCGTGGAGCGTGACATGGGTTTGGTCGAGCGCGTTTGACAGGCCGCGCAGATACGAACGTGCGCTTCGCGCCCAGCCATCTCACCCTCTCCTCCAAACGCCCTCTTCAGACTACATCGGTTATGCGCTGATCGTGACGGGTAATCTTCTCGTGCTCAGTAGCATGTGGGCCCTAGGAGTCACCGGCACGTATCTGGGTGATTACTTTGGCATGCTCATGGATCACCGAGTGATGTCGTTTCCATTCAACATCACCGATGCACCGATGTATTACGGTTCTACACTCTCTTTTCTGGGCACCGCGATCTTGTACGGCAAGCCCGCAGGGATCCTGTTGACATTGGAGGTGCTCGCCGTTTACCGGGTTGCGCTGAGTTATGAGGAGTGAGTTTCTTTGCCTGTCCGTCATCACATCCGTGCTGATCAATCGGATGTCAGCCCCTTCACGGCCGAAATATATGCGAAGAGAGACCATGAAAAGAACGCTTCGAAGAAGGTCTCATAGAACTTGCGGGGCAGGGGCGCCCGAAACGACCTGCCAACCTGGCTTCTTGTGCGTGTTGAGCTGTCCGAGCCGCGGTGCAAGATCTCACGTATGTCTACGTCAGAGGGAAGAAGAACAAATCCTGTTGCCCTAAGTCTGGGAAGAGTCAAATAAATGTAGAGTATCTTTTTAACCTATGTAGCAGTGGTCAAGCAACGGGCTTAACCCCGTGATAGTCGATTAATTGTAACTCTAATTCTAGATTCATGTCCTCCGGCCTCTGGTCTTCTTACCTTGGTTCCCACCCTCGTCTTCTTCCTCGTCGTGACCCTTCTTCAAGTCTTCGTCGAGAGCCCACTCTTCTTTGTCGTACCAATCCTCCCCGTCGCTCATCTCCCCCACATGTTCTTCGGCCTTGCACCATTGCAGCACAGTCTTCCTCATCCGATCTGCCCGCAATAGGCCCTCATACAGTTTCCCAACGCCACGGCAGACTTCTTCTTGCTTTTGGACGTATGACATGAGCGCCCGCCGCGTGTCCTCCGCTTCTGCTGGGGGTAGTCCGAAGTCGCGGTCGGGGTGGGCGGAAGCGGGGACTAGGAAGAACGGATGCACGAATGTGGATATGGAGACTGCAGGCGACGGAGACCTGGTGGGAGAAGCGGTCGTGTTATCGGAAGCAGCCTGCGCCTGAGCACGAGTTGTCATGCGATGCTGCGCAGGTTGCGAGTTTTCTCCTTCTTCTCCTTGCTCTCTTCCTTCTGCCTGCGGCTCGTCCGGATCCTTTGCGTCGGCTGTTTCGGGAGAGGTTTCTGCCATCTTGTTGCCGTCCATGGGTGACTCCACATGTAACAGTGCTGATTGCGAATTCTGGCCTGCCACTTTTACAGTACTCGGTACTGGCTCCGCACTTTTTCTCTCGTCATTGGAATGACTGTCAGGGCCAGCCTTGCCCGCGACCACTGTGACGTCCGATACCATTAGGGGTGGGATCTGTGTCGAGAAATCAATAGACTCAGAAGATGCAGGTGCCGTTGTAGGCGCGTCCTTATCTTCAAGCATAACGTTCTCCGCCTCGAGACTCCCATGCATACAACTATCTCTGGGAACATCGGACGTGACGTTGCTGTGCTCGGCGGCAGGTAATTCGTCTTCGGCAGCCTTACCTTGCAGGTCTGTAGAGCTATTTGCGTAGTCGAGAATCACATCTTGAGGCGTGTTCTTTTCTGTATCACCACTGATAAGAGCACTCAATGCAGCTTGGACAGGACTCGGGCTTTGCTGCCCGGCCCTTGGTTTTTCGCTTTCTTCGCGCCGCCGCCTCTCATCTGCGATGGCAGCCGACCCGGCAAGCGGTTGCAAAGAATATACAGGAGGTTCATTCCCTATTTTAGGAATTGATGTTTGTGAAACTGAATCACCATGTTGTACCGTCGAATTCGAGATGCTGCTCTGTTCGATGGGTAGAGGTTCCTCTATACCGTCATGAACACTGACAGACTGCTCGGTAATTGCAGTCTGTATAGGACCGAAAAGGTTGACGTCATTTTCTGTCTGTAGATGGCCACAAGGCGCCCAGATCTCGTCCCCGCGAAATTTTGTTAACAGCTGCTTCATCCTCCATAATGACGCCTTCTCTCTCTGAACCATCTCACAAGCTTGCTGAGTCATTTGGCTAAGGGTCTTAGAGAAGTACGGTATGGAGAGGGAGGGATGATTTGGTAAATCGGAAGCAGAGGTCAATGGCGCAAGTAGAGCTGTAAAACCAAGTAAGTTTCAGTCGTTGAGGTAATACCAGTTTCGGGCTTCGACTGACTCTCTAATTTGATGCCGCTATACGGATTCACCTCTGCCGCTGCCGCATCGGCTTCCTCGTCAACGTCATCTTGTTCCAGCTCATAACCATCCTCATCAAACCGCCGAGGGTTACGATTGAGTATGTACCTCTGGTGATCAGCGTGTTCTATCTTCTGCTCCAGAGAGTAGTATTTAGTAAATCTGCACCTCACCACCCTTTCACAAAGTCCAAGCCTGAGGTCGATTGACTCACTCGTTTGTAGACTCGAGGTCCATTAGCCATGTCCAATTGCCCTTCCTGAATGTATCGCGCACTTCGTTTGAGCTTGTTGCCTCGATTAGTGGGCTGATGAATGAAAGTGTCGGAGTCAGAAGCTACAGATTGGTCAGATAGGCTTCTTCTCCTTATATGTCACGTAAAAACCGCTTCCTCACATGAATCTCTCCTTCTGATTGCTTTCTTCATCCCAGCTATCGTCTCTGCAATGAGTACAGATTGGGCCGCCATTTTGACGAATAGGAGATGGTTCTGGCTTGAGGAAGGTCAGGGTATGAGCCACGGATGGATGTCGCAGAGGAGGGCGTGCTGAAAAGATCTTGTCTTTGAAGTCATTGCTGTATGTCACGGTATGATGCGAAATAGGTACGGCGTAGCATTCGAACCAAAACCACAAATGGTAACGCGGCGAGTCGCGAACGACTTACGGCAGGTACCGAGGTAAGGGTACAAATACCATTATCGCTTGGCTTAAGTTACATAGCATCAGACACGTCAAAATGCCAGCATAAAGAAAAGCGGTCCAACTCAAAGATTTGTGTTCATGACTACGAAGGTATTTCCTGTCCGCATTGTTAATCGCTGCATCATCTGGCATCTGAAGCCAAATGATGGCACCTCAGCATGTTCACAACGCATGTATTTGAGCAGTTGTCTGATGAAAGGCTATTTCACTTGCAGCGAAGACATGTACCGAAATCATCTTCTACATGCTCTTCCGTGCGCCTACCAAATGCCGCTCACAGCCCGAATAAATGAACCCGACATAACCCCTTCGTACCACCGACACAGGGCCAAATCCACTACGCACCACCGTCTACCCAGACCATGATCCCGTTCTTCTCAGACCTCATTCCCTCCGTTGCGCTGATCCGCAGGAGTTTGTTGAAATACATGTCGACCACCTTGAGTTGCGGCTGGATCCAGGTTCCTCTGACATACGGGAGTAGACTGTAATGTACCGTGTGCTGGCTCAGTGGTACCAGCTGCAGCGAAGTAGTCTTCGGACCGCTGAATGCAAAATCCTCGCTTGCTTCCATGGTCAGATTGAAAGTGAGAAAATGCATCGAAGGATTCTCAAAGGCGTATTCAAGCCGTATCAAGGCAGATGGTCCGGGTTCGCCCTGGCGTACCGAGGCCAGGACCCTCGGTTCTCCTCCGGACACAAGTAGACGTGGGACTGATAGCGAAGTCATGTTCAGGTCTGTCGCTGGGCGTGCCCGTCTCCACCCGATGTTGAGAGCTAGATCTAGCGATGCAGATCTGCGATCGTCAAGGGTCAGCTTCTGCACATATAGTATGAAGCAGACTTCTTTCTGCTCCCCAGGTGCAACTGCTGTATTGTTGTCCGGCTCCGCGCGGGTCACTGTAGCAATGACTTCGCCGTTAATCCCAACCACAGAAATATCCATCGTCTCAATGGTGAGTACATCTATAGCAGATGATACGATCCTTGCGGCCAAGCACCACTTCTGGGTAATACCACATGCGCTTGTTGCCGAATCATTGCTGACCACACCAGAGGATGTGTCGTCCTCAACGCGGAAAAAACTTGGCCACGGGTCAGGATGACGACGAGTCGAGAAGTCGTAGCTGGCCTCGAAAGGTGCGACGACCAGGATGTCCGATGCGATAATTTTCGACAAAGGCGTATCGGGATTGGACGTTAGATGATAGAGTACTTTGATCTCCAGTACGTACTCGGCTGTATGAGATTGACCACGAAATGAAACACTCTCGGTGGTTTTGGCAGTTGGTGTCAGCTTTCCCAGCGGTCGTGAGGAGAGGTGCGTTATCTGACTCGCCGGGTCACGCGGAGAGTAAGGAACAGCTTCTTCATGATCGCGAGAGGATTGTGTGTCCCACGACAGCTCTGGTGTTCCGTCATTGGGGCCTAGAAGCCGTACTTCGATAGCTGCCTCGGCTTCCTCCTCTTCATCGTTCAAGATATGAACCAATACACTTATCGATTCATTCGTATAATACACGGTCTTGAGATTCGGCAGCTCGATACGAATTTTAGGAGGCTTAGGCAAGATCTTGATACACGTAGCCTGGTCGTGGCCAAGATGTTTCTGGACAGGGCCCGTTTTTCCTCGAGTCCACCAGCTTGCCGGACCTTGTTGGTTGGCGAAGGCGGTTATGAAGTCCAGATCAAACCCCAACGCCTCCATTGATAGCGTACAAGACACAGCTCTGCCATTGCCAGAATCCCGGGGTGTTGATGTAAATGTAAAGGCTTTAAGTTGACCAGGGGTGAATGTCAGGTCGGCTGATCCTACCATGAAGCTGCCTGAGTTGTCCTTTGTAGAACTTGATTCTAACGAATGCCCGTCAGAAGACGGGGTTTTATGTAATGGCACTTCTTGAACTTGAACGGTTTCAGCATCGACCGAAGTTGTCTGCAGTGGTTTGGGCAGATGATGAATTCTAACAGCGTTGAGAGTGTCTTCGAATAGGAGGTCGATCTTGCACAGCCTAATAGGTGCAGAGGCGTCCTGCGCCTGTGACGCTGCCACCAATTGAAACTGGAAGGTCTCACCCACATTGCCCTCCACTTTCAAAAAAGCGAACCGAACGGACACTGCCAACAGTAAGCTCCAGGACACAAAAGAGACTGCTATTGCCACGACTCACAGAATGAAGCAACATCGCCCGCGTGTAAGACTACTAAAGGCCTTGATTCGAGGCACGATAAGCCCTCCAAGCTTCTTGAGAGGTCGTACTCCCACCCTGGTCTTGGCCTGAATTCTAGAGGGATAATGTTAGAACAGAAATGCAGCGGTGACACGGATGTGTGTGACATCTGTACATGTGGATGCTCACTCACTTATATTCAGCAGCTCAAAGTCAACCGAAACCACGGTACCGCCATCTCCCACATGAGTTGCACATTCCCTCAGTACCCAACCGAGTTCTTCAAGCAGATTCCACCAACCAGCACGTCGCCAGCTTGATATCGACCACAGCTCCTTCGATACCCTGAGTGCATCATGCCAAGCAGCCTGTTTCATGTATTCTCGTACCATTCGAAGCTTGATTTGTTCCACGGCACGGCCTTGGTTCCGCCTTGAGAAATGACCTTTGATCACTTCGAACATTGCAAGGATCATTGCTGAATGATTAAACCCTTGGTGACCTGGGAGTGGACTCTCGAGGTACGGTTCAGGGCAAAGGTATGTGTCGTACATATCGAACTTACTCGCAATCTGGGATGCGGTTGATTGAGCGGGCGAGCTCCGATCTTCCTCTGGTACCTCCTCAGCCAACTTACGTCGTTCAATTGTGCCTTTTATGGCCTGGTTCAGCCAGTAGCCTTCATGATGGAGCAATTGCCACGGCGCTATTCGCTCGCCGATTGGGATGGTTCTCTCTGGCGCAGCGTATACTTCAATGGGCCTGGCGGCCTCGCTTGTAGATAATCTGTTGGGTTCTGGAAAGGCGAATACTGGAAGATCGGCCATTTGGATGACCTCGGCCATAACCTGATACCATCGCGCTTCCCATGCCTTCCAGCCATAATTTGCCGAGCCTTTTCCTCTGCGATCGACCAAGTCTTGTACACGGGCTTTGTGGTTCTCCCAGGACTGCACAGCAGAAGTGGTTTGGCCGTTCCATAGCAAGCACCGGAGGATGCGAATAGCGACAACATCCGCTAATAACCTTGCTTCATTGAATCTGGGGCTCCAGCTGGCAACCGACTCAATGACATCCTGACCCATGAGACCTTCGTAAGCAGCTACATAGCTACGTCCCGCTGCATCCATCTCTTGCCGAAACTCGGCCAGAACTGCGAGCTTGAATTCATATCGGACGTTCCAGCCTTGGTTTGAAAGAGTCTGGGAAGTGCCTGAAGTCGGGGGCGCAGTAGGAGGCGGTACCGATCCTCGATTCCTCTTCCTCCGCGCATGTTTGGAAATCTCACGGTAATACTCCACACACACCGGCTGTAGTGCCGCGAGGACAGTTCCCACGAATGCTCGTGTTTCAACGGACGACAGATTTGGAGGAAAGAAGAAGAGCGAGCTCTTTGAGTCTAATCCAGTAGCACGGCGAATATTTGTCAGGCGTCCATCGACGTCAGCTTCAAGGATCGACTTCTCACTACAGAGAACGACGACGAACCGTGTCCTGTAGGAACTTGAAGCTAGAACGCTCTTGACCTGATTGACGGTAACTTTCAGATGGTTGTCGTGAACGGTACTAAGGTTGGCATCAGAGGTGAAGCTGAAGAACGAAATGATAGTGGAGGGTAGTAGATCTTGATGCTTTGTTATCCAGCTGGGGGTAATGACACCATCAGGGTATATCGGTGAGCCAGGGGAGAGAGGAGAAATAGGGGAGTGCAGCACCGGCGCAGGATGTGGACTTGCGGGTGGACTACGAGAGGACGAGCTCAAAATTGGAGAGCTGGGTGGCCGATTGGCCTTTCGAGGCGGCAGTAAAAAGTCCTATACTGCCAGTTAGTATGGGATGCAGAGGTATCCGCAGTCGTACAAATAAGAACTGTGTCGAGCTCCAGATCTCTTTCGGGTCGTTTTAGTCTGCCTTTGTGTGCAGGTGCAAGAGTTGATTCAGTAACGGGACATGCTGACCTACCCGCCCAGCTTCCTTCACCCGAAATCTGATATTGTATTGCGGTTCTTTGTCGTGTCTCGCATTCCAATGTGACTTGCTGGCATCGGCGTCAAGAAAAGTCCGCCTGAGTAGTTCTGCGTCTGATCCCGTAACATGCGGAAGATCGGAAGTGATTCGAAAGGCATTCTCATGTAGCAAAGGGTAGGAAGCAGTCTGTGATAGATCCTCATCCGCCACGCCTAAACCAGAGAGAAGTATCAGGGGCAGATTGTGTGCGACGTAGTCTTGAGGATAAGCATCCATGCTGGGATTTTCTTTATGGATGCCGCAATTGACTTTGCGGGGTCATACTCCCCTCGTTGAGACGGGTCCTTGTACAATGGGAGCCAGGTCTTTGCGTGGAGAAGTGTGGAGATGCTCATAGCCGTTATTCTCGCACACATATACACACTCTGTGTCTTGTGAGTTGGTATCGGAAGTCATCAACAATACAGAGGACGCCTGCACTTTTACTTTTGCGTCATTAGGTGGCTACTGTATTCCGCAAGGTACAAAGCTGCAATTTACAATTCCCCGGAAGCATTTGGACAGCTACTACGTACCTCTTGATGAAGCAGGCTTGCGGCGAGTGTCTGTTTGTCAGTGCTTCAACGGTATTCATTTTGTCATGTTCGGGATAATATACGCATCTTCCCTCGCACATGGTAAAGGCAGATAGTGCGCGGATATGTCAAATGGGGACAGATCGCGCTCGTCATCGTCATGTACGCTCTGCCCGAAGCTAAACCAGCTGATCAAGATACCAGCACTGACTTTCCCTTTCAGCTTCCCATTTCGTCGCTGGATTAGGTTCGGGCGTTCTATCCGCCGTGCTCCTCCAACCTGCCGACCTTCTCAAGACTCGTGTTCAGCAGTCTAGGTCGGCCTCTCTCCTCTCCACACTCCGGGAGATCTCCCAAGGCCCGCAACCACTGAAGCAGCTGTGGCGCGGCACTCTGCCATCGACACTGCGAACTGGTATCGGCTCTGCGCTTTACTTTACGAGTTTGAACGCTCTTCGGCAGCATGTTGCACGCTCCAGCCTCCTTCAGCCCAATGGTCTTATGCGTGCCGGCCATGGGCGTATCGACTATTCCTCTTCATCATTACCCAAGCTGTCGAATATCGCGAATCTGACCACCGGAGCGATGGCAAGGGCATCTGTCGGCTTTTTCATGATGCCCATCACGGTCATCAAAGTACGCTACGAGTCGAACTACTACGCATACCGCTCGATAGGGGATGCGGTGTCCAGCATTCGGAGGCAAGAGGGTCTCAAAGGCTTCTTCTCCGGCTTCGGAGCCACGGCCATTAGAGATGCGCCATACGCGGGGCTTTACGTGCTCCTTTACGAGCAGTGTAAACGCAGGTTGAGTGCCCTACGCCAGGTTGCGCCCACATCGCTGAACACCGCGGTGCGTGGTGAAATGACCGGTAGTAGGTCGGCCTCGATCAATTTTCTCTCAGGTGTCCTTGCCGCAGGCTTAGCGACAGCGATCACAAACCCGTTTGACGCGCTCAAGACTCGCCTTCAGATTATGCCCGGAGAGTACGGCAATATGATCAAAGCGGGCCGAAAGATGGTGACGGAAGAAGGTATCAGAAGTCTGTTCGACGGTCTGGGTTTGCGGATGGCAAGGAAGGCGTTGAGCTCGGCGTTGGCGTGGACGGTTTACGAGGAATTAATCAGACGATCGGAGCAGAGGTTAAACGCATCGCAAACCTTAGCCTGACAACGTTCCGCCCTTTTGGTTCTGCCGAAGATACCTTACGATACAACAGCAGGAGTATCTAACGTTAGTGGTGAGAGGCGTGTGTCTGAAGGAAGACTAGCCCCGCACCTGACGCAGTGACGGGATCACACGATTGTATATATTAAAATACCTCAAGCTCATTTAACGTCATCAATACAAAAGATCGGACCATCTGCGATGAGTGAGTCCGAGACGACATACCGTCACCGGTGCTGAGAAAGCGCAATCGTCGACACTTTTCATATCGTCCCCCACGGTAGCAAACGCATCACCAACGGATCCGCTAGCAACACCCAGGCAGACTCTTGCCTCAGGGTTCATCACTGGGCAATCTGTACGCACCGCATCACGTGAACATCCAGGACCTGGCCGGTGAAGACTTGCGGTGCTCCTTCTTCTTGACCAAGAGGTACTTATCATGCTCCTTTTTGATCTCTTTCGTCGCGTTAGTCAGAAGCCGACCTTGGCGGATTGTCCTGGTGTGTTCGAAGAGCACATCTTGTTGATGTTCTGGAATCCACTCCTTGATGATGATGTATTCGGTATCTCGCTGGTAAGATGCTGGTCAGCAGATACACGCTGACGACCGATTCAACGCTTCAGCTTACATCATCCCATTCCCAGGGTAGCTTATAAGCGTTGAGCGTCTCTGGGGAAAGATGCTTCCGGTGCACCTTGATATATGTCGGCCGGCTAAGGCTGATTTCCTTGACTTTGAGTTTCTTGCCCTTGGTCAAAGTGGCTTCGATTTGCTCCTCCGAATATCCAAATTCCTTCTTCACCCTTTCTTTGAACAAGCGGTCAGCTTCTTCTTTCGCCTTTTTCTCCTTCTCCGCTCTCGCTTGTTGTTCGAGGGCGTAGTCGTGAATGGCCTGCTTTCGGATCACCTCCTCATGCTTCCTGCGTTCGGCTTCCTCGGCAGCTTCCTTCGCTCTCTTCAAAAACAGTTGCTCTTCAATCCGTCTGGTGCGCTCTTGCTCTTCCTGCTTCCTCTTGAACTCCTCCAGCTCTTTGAACTTGGCCTCTTGGTCATGTTGCCAGTAGTAAGGTGACGGATCAAGGGAGCCGTGAGTGTGGGCTCGAACGCGCGAACGACTTCGCGAATGACTTCGCGAACGATTTCGGGAACGATTTCTTGAATGACTGCGCGAATGATTCCTCGAATGATCCCGCCAACCGGGACTATGCGCGCGCTCATCCCAGTCATCGTCCCATTCCGGTTCGTGGAAGCTCCGAGTCCGACCCGCACGGACGGGTAAGTGTTCGTCATACTGCGCGTTGTTGATGATCACCTGGGGTGGTGGTCGTTGACCGGTCGCCGAAAGTGAGCGATGGAGACCGTGGCCATAAGCAGGCTCCGGTGCCAGCAGACCGGCGGGCCCTCTGTAAAGGGCCGATGGCCGGTTGTAGTGCGCACTGATCTGTCGAGGTCGATTCCGACCTGGGCGATGAGCGTCGAGCACGACGGGTGGTCCATCAACATAGCCGTAGCCTGATCCCCATTCCATCCCGTCGGTGCGAACCGCCAACGCTCAGTCGGCTCGCAGGAAGGTAAGTTTTTCTCCTTACAAGCTATCTAAAATAATATAGGTCGTCGAGGGTGGACAGGTGAGATTGATTTGGAGTGTGCGGCACGGGCAGAGTAAAGATATTTAAGTTGGAAGGTCGCGCTGTAAGAGCTGAATGAAGGTGGGGTCGGTGAACGGGGAACGGGGGACGATGGAGGCTTTTATCTACAGCACCTTACCTTACCCAACCATTTCCGTGGTGCATTGTGACAGCCTTCCGTGACACTTTCGTATCGGATTACCTGGTAGGTACCTAGACGCCATTCAGCTCCTATGACGGCAGTGGGAGCCAATGTCTGTCTGCGATCCGATCTACGAATTACGGTACATTCGTACATGCAGTTGGGATAGGTTGATTCGTTTGAGCGCCTGCTAATGCACACCAGGGTTTCGTGAGCCCTGGCAAGCCCTACGAGTACCCCAACCTAACCTAAACCTGACACATAATTTGTAACTTTATATTTTTGGCTCGTACGGAGGACACTGATTTCAAGTTTCAACCCAGCGGTTGGCGTCTATTTTATTTGTAGTCGAAGTCGATCTGAAATACCTAGGATGAGGATCGGTAGGTAGGTGATTGCCCTTTGCCTAAAGAGCGGCAAAGGCGAACCACTTGGAGGTTCCCTTACCTCAAGGAGGGGGGTTGCCATTATTAACCTGGAAGGTAAGGTAATTTTGGCCCCCATATTGGCTGGAAACTTTCGTATCTTAACGTCTTCGCCACCCAGTCGAGCCAGCCACCCAGTCGAGCCACCCCATTAGTCACAAACATCCTCATCAACATTGTTATCCACCTCATCATCACCACACATCCACAATGATCTCAGATGAATCAATTAAGTCAATTTCTGATATTTTCACACAATATAGCCTTGTCTTAGCTGATTTAAACAATGATTCATCAGTTTTTCTTTGTGAGATTGCTCAAATTTATGATCTATCTCAATTTACTTTATAAGCTCATTAAAAAGAAAGACAATCAGCAAAAATCTTTTAGATAGATCAACAATGACTGTCAGTGCATGAGAAGAATGCTTTAATTTGATGAATCAATATTATGACAGTTTAAGAGTGATCTTCACAGATTGAACAGCTAAAATTTATGATAAAGCATTTAATGATGATCAAAGATGATCTAAATTCTTTAGAACAACATTGATATAAGAATTTTCTGCATTGACATTCAGACTTTAAGACACAGTATAGCTGCAACTTCAATTAAAATTAAAAGAATATCAGAAATCTTGAAATCATTTAAAAATGATTTGATTTATACAACTTTACATAAATTCAGCATGATATTTTGAAGTCAGACATATATAACATGAATGAAAAGAGATTTGCAATGAGCATTATAGACAGCTTTAAAGTTCTAGTACAATACATAGAAACACAAGCTTTCAGTATTTAGACTGATAATTAGAATTGAGTGTTTCTCATTGAATATATATTATTCAATAATATTACTTTTTCATTCTACTTCATTTTCAAGAGTAAGCTAATACAGCAAACATGACTAAATTCTGTTAAGAATGATCAGACTGTTTTACAAGTCAGTGATAATGACTGAACTATTAATGCAATAGAACTTCAGTGACTTAAGATCTTCAATTTATACATTAAAACTTAGACTTAAGACACTCATCAATTATTAGTACTGAATGATCACAAAAGTTATGTCTTTACTGATTTTATTCAGTACTGCTGTAATCACAGCATTGTAACTTTATGTCTTTCTTCATATTCAATTCATTTGCTGCAGTCATTGAATGTTGAAGTCTTTGAGTCATTGAGCAAGATCTATAAGAAGTGTGTTTATACTTACTTACATTATAAAATCATCAATATCAACAAGCTGAACTTTCTACATTACTATTAAAAGACTAAATCAACAGCAATCACAATTCAGAACATTTTGAATGCATAATGAGATGTAGATCTTATTTTATTTAATTCTTTCATTATTATTTTAAAATTATCTTAATTAAAGATTTTACTCTATGTCTTCTTTATGAATTTCAATGAAGTTCAAGTCAACATCACTGTCACATTTAGTACAGCAATTCAAATCAATCAGTTTGTGAATGAGATCATAGTAGATATGACATCATCATTATATATATGTGTCTTAGATCTAAAAGACACAGCTCTGACAGCTGTGACAAATAGAACAGTTTTATAGTGAATTAATTAGAAGCTGCTTGACAAGCAGAAGCAACAGCAGAAGAAGCAGTTACAAAAGAGTGTTGAAAATGCCTGAGTTCTTACTGTTGACAAGGATAGAGCTATGATGCAGAAGACAGAGAAGAAGACAAAGAAATTGACTGATAAAACAGCTAGATATCATGCATTAAGAGGTAAAGTTGAATTTGTGAAGCTGATCTGAAAGAAAATGTTCATGAATAATTCAGTTTTTATGTAGTTAGTCTAGGGGGGTGGTAATCTCAATAATTCAAGGTGTTTCAACAAGGATTAATTAAGCGACAGTGAGGTGGCTCGACTGGGTGGCTGGCTCGACTGGGTGGCGATTACGTTACCTGGTACCTTACCGACAATAAAAACTTTATCGCTTAGACTTGCTTAGGTAAGGTCATGTAGGAACCCTAAATATAATGCGGCAAGCGTGGACTGCTGACTAAGATTTGGGAGTACCTCCAGCCGTTTTCCTTCGTGCCGTCTACCTTAGCTACAGTATCACATTTTGTCGAGCCAGATTCTGACTGACACAGGATGCCTTCTTGAATCTTGAGTTGTCTATTTGTTTGTATGATGTATCTATTTCTTTCATTTTTGGGTTAGGGACTGGTGACAATTACAGGTGAGACCATATATCAGCAGTCAAAAGCAGTTGTTGTATTGGTTCCAAGTTAGTGCTAGATCCTCAAATCATCTTCTGTCTTCCATGCCCTAAGCCCTCCCACCGGATTTCAGGATCTGATCGATGTTGTCTCGACTGTTCTTGTGCGTTGTTTCCAGATAGTGCAGCCTCTTCTCCAGCTTGTTGATATCCGACTTCAACTCTCCCGCTTCCGAGGACAAGCGACTCTCGACATCCGCCGTAGGGCTGAGGACGAACCTATGAATCGCAACGTCAGGAATCTTGCGAACGCTCCTTTGCACAGAGCCGACAAGGGGAAGGATATAATACATCTTCCCAACGCCTTCGTAGACGTTCGTCTCTTTCGGGAGTTGGACCAACTCGCTTGAAGTGAGTTGCAACAGCCGCAAGTCCCGCTGTTTGGCGGCGATATGACTCTTTACGATGCCGAGATCGCGCTGAGCAAGCGCCGCCCGACTATCTATTTCTTGCACCAACTACAATACAATTAGCTATCACCGCTCATGTTTGGAGCGTTTGTTTCTTGTGCGAAGCGGCTTTCTGTACCTTCTGCAAGGCTTCATTCGGAATCGACATGGTCCCAGAGGGTCTGAAGAAGGTCGCCTTTACCTTACGAAGTACAATAAGGTAAGGTACTGCAGGGTACGAAGTACTTCGCTGTGTGTGCTTACCTAAGGTAACCTTTGCTTTCTAGAGCCAAGCACGGGTAAGCTTACCTTAGGTACGCATGTGAAAGATTCTAGGCTAGCCACCCGAGTTGAAGTTACGAGCCGTACTTCAGCGAGACTTTCGTTCACGGATAAGTTACCCATGAATCCGTCGCATCCACCACGAAGAAACCCGCACTCCCCAGTCAGCCATGCCTTCATGGCTACCTTCCATACCTTACCCGCCGCCTAAGGAGTCGTACTGGGGCCGGGTGACCTCGACTCTCGACTGGTGCGAAGAGAACAATTATGCCACCGTTTACTCGGCCGAGGTCGTCAACACTCTGACAAACCTCGTGTTCGTGTACCTAGCCTTCAAAGGGATCCAGAGCTGCCGTAGGCATGGGCACGACACCATATTCCTTGTCTCCTTCGTCGGCTATCTACTGGTTGGAACGGGAAGTTTCCTGTTCCACGCAACTCTGAAGTGTGCGTTGTGACCGTCCTTGCCTTGACCCCGTCCCCCGCGAAGGGATTGATGCTGATGCAGAGGCTTCCTCCATACAGATCCGATGCAGCTCGTTGACGAGTTGTCCATGATTTACACCACCTGTCTGATGTGCTACGCTACATTTTCTTACTCGAAATCACGACTGTTCGGCCTTGGGCTTGCGCTCTGCCTGGTCTCGATTTGCGTCTTCATCACACTGTACTACCACTACCTACAAGACCCAGCCTTCCATCAGAACGCATACGCGCTCCTGACTGCCATCGGCCTCTTCCGAAGCATGTACGTGATGGAATTCAGCCTGAGACCATCTCTGAGGCAGAGAGAGAAGGCACATCGATCTCAGCAATGGAAGGCCTCATCGACGGCGCAAGAAAAGGAAGCCAGAAAGGCCGAAGACCGAAGGGACGCAAAAATCCTCAAGAACATGTGGTCGCTGATAGCATCTGGGCTGTCCATCTTCCTTGGTGGATTCGTCTTCTGGTCTCTGGATAACGTATATTGTTCGGATCTACGCAGATGGAGACGACAAATAGGACTGCCGTGGGGTGTACTGTTGGAAGGACATGGGTGGTGGTATGTCTTCCAGCCGATCTCCGGCACTCCCTCCGAGAATGACTCCCGAGACGTCTTGGCTGACGAGTACCGACAGGCATCTTATGACCGGTACCGGTGCCTATTTTTACATCATTTGGGGTATATGGCTTCGTCATTGCTTGAATGGCCACCAGGACGAATACACACTGAAATGGCCTCGTATCCTCTCCTTACCAGAAATTGTACGGACCGAGACCGCAAATGGAAATGGCAAGAAATTACGGTGATGAGTGGAACTGATCTGGGGAGAAACACTTATAGACATGAGTGTCACGATCAATTTGCATCTCAGTATGTGACACTTGTGTAACACTATTCAAGATCTAGATTAGGACCGTACTTATAGCTTATCCAACCAATATTAGACGATCCACCCACATTAAACCTTCAGACCATATCCCAGGAGGACAGGAGTTTGAGTGTTTGTTGAGGATAGATGACGCCCAAAATGACTACCTCTAGAGTTTATGCATTGGTCTGAGCAGCCAAGAACTGTCCTGTACAGACCGACCACATTGTCGATCAACGTCACTCCGACTAGACGCAACTGGCAACGCGTCACTCATGACACGGCCAAACTCCCAGCGACAATGCATCACTGTCCAACGCCAGCCCTTATGATATCCATCTGACCACATTAAGCATATCCTCAAGCGCCAAGATGCTCGCAATACGCACATCAAGTGCGGAATTCAGAGTACTTCTGTTCCCAACAGATCTCTATATATCGCCTAAAATCAGTCAATCCATCAGATAAAAATCAGTGACTAGAATGTCACTTGACCAACCAGGACCACATAGGACTTCGGCACAACTAATCTGAATGGCGCAAAGCTGCGTTCCTGTTCCAGCAAGCCGCGAGACCCTCTAAGTGGACAGTTAGGCAGATGTAATGTGTGTTCCTGATCACTGCAGGGATTTTTCCGTAAAAGCCCGATCCGTCTTGTGGTACTTCATTCGGTTTAAGATAGGCAACCGCCAACCTGGACTCTGCACCAGGACGTGGTCCCCACTCGACGTGATGTGCACCGACATCTCCGCTGAGGCCGCAAGGTTAGGACTCATCGTCGTCGTCGGTGAATTCTGGGTGCAAGATGGCAGCGTAAAGACCTCGTGCATGATCCAATCGAAGTGGGTCTTCTATGGTGCCATTGGGCTCCTAGAGCTTCCCCTTCATGGCCGGTGATCCTTGGACGACCGTCTTTTTCCATTCTTCACTAACGACAAGCTTTTCTCTTCTTGACATTTGTGACCATCCTTGCATCATTCTGTCTTCCTCCTCCCGGCACCTCTTCATCTCCGCCCCTACCCATGCAGCGGTAGCATCCGCACACGCACCTACAGCCTCCAGGGCAATCAGATGACCGTGCTCTTCCAGGACCACCTCTTTTACCCTGCCTTCCTTCACTCCGCCACTACCGCCAATTCCCGACCCGGTGCGCTCCATTTTCTCCTTCCGCCACTCTGGTGGTGACATGGGCGATAAGCCCCCGAAAATATACAAAACGCTTGGCCGGACGAAGGGTAGGTTGTGGAACGTGCGCACCGGTTCGGGCCGGTAAAAGGGATACCATTTCGGGAAAGCAATGTCGAAATCCGGCTGAGCGATCCTGTCAATGACAGTCGTCTCAACATTGGTCTTACCACCGAAAGTGGGCCGTAGAAAGGCAAAGACTTCTTGGTGCTTAGTCGTCGTCAGGGTAACCGGCTTCTCCCCGTCAGCTGTTGCCCCGTCGTTGGGGTAGATGGCAGTGGGCACGTCTCGGAGTCCGTACTGCAGCCAGCGATCGAACACCCTCTCATCCCACGCCTGATAGAACTGGCTCTTCCGGAAAGACTCAGCCGCGGCGCGGCGGGAGGGCCAAAGATCCCGACGGAACGTGGATGCCACGGCCGGCAAATTTCCCGAACCTATTGCAGGTAACGTCTGTTGCTGGATTACTGGATCAAGGAGGACCAGGCTCGTCAATAGGCGGGGGTGAATTAGAGCAAGATTGGTGCTGTCAATTTGAATTCGGTCAGCCGGACTCGAATGTGCACTATACTGGTGCTCGACGTACAGTTGGCAGCCACCCATGCTGTGGCCGAGTCCAACCAGTGGCCGAGGCATTTGGTCACGGAAGTGATTGATCAGGTGAAGCAGGTCCCGTGGATGATCGTTCCAAGACGCTACAGTTTGATGTATCAGTCGCGAAGCCATAAGAATACTATTGATGTAACTTCTTACGATCATCCCCCAGTTTGTTCTCATTGAGTACATAACTCATGCCCTGATGGGCCACATCGGCAATCCAGATACCACGGATGCGAGACCCATGAGCTGTGGACCGCAGCAGTATTTCGTCCCATAGCGGCTCGTACAGTTCCTGCTCGCTTTCATCAGCTACTGCAATAAGGAGAGCAGCGAGTTAGGTCGGGCAAGTGCCTTGGGGAAGCCATTGGCATGTCCACCTATTATGGTGACATCGCCTGGTTGAGCATTGACATTGCACAGAGGTGTATATTGTTTGACAGCAAGGTACAAAATATCCTCCTGCTTATCCGCAGTGGCACGAGGATATTCTCTAACATGCTGACACGGAACCGTGTGTTCTTGTATCTTGAAAAGGCTGGATGACATTGTAGGGCCTATCAGTAGGAGATCGAACTTCCGATTCTCGAGGCAGGTTTCAAGGGGAGCACTCCAGTAAATAAGATGAAAGCGAGACTTGCCAGGTGGTTAAAAGGGCTTGATCTGACTTAATACTGGGCCTTGAGGGGAGGCATGGGGAACACGAACTGCAGTCCCGCTAATGTTTGCGCTGCCGAGGCTGTTAGTCTTTGTGCGCTCTGCAGGACCGTCTTTGTACTACCTCAGACCCGACAGTAGAAATTCCCATTATTATATCATTAGGCGTACAGTCTTTAGTTTGCTGTCGTGATAAATTTCACTAAGGTCATACCAGATCAAGATGGTGTCACGTGAGAGGGCGTTTCTGTTAGCGTGACTGGACTAGACGCGTCAAACTAGTGTGATTTTGTGATAACGTTACCTCCACAATCTATTGCGACCTTGCCTGGCCACATCAAATGCTTCTCAACCCTTGTCTCAATAAATAGATATCACTGCTCTTCGACAATTGACGACATGGCTGCCCTGGGTGCCATGGAGGGCCTGCCCGGCAAAGACCAAGGCAATGGGCCGCTCTTCGCTCAGATCGAGTTTCACATAGTTCAGAGCAAGACTTTGAGCGACACCGACGCACAGAAGGTGCGTGACTCAATTAATAACCTTCTTGAGGCATAAGCTAACCCTGTAAAGCTCACGGATCTGCTCGAGCAACATGGCGCGGTGCGCTGTGCGTCCGCGCTCGAGTTGGGGCGAATTCCTCTCACCGACGTAACTCATATCATTTCCACTACCTCCGACTTCCCAGATTACGACGCGGCAGGCGAGGCGCTTATCCCCGTAGTCAAACCAGACTGGGTACAAGCGTCTATCACGAAGAGAAGACTGGCAAATCCGAGGCAGTACAGCCCGGATCCAAGGCTATTCCTTTCGGGTGTTGTGGTATGCTGTGCGGACTTGCCGAGTGGGGACGAAGACGCCATAATCGGGGGAGTCTTAGCCATGGGAGGCTTGTATTCTGGAGCTATCTCGAAGCAGGTCACCCACCTTGTTGCTCTGACGAGCGAGGACAGCAGAAAATGTGAAATTGCCTTGTCGAAAAAGCTCCCCTGCAAGATCGTGTTGCCCCATTGGTAAAACCTCGCAGCAGGTTATAGTGTGCTTCCACTTACTTGCAATTAGGTTCGATGATTGCCTTAAGCTCGGTAAAAAGATTGATGAACGTCCTTACCTACTTCCCGATCCTGAAATTCTTCGGAAGAGACCTGACGACCCTCTAAATCCCACATATATCGTTGACAACAAGGACTTGCATGGCGCATCTTCACCACAAGCCGGACCTCTCCCTACACCTGCTGGGACCCCAAGCCGTCAACGCAGGGGTCTCAAAGTCTTTGCCGATAAAAGGGTGATGCTCTCTCCGGATCTCGAAATCGGCAGTCGCTTACGTGGGACGATTGAGGATTTGATTGCTTGTGGTGGTGGCAGCGTGACAGGAAGTGTTCACAAAGCTGATATATTCGTGTGTCACTATCGCGAGGGCAAGGATTATCGGCTTGCATCGCGAGCTGGAAAAGACGTTGGCAACCTGCCGTGGCTGTACCACCTCATTACCCACAACGATTGGACATCACCTTTGCGGAGATTGCTGCACTACCCAATCGCCCGGACTGGTATGCCTGGATTTAAAGATCTTCGTATCAGTCTGTCAAACTACAATGGAGAAGCTCGCGTTTACCTCGAGAATCTGGTTCAAGCGGCCGGTGGAGAATTCACGAAGACTATGAAGCAGGACAACACGCACCTCATTACGGCTCATCTAGTCAGCGATAAGTGCTCCGCCGCAAGGGAGTGGAACATCAATATAATTAACCATCTATGGCTTGAAGAGAGCTATGCGAAGTGGCAAATACAGAGTCTGACGAATCCTCGCTATACGCACTTCCCTCTGAGGACAAATCTCGGAGAAGTCGTGGGGCAGACTCAGATCGACAAACAGGCCATTGAGCGCCACTTCTTTCCCAAGGATTACGATCCGGAGTCGGCAGACGAAGGTCACCTTTCTCGACCTATGCAACAGAAAACACGTGTTACCTCCTCTAAGCATGTTCCGAACAGCAGTGCCATGCAGAGCTCGGGTTCAGCAAAATTCCAGAACCCCGGACCCAACCATACCGTCCTCTCTGATGGGCCAACGCCCAAAGCTTCGAAAGACGATCGAAGGCACAGCGAGGGTAATACGCCAAGAACACCGGCTACACCACGCTTTTCCGGCGCAGGCAAAGAGAACGCGACGCCCTCTACCACTGGCAGCCGAGGAGCAAAGGATCGCGCCGTAGCGAGACTGCATGAACTTGCTCCGGATATCGCCTTGTACGAGAAAGAGAAAAAGAGAGTAGGCGGCGTGATCTTCGGTGGTCGCAAAACAAGTCAAGATCACGACTCTGACAAGGGGAGAAAGAGGTCCACATCCAGGGACGATGGAAGCGCGGTGAACGGCGAAGAAAGCAGGGATACCAAGAGACTGAGGAGATCCAGAGACCCGCCCTCGATGCGCCTCTTGTTGTCAAGCTACCAGAGATGGGTATCACAGCCGCGCCGAGAGGACGAGGAGAAGGTTAGTAACGTTCACCAATCGAAGTGGCTATATACTAATTGGGTCCAGAAACGACTCAGAGACTTGGGTATCCTCCTCGTTCAAGATCCTAGCACTTGTACACACTTGGCCGCACCACACATCGTACGGACACAGAAGTTCATTTGCGCACTTGCTCACGCTCCCACTATCCTCTCAACTTCGTTCGTCGACCAATGTCTTGCGAAGAATGAGTTACTATCCCCAACAGAATTCCTCTTGACAGACCCGGAGAGCGAGAAGCGCCTTGGGTTCACCCTCAACGACGCGCTAATCCGAGCGAGAGCAAACCAGCAACGACTGCTCGAGGGTCTCACCATCTACAGTACAGAGGGACTGCAAGGTGGATTCGAGACCTACAAATCAATCATCGAGGCGAACGGCGGACGTTGCTTGCTATACCGTGCCCGCGCCGGATTGGTGGCTTCATCAAGGACTAGCGGCCAGGATGGTGCGAGCGATCGAGAAGGTCATGCCGACTCGGATATCGTCTATCTAATCAGCAGTCTTGGCCATGACGAAACACGGCTGTGGCGAAAGTTCCGGCAAATGGCCCAGAGTTCCGGCAAGACGCCCAGAATTGTGAAGACTGACTGGATGCTGGATATTGCCCTTTCGCAGCGCATTCAATGGAACGACAGTTATGAAATGACTGAGGATGACGCAGCGTCGGAAGCTTGACTTGAGTCTCTTGGAGTGTTGGAGGGGTTGGGTGATCAGCCAAACATGTTGGCTACCGGTCAAGTCAAGGCGCTGGGCGTACGCTTATGGCGCGAACAAGTCCTGGGAAGAGCATAACTGTTGCAGGACATGTAAAACCGATGCCTTGGACGGCTCATGTGGATGGTAAACAGATTTAGGGTTAGAAGAACTTGACGCCTTGCTGATCTTCGGTGCCGAAGACTTGAGCTTTTCCCCGCTTGACAAGGATATTAAGTGATTTCTGCAGAACTTCTGGGTCCATGCCGTGGAATTCTTCGTGGAAAGTCAGCTATGTCTACCTTGTACAATGTAGTCCATGATATCATACCCTGCGACGAAGTCGTCTCTCCTTCGATCAGCTCATACAACGTGAGCACGATATTCTTCTGGCCTGTTTCTTCAACCTTTACCACCGGCCCGTCAATCATTTGTGGCAGGAATGTATGATGGAACGGTAACGTACCCAATCACTCAAGACCCCGGCCCACTCTTCCGGTCGTCTCCAATATACCCAGCAGGCGGCCTTTTGCCCGTCCTTTCCGACCCATTCGACCCTCTCCCCGCCCTCTTTCCTGGTCATCCAGTCCAGCACTTCCCTCGCAGCAGCTAAGCTCAACCTCTTCTTTAGTTTAGAGTTGTAGAAGAGCGGGGTATCGATCGCATCAACCACAGACAACCGCCAGAGCTGGTGATGGCGGCAATATGAAAGTATGAAATCTGACCATGCTCGCAGTTGCGCGTCCCTGGTCGCGATCGTCGGTTGGCTGGTGAAGAAGGCAGGGAAGTGATATAATCGAGGAAATTTAAATGTTGTATCTGTAGTGGCCATCACAATGATCAATCTGATACAGATCGCGTTGTAGAGTTATTGATAGTATGAGCACCAGCTTGAGCACCAAGCACAAGTAGGGCTGCAACGTGGTCGATAAGGTTTAGGATCGGCGTTACATTTAAAGCTCTCGCTTAGCCCTACTGAAGTCGGGTCCGAACTGCCAACATTTATCATCAAATACCTACCTTACCTTACCTTAGGTACCTACTACCTGAACGTGGAGGTGGAGTATTCGTTCGAGCGAACGAGATCTCAACCCTTTACTCAGGAAGATATCAACATGACTGATCCGCCCTTGAACAAGCGTCAAAAGCGTGAGATCTATCGCAAAACCCACGAAGATGGTGGCCGGTCTGAGCTGCCGAAAAAGAAGTTCTACAGACAGCGAGCACATGCCAATCCCTTCTCAGATCATCAATTATCATAGTCAGTAGTACGCGAATACCAGTCTAAATCCGTGCTGACCGTCGGTGAGATAACGTAGCCCTATGAGTCCTGAACATATGGACTGGTCATCATATTACTCTGCTTTCACCGCTCCGGTTGAAGACGTGCCTGGTAGCAGTGATCAGCATCTGGTCAACACTGAGTCTTCTGATATACGACCGCTGGTAAAGGATGTGGAGGTCGCAGATATTGGTTGCGGGTTCGGCGGTTTGCTGGTAGCACTTGGACCACGACTTCCGGACAAGCTTCTGCTAGGTTAGCTGAGAGCGAACCACTGGAGTGCAGCCGTAATAGCCTAGCTTACAAGCCGATGTAGGTCTGGAGATACGAACACAGGTCACGGAATTCGTACAGGACAAGATCAAAGCATTACGAAATCAGAATTTTGATAATGGCAGCTACCAGAACATTGCCTGCCTTCGTGTCAACACGATGAAGTTCCTTCCAAACTTTTTCAAGAAGCAGCAGCTCACCAAGATCTTCCTCTGTTTTCCCGACCCACATTTCAAGGCTCGGAAACACAAGGCCCGCATTGTCTCGACTACGTTGAATTCGGAGTATGCGTACGTCATGAAACCCGGTGGAATCGTGTACACCATCACAGATGTAAAGGATCTGCATGAGTGGATGGTACAGCACTTCGACGCGCATCCGTCGTTCGATCGAATATCAGATCAGGATCAGGATGCCGATGATTGTGTGCAGGTCATGCGTAAGGAGACAGAGGAGGGGAAGAAGGTGGAGCGAAACCAGGGCGACAAGTTCGTCGCTTGCTATCGAAGGCTGGAAGACCCTCCCTGGCTATAACACCATGGATCAGTTGTTGTCTAGTGCCGGTGTCTGTCAGTCATCAAGGCCCGGGAATGTGCGCAAAGAGAACCCATCTACGAATTACATCACGCAGCAGTGTCAGGGACCTGATAGGACGATTGGAACTCTTGTTGCTTTGCTTTACTACGATGCTCGAATACCTTCGAATCCCGATAGCGCAATCGTAGACGTCTTCAACCCTGTTTCGACTGTTTGTAAGAATAAGAGGCGATACCTTATGGACGGGTGTTCCCAAGGATATTCGAAATCAAACTCTGATTTCCTAAGCCCCAGCAGATTTATTTAACATTCTAAGAACTTTCTGATGGCCATATGTAAGGGCATCTTGCGCAGCAGTTCTCTGGTCATTGTCCAGAGCATAGACATCAGCACCAGCATCTAACAACACTTTCATAGCATCCAGATGCCCTGAGCGCGCTACATAATGGAGTGCTGTCCAACCATGAAACCCCCTTGAGTTGGTATTTGCCCCAGCCCTGATCAGTGCGCGCAGTATAGAGACATGCCCATACCGGGCCGCGAAGTGTAATGGTGTCCACTCATGGTAGCCCCTGGCATCCACGCTGGCCCCAGCGTGCAACAATATTCGCATGCTGATGATACAGTTGTTACGTGCTGCGTCATCATAAGTATCTACATAGCTAATTCGTAAGGTAAGTTACCAAAGGTAGGTACCTTACTCTAGGAGGTAGGTAGGTATGGAAATGACGGCTTACTAATAAAACCCAAAACGGACAAGGATTATCTTTTGTCCTGTTTGCCCTAGCAAACCTGGCGAGCAAGTCACGTCACGTCACTTCCGTAGGGTTCCGAAAGAAAGAACCACTAAACAATGGAATTAGGACTGACATTCTGACAGCAACCAACAACCTTGGAAGAGCATTTGCAGTGACAGTCACTAAAGCCATCGCATCGCAACTTGCGCGATTCTGCAACAGAAAGTAGGGTTGAAATACAACTATAAAATGGCTGCATCCAAAGCTGGGCATACAAGCAGTCAAGGCCGGCTCGTGAGGAAATTCGAAAACCTGTACGTCGTATTTCTCTCAATGTCTGATGAAAGATATAATGACTGGCACCATTTAGTCCTAGTCAGAGCCATTCATCCGCATGGTCGGAGCTATGGGATCAAGGGCAGAGCGACCTCTGGGATCGAGGATGTCCTTCACCCTCGCTGGTCGATCTCCTCGAAGACCGCCGCGACATGTTCAAGCCGAGGACTAAAGAGGGTAGACGTAAAACAGCATTGGTACCAGTATGCCAAACTTGAGAGCTGTATAACGGATGAGTTTGAAAGGCTGAGGAAAGGCTGATAAATCTAGGGATGTGGGCGAGGTTATGATGTTGTCTTACTAGCACTTCACGGGTACGACGCTTATGGACTAGAGATATCTGCAGCAGCAGTCGCTGCCGGCAAGGATTACAGCTTGTCCCAGTTTGAGAACCCGTCAACAACTTACTTCACGTCTCAGAGCGACGAAGAGGTGGCAGCATGTTTGAAAGACCGAGGGGAAGCCCAGTTGTTCTGTGCAGACTTCTTTGACAAAGACTGGGCAGGAAACGGTGTACCCAGTCAATATGACCTAGTGTACGACTATACGGTAAGCTGTCAACCATGCACAAGGTAATCTGATATGTGATTCTGAAGACCAAGTTCTAGTTCTTCTGCGCGCTACCTCCAAATATGCGAAAACAGTGGGGTTTGCGTATGTCAGAAATACTCTATCCTGATGGGTACCTTGTCTGTCTCGAGTTTCCACTGTACAAAGACCCCGCGATTGTAGGACCTCCTTGGGGAGTTGGTGGGGGGGTGTATTGGGACTTGTTGGTAAGAGGAGGAACAGGAATCGTCGACGTCCCTATTCCGCAAGAGATGCAAGATTCACAGTGCAATAATAGCAATGGCAGTTTCGTCAGAGCTTTACGTATAAAGCCTGAAAGATCGCATGTGGCAGGAAAGGGAACGGATATGTTGAGTGTTTGGAGCAGAAAATAAGCCAATTTCTGAACTGCAAAGCAACCAGTAAGGTAGTGATTGATTGTATATTATGATATTAGTGATTTTGAACCTTCAGCATACCTACTTCGTTACTCACTCAAGAGTTACACGACACAATGTCTGTACCTAATCAACTTCATTACAGCATCAAGGATGAATCTGATGATTGCCTTCAGAGCATTCAAATTAATCCAGATTATCCAGTATTTGTCAACATAACTGGTTGCAGCAAGAACCACCCATCAATATTCAATATGATATGAATCATGTCTTGAAACTCTTATGTAAGCCCACTTACTTTAGACTACTAACTACAGTACAGATTAACGTTAGATTAAGGTAGATCTAGTTGATGCCCCATTGTTGACATTTGACAAGATTCTTTTTGCCCCCAATGTTGCTCGGATGTTTCGAGTCATTATTACTTGTACAGCGCAAAGCTTTACAATTGAAACTATACCGTCTGAAGGTCTCACTTCCCTGGGTCTTACTTGCGAAACATTGAGAGACATTGCCTTTATGTTCAATGTATTCTTCAAAACTATGGGCTTGACATATCGAGATGCTACCACCGCGGCCATTGTACTGTGAATCGGTCCATAGAAAGTTGTTCCTATTCATTTACGCTATGTAGAGTATATATAGAAAATGATGACTAAGCCATAAATAGGGGTGCTTAGTAAGAGATGAGTAAGCAATGATATCACATTCTCTTCTACTGCACAATCACAACAGTTCACTGATGTGAATGCAGAGATTTGCTTAACATTCTGTAAAATTTCTGTCTGCAGTTCACATTCACATTGTTTTATCTCACTTCACATCACTATTGTCATTCAAAAGCAGCTAGAAGTGCAGATCATTGTCATTATAATAATAAGATGAATTATTCACTGTTTACATCATCTGCTTATATCATTAATTACAACTTCTTAAAAAAAATTCTCTTCTTCTTTCTTTAGTTTTCAATCACACTTCAACTTTTAACTGCTACTTCATCAACTTATTAATTTTTTATTTACTTTATCATCATGTAAGCTTCTATAATATGTTTACAGTGTGTCATTAATGTTTCATAGATCATTTCTTGAGATCTATGTTTCACATTGTGTTGCTGTCACTTTGTTATCAGATACAAATGACAATAATTCAAATCAGAAAAAGTCTACTTCTAATTGTGTTCACAAAACTACTGACTATTTCTATCTTAAAAAAAGTTTGCAAAACTTTCTTCTTAATATGTTGTTGTCTTAATTTCAATTTAAAGATTAACAATACATAAAGCTGATTGAGCATTCTATTTCTGATGTTACTTTCTTTTTTCTCTTTAATGAATTAATTACTGATCAGCTCAGCTTCTCATTGCTTAATGTTCTGACTGATCTGCTGTTGAAGAGTTGACTTAAGACTGAGCTTAAGATGTTGTTAATAATTTAACAGTTAATTCTGTGCATTGACATGAATCTGAATCATTTTTGTGCTTATTAAACATATTGTGAAGCTGCTGTCACTCACATTCATAAGAAATGTAAGTTAGTCATCTACAACAACTGTGTACATGAAGACAGGTCATTTACAGTGTGTATTTAGATTAAATATAATGATCATTATCTTCTTTGCAGTTTGTGTACAAACTGTCATTGAGATGCACAGAGTATTTGATGCAGCTTTTGTAAATATAAATCTATATTAGTATAATGACTGCTTATTGTTCTAGATCATGTGAAGTTCAAATTCTCTTCATCTGTCAACTCAGCAACTTCTTGTTATTGTTATGTTGTCACTTTATCTGCTGTTCTCATCATCATTATTGATGACATTACACTTCTCACTAACTACAATTACTCATCAGCAGAGAATGTTTTAAGCACTGTGAATGAATTAAAGATAGCTGCTGAGATTCTTTGTCATTAAGTTAAAAAACTTAATGTCAATGTATTTGTTACTTTGCTTACATTGTCACTCTGTCTGTATCAGTTACATTCTTACTCATCATTGTGCTGTTGCAGTGAACAGTAATTTTGCCTTGAATATAATCTGTGCTCAGCTTGTGGCTTTTTTTTTTTTTTAATAAATAGATAGTTAATGAAATTGCTTTGCTCCTGATACTATCACCTTCTAATCTATGAGAGTCTTTTTCTTTGACCTTTTATGTAGATTATATGAATCTATATTTCTTTCATGAGTCATCATCAGATCACTGTTAATCATTACTGAAGTTAAGACTTTTTAGTCTTTCTTTTCAGATTTACTTCTTGTTTGCTTTGACTTCAACTCATTATGTTGTTGTTGCTGTCAAAAGGTGACACCACACTTTTAGCCACAGCTATTGTAAGTTATATATCTAACACTCTCTCTAACTCACAATCAGCCAGCACACTCATATGTTGCTTACTCAGCTTCTCATGAATGGAAAGAATGCACACACAACATAGTTCAAACTCATAACCTTGAGCTTATGCAGATAAGGCAGCCAACACATATTCAATATCATTACACCAACCTGAGCTCATAACCTGTCAAAAGGTGACACCACACTTTTAGCCATAGCTATTGTAAGTTATATATCTAACAGTTACAAGTCTTTACTGAATTATTTTTGATCATTTAGTTTTTTCTCAGTACTATGTGATGCTAAGACTTTCACTTTCTTCTGATTATGTCTCTCTTCTATTATAAGTGTTAAAGTCAAGTCATTAATGTTTCTTTGACTTTCAATAATCTTTTATGATGCATTCATTACATCATTCACTTCAGTCAAGATCAGTTTGAAAGAAGTAATGCTTTAATGCACTTTTAAAATGTTCTGTAACAGAAGTACAGATAAGTTTATCTGTTTATAACATTTTTATATCTTATGAATTGTCTTCTGAAAGAGATCTTCTCTCTTTTCTATTAAGAGCTTATGTAGCTCTTTCTTTTGTTTGTGATTTCATTTGACTCAAGATATGATTAAGAGTTCTTCATAAAAAGACAATGATGACTCTTTCTGTTCAAGAATCTTGTCAACTTTAAGACTTAATCACTGCACAGATAGTTTAGCTTGTTTCAGACTGCTTTGCAGCCCTGAATTAACTCAAAATTCATTGACATTAAAGATATGTGCTTTCACAAATCAATTATCATGAATTAAATTTTGTAGAACACACTCTGTGAACATTTTTAATGTATAAGTCTCTAATGAATGAGTTTTCAATATCTTATAAGACTTAAATCATTTAGCTTTAAACTTCTGAGACTCTTCATTTCATATAAGCACTCAGTCTTCTTTCTTTGTAGTGCTTAACTGCACTGTTTCATTATGAATTGTTTTTGATTTGATAGTCTTTTGTAAAAGAATTTCATTAATAATTACTTAAACTGTCTGTACCTGCCTGACTCATTTTAACTGATCTTTAAAGTCAATTTCTCTCAGCAATCAGAGATTGTTTGAGTTGCCTGATAGTTGTAGATTTATCTTATACAGTAAATAGAATGAGCTCTGTTTAATTGTATTATGAGCTCAGATTTAAGCTGCAAAAAGTGCTTGTGATAAGTATTTATCTCATAATTGAGTTGATTTACTCATAAGATATTTTGTAAGCATAAAGCTCAACATTTCATTTAGATTTTCTATCTTTTCATTTATACAGAAATGATAAAGAGTCATTGTTCTATGTTGAGTCTCAAGCTTTTTCAAATAGTAAATTACAACATGACTGAGAAAGTTTGTACTGTTATTGAATAGTAACTCTCTCAGTGAACTATAATTTGTAAAGATTTTGTTATACAGAAAATCTGCAACTATTGTTTTCATTGCATCTGAAACAGCTTTAGTCACAGATCAGCCTGTAACATAGTCAATTGCTGTTATAATTCAGCAGTTTTCTTAAGATGTTCAAGATAGTATGTCTATTATGTTGATTTCTTATCTTTTAAATGATAATAGATTCTTACAAGTTAAATATGAATGTTCTTTGATCTCTTAATGTTTTTGAGATTGTTGAGCAACTTGACAGTTAAGACAATGCTTTACAAACAATTTAATATTCTACAATAGTTCATGTCATCAAGCTCAAAGTTAAATGACTTTTAGCAATCCTGATGCTTCTAGATGTCTATATTCAGTGTGCATATGTTTCAAAAAGTCTACACAGTACTGAAACTGTAGAAATGACACTTTGCTGTTGTCTTATCTTCAAATCAAATATGAGTTGTTCAATTTCAAATTGTAACACAGTCAAAATTGATTTATCACATTGTTTTTGCACACATACTTATGAAGCAGTGACTTTTCAGATTCTGTATTATCTTTCAGATACAGTATCATTGCTTTCTCTCATTTCACATTGTTTAGCTCTCACAGAGCATCTAAGAACACTTTATTTGCTGAGTTTTTTCTTATAAAATTAAGTTAATGACTGATCAAATCTGATATGACAGTCTAAGCTTCAGATTAATATTAAATGTTGAGATCATACTGCTGAAATTTGTTAATTCATTGAGCTAGCTGTTCAAATGAATGTGATGTATTCTTTAAATATTGTAGACCTTCATGATCCATAATGATAGTTGTAATATGATCATTTTTAATATAGTATTGCCAAGTTCAAAGTGCATGCTTAATGATCAATAACTTCTTTTCATAAACAGAATAATTAAGCTCTGCATCTTGTAACTTCTGATCATCATAGATAACTGAATAACATTTCTCATCTGTTTTATTCTGCATCAGAGCACAGTCAATTGCCTATTTAGAAGTGTTCATTTTGATAGTAAATGATTTGCATACAGCTACTTGAATAAGTATTAATTTGAATGTAAGTGCATTCTTAAGCTGTTGAAAGACACTGTCACATAATGTGTTTCAGACAATGAATTGATTCTTCTTTATACACAACTTAATGTCATTCTTCTTAAGCAAATTCAATAGTGATGCTGTGATTCATGTAAATTCTTGTACAAATCATCAGTAATACAAAGTCAGTTCAAGAAACTGCTGTACATGATGTGCTGTCTTTGAGGCAGATCAATTCTTAATGACTGATATCTTGACAGAGACTGGCCATAGTGTGTCTTGTCTTATAATATGTTTACAAAACTTAAGAATTTTCATCTCAACAGTGCACTTACTAGACTTAGCATATAGCTTATGTTTCTTTAAGATACTAAGAATGATTCATAAGTGTTTTTAATGATCTGAAATTGAGTTGAAAAAGATCAGTATGTTGTTGAGATATATTAGACAGAATTTGTTGAGTAAGTTTCATAATATAGAGTTCATCATTAACTGAAATGTTGTTGAGGCATTGCATAGCTTAAAGAGCATAGTCATGAACTTATATTTACTGTAATGAATGTTGAAGACAGTCTTTTTTGTATTGTTTTTGATTATACAAACTTGATAATAGCTTAAAGTGAGATTAAGCTTAATTAAATATTGAGCTTTACCAATTCAATCTAGACATTTCTGAATTCAGAGAAGTGAATATTCATTTTTAACAGTAATGTTGTTTAATGCTCTGTAATCAATACACATTCATCATGTACTCTTCTTCTTTTTAACAAACAGAACTGAAAAGCCCCATAAACTTGTAAACTCACAAATCAGATCTTTGTTCATTAGCTTTGTTACCTGTTTAGCCTGTTTGTTTAGCTGTAGCTATGACAGAAAGTAAGCATTTATGTTGATAGACTTAATGTTGTCAATGTTAATGCTATGTTTAAACATCTATTTAGATGATAGTTTGTCTGATAAAGTTGACTTAAATATAAATTGAAACTCTTTATTAACAGCTTATAGTCATTCATTCATAACAGCTAACAGTTTAGCTTCTGACTTCTCTGAGTTCTGTTAAATTACTAGTAAGTGTCTGACAGTTCTGCAATTTCAAAGTGTCTTCATAGCTGTGCACTCTTCAATCACATTTAATGTTGACTCATTTACAGCTTGTTGTCACTTTTTCAGAAACAGATGATGATGTTTTCATTGTTGATTCTGAATTATTATACAGCTCATAGTTTAATCAATCTGAGAATTAGTGACTTTCAGTCAGATTAATCTCAGAATGAGATCATGTTCTTAAAGATTCACAATTCATGCTTTTAATCATTGTTAAAAGCTATTTATCTTGAGATGAAAGATCAGCTTTGCAGTTAATTAAATGATCTGTCTGTTTAACAAAGATATCTTAAGCAATTTAATTTCATATTGACTATCAATCAACATTTGATTGACAACTGTTTAGAAGATGTATATTTAATTTACATTTAAATCAATTAGTACTTCTACATTTATCTTGTTCAGTCTGTCTTGAATGTGGCCTGCAAGAATATATGAATTTAAATTGAGAATGTTGATTTAACTAAAGATTATACTTAATTATAAGAGTTCTGAGCCATTCAGTGTGAATGCTTCACTCAAGTCATTATTGAGTTGAATAGAAGCTTCTGTTAACTTGTTCATAAACACTTCTATATTCATAAATGACTCTAATTTTTCAAATTGTTCAAATCAACTTCAACAATCTTTAACTTCTTCTTATCTTTACTCTTTCTCTTATTCTTATTCTTATTCTTATCTTTGTTCTTATCTTTATTCTTATCAGTGTCCTTGTTGTCTCAGCAGTCTTTAACTATATGCAAGAACTTTTTATAGTGAAAGTACACTTTATTCTTCTTACATCAGATTCAATAAGCTTTCATATTCAATTTGTTTAATTTAAATGTAATTGATCTTTCATGACTTTGAGACTGATCTTAAGAATTAATTGATGAGTTATTATGATTTGAATTTAAGCTGCTGAAAACATTAAGATAACTCTCATTATATGCTTCTTAAAGACTTTGTTTAATTTAATTAACTTATTGAACTAATTCATTAAGAGTAGTTACTTCAGTTTCTGAATACTTTCAGAGTTTAAATTGAATCTTCTGCTTTAAACTCTGAATGAACTGCTGTTTCTGTTTGTATTTGACTGATATAGACTGAAGAAGTTATACAATCTTTGTAAACTCTGCTTTATATTGTTGAATTGATTTTGTTTGTTTCAGTATCTCATAACAATGATGTTGATGTTTCATTTCATTAATGTTTTCAAAGATCAGTAGAAATGCTAAAAAGAAGTTGTTTATATTTTGAGATCTAATGTTTAATGAGTCTTCTTCAGCTCAAAATCATTCTTCTTTTCAGAGTCATCATACTTTGACAGTATCTTTCAAATAACTGATGATAACAGTAATCTTTGCTTCATCACTCAAAAGTCAGTTCATCAACATTTTATAAAATTGAAAGTAAGCTTTCATTTTAAGAATTTACATCTCTGCAGTGTCTGCTTTTCAATTATTCTTATAGACAGACAGTGTCTTCATCTTCAGAGAATTCTTAAACACTGCTGCAGAGAAAGACATTATTACATTAGATATTTCTTAAGTCTTTGAAGCTGCACTAGATAGAAGTGTAACCTCAGGCATAGAGTTAAAAGCTAATTAATCAGCATGAACATTTCTTAATTAAGTCTGAAGAAATGCAATTTAACTTGTCATTGTCTTGTAATTAGCTTAAGAAGTCATTTCTGACACTGATGACTGATTAATGATAGTGAGTTTGTTCATTATCATAGAAATAGAATTGAGCTTTATACTGAAAGATTGTAAATGATTGAAGATGTTAATTAACAAATCAATTCTGATTCAGTTTAAATTGCTGTCAGACATGTTATGATATAAGAAAGATAGAACTTTTCTTTATATAACACAGTGTAAAGATTCATCTCTTTATTCTGTAGTCTCAATGCTGAAGTAACAGTAAACACTGAAGAGAGAATGAATACATAGTTTATGCATTACTGCATCAGAACTTTTATGATCAGAATATGAATTAAATCAGCTCAGATCAAAGTCTGAGCTTCAGAGTTGCTTAAAAGTGTGCTTTAAATCTTTGATGCTATCAGATGTGAATTGATCTGTAGAAAGTTGTTCCTATTTGTTTACGCTATGTAGAGTATATATAGGAAATGATGACTAAGCCATAAATAGGGGCGCTTAGTAAGAGATGAGTAAGCAATGATATCACAGTACTCTATCTCGCCTGGGGTCAAGCGGTCCACTTGCTTCCGGTGCTGCGCTACGTTGCATATGTCTTTCTTGCAGCTATCATTGTCAAATTGCTTCTAGTCTTTTCTTTTGTCATCTACAATATGCGAGAACAAAAAAGAATCATGGTTGGGCATAGCAGCTCCAAGTTGCGGAAGGATATCGTCACCAAGATCGACCGGTCCATCAGGGCCGTGGAATTAACTCCTCGGAATGCAATCATCGCAGCTACTGTGCTCTACATCCTATGGGGTTACATATCCGACTGGATTCCTGTCTTACGCTACATCCTACATGCGTTCGTTGCTGGTATTATCATAACAGTGATTACTGTTGGAGCTCTTACCCTGTACTTTGTGTTGATGACTGCTCAGGGCGTGAGTTCCCATAACAGGAGGCCTTATGGAAAACCTAAATCCTTTGCATTTGTCGCTCCGGAAGCCTGGAAGAGGAATATAAGTTCGCTGGAGGCCCGCCCGGTGTACGACCCAGAGGTGCTCTACCCACCGTCGTTCTTCATTTCCGACGCTCTCAATGGGGTAGTTGACCTGATATTCCATGACTACGTCACGTCTTGGTACGGCAACTTATGCCAGAGTCCCTCCTTTCCCAATGAGGTTGACCGGGCCCTTAGGGCTGCCTTGGTCAGCCTCAGGGATCGGATGCTTGGGATCGATTTTGTCGACGTGACGGTCAAGCGGATTCTTCCAATGATCACTGAGCATTTTCGGGCCTTGGACCAGGCGGAGAGGTCGGTCAAAGGCCCGAAGCTCGATCGAAAAGTTACGGGGTCAGAGGGGCTTGACTGGGCAATTGCTGGGGAGTACAGGGAGGGAAGACTGCATCCGGCGGCGCAACAACCTGGCTCTGATACGAACACCCTTCGGCAGGGGCACTTGAGGAAGATTGCTGACCGGTTGCTTCCGGACCTCCTACCGGAAGATGTGATCAGATGTCAGGTGATCTCAGCCCTGCTACGGGAAGTCTTGGCATGTGTTATGCTCTTCCCGTTGATGCAGGTGCTGAGCGATCCCGACACCTGGAATCAGGTGGTGGAGGCATACGTCAGTCAGATACTCCTCAATTTGGTGTCCCTGGCCTTAACCAGTAACAGGGCCGATCGATGCTCCACGACCGGAGATCTGTTCGGAAGCTTCGCGCGGCGCTGGACAAGTTAGCTTCCCCACCTCCGAAAGCGCCTGCACTTATGGCTCCGCGAAAATGGCGTCGAAATGCGAGAGATAACAATCTACGGCGGTCGGTCGGATCTTCTACGGATGTAAGATCCATGGCTCAAAGTTGGGACACCGGTGTGCCGCAACGCCACTCTTTCGATATTAGCCCTTCAAAGCGGCTTTTTCCAGACGACGATCATGAAGACGACCCCGTTGCCGCGTCAGCAAACAGAATCGGCATCGATGGAGTTGCTGGCAACCCACTTGGTGGGACTCAAGACCGCATGGTTGAGGCTATGGAAGCAGCCCTGGACGATATCATAGATGACCCGCCGCCGCTCATGACTGTAAGAAACTCGCGCTTTAACACTCGAGGACTCGGTACCAGGTCGCTACATAGCCTAGCCTCTTCCGGGGGACCGATTAGCTCTACTCACGCTAGATCCTTGTCTGTTGAGAGAACGCGAACAAAACCAAGCCTGGTGTCCTTAGGTTTGGTCAACGTGTCGTCTGGCGTTGGTGTTTTCTCGGAAGATGATATCTTCGGTGAAGAAGAAAAGCTTCTCGAGGAGGAACATGCCGACTCAGAGGGCGCTACTGTCGAAGGCGACTCCGCAGACGAGATAGTTCAGGGTGCACCCGGGGACCTTGATCTGGCTTACGCTATCGCTGCACTCAGTTCAGACATAGACCGGCTCGTAGTCCAGGAATCCATCGTGGACAAGATGATCCGTAAAGCCGAGCTGATTAACAACATTGCGGAGCTGAGAATTCTCAATAAATCCAAGTTGAGTCTGCAACGAGAATTACAGGACAAGGAGTTCCAAAGGCAGCGGTATAGAGTACGAGAAAGTGATAACAGCCTTTATGGTCGAGCTACGGTCGAGATCAAGTCAGTGATGGTAGGAAAGGCCGAAGACGGGCAAGATTTTGCTCTCTGTATGTCAACAGCCACGGTTTCCTCATGACTACTGACATCTTGCAGATGTTATTCAAATACACCGCAAGGCTGGGCAACAGATACCGGCCGCATCCTGGACCGTTGCCCGTCGCTACCGCGAATTTCACGATCTACACCAGCGGCTTCGCGTGGTATATCCCGATGTGCGTCGTCTTCACCTCCCTCGAAGACGTCTTGTCTTGAAGTTACAGAATGACTTCCTGCAAAAACGTCGTTCGTCGCTTGAGATATATCTTCGAGTAAGTCTAACGCTGACTCCAACAAATCTAACAAGAGGCTGATGCATCCTAGGAAATCTTACGCATACCAGAAGTTTGTCGCAGTCGTGATCTACAAGCCTTTCTGTCTCATCATACGATTACCCCAGCCAACAACAGCAGGGGCGAGGTCGATCAGAGAGATCTTGTCTCGAGAATCGACAACTCAGTCACGGATAGAATGAGCGAAACTATGGGCAACGACGGCGTGCTTGACCACGTCTTGGCCACTGGGCTCACTCCTGTGTCAGCAACGACGGATCAGCCGTGTACATTGCCACAGGCGGCTGTGAAGGAACTAAGTGGCGCTACCGAGGCTGAAGCGGAGCTCAACGCGTTTGAAAGTCGTGAGCTCGAAACTTTTGTCAAACCGATCTGTGATTTGTTCCTTGAGATCTTCAATCTCAAACGAGGTCACAGCTGGCTCCGTGGTCGGACGGTCGTAGTGGTCCTGCGCCAACTGCTCGGGGGCATCGTCGAACGCAAAGTCCGCGAATACGCCAAGATCCTGGTGCAAGAGGAGTCTATCATCGGGTATATCAATCTCACCAAGGACAGCATATGGCCGGGGACCCGAGGTGCACCCGGAGCGGCCAAACTCCGCACCGAGGCAGAGAAGACTAAGAGCCGCAAGGCAGCCAGGGTCGTGCTCGCCACTGTGATACCGGATATGGCCGGAAACATCGTCGGCAAGGCCAACGCGCAGGCAGCCAGCCGGCGAATATCTGCAACCCTGAACAATCCGCGGCTTACCGCCCATCTCGCGTTTACGCTCTTGGACGAGCTTGTAAAAGTACTCTTTGGCGATCCCCGTTCGCGATAGGACTCATGTGGCGTTCGGTGCATTACTTTCTTTTCTTTCCAATGCGGGGCGGGGGCGGAGTACTAGACACACTGTATCGAAGGACTTCTCTGTTTGCAATTCAAGTCATCATGGCTATGATTGGCTTCTTCTTTCGTTTTCTTCTTCTTCTGTTTGGGGCGATAAGTTGATAGTCTACATGCAACAGCATGTATTACAATCGGCTAATGCCACCATACCGATATGCTGCTCGTTGAAATCGTGCCTACAAGAATCGAACAGCGCTCTGTTGGCTAGTCAGGGGCCGACAGAGAAATAGTCAAAGTTGCGGCTGCGGCCGTTCCTGGGCCTGCCCACTGTCTGCCGCTGAAGTACGACGGCGATTTGCAGCAGTCCCCACCATCCCCAGACCTAGCCATTTCTACCAGAGGGCCTCCAATCCCGAGCCTACGAATCGACACCATGACTATGACTTGGACTCGATTACGCGTTGTGATACAAGCAGTGAACTCGCACGTGCCCAAGCCCAATCAACTGGAACTGTGGAGTCACTAACCATCCATCGTTGCCGCCGTCGAGCTGCGCAGAAGGGGATAGGGAGCTCGGTGGTGCGTGCTTGACCCCTCTGTCGGTCTGCGTTGTGAGCGCTGCGATACACTCACTGCCTTCTTGTTCCGTCGTCTCGTTCACTTGGAGGTCAACGGCTATCTCCCATGTCGGCTTCCTTCGCCATCGTGGATACAAAGATGCCGGTCGTTTGGGACCTCTTGGTCGTTTGAGAGATGTCATGGTAGCTCCCCGCGCAAGTCACGTTGGTTGATCTGACTTATTCCCTTGCCGTTTTTCTTTGTAGGGTACGTGTACTGTCTTGTTGGGTTACGCACATCCGTGGAAGCCTTGCCATCGGACTGCATGGATGAGTACGTTCTATATCTGCAGGACGAGTGCTAGTGATTTCATGCGGGCAGTGGTCAATGTTACGCAAAGGTTTATCATTTTCGTATTCGTAAAGAGCACATGAGTAGTAAAGCCACGAGTCAATCCCCCTCAGGAGGAGACGTCAGAACCGGCCGTTAAAAGAGGGAAAGTAGCGCTTGACCTTCTGTCATCCGATGCACAACGCAGAGTCAACCAGTGAAAAACAGCGCATGACATCTGAGCGAGCTCGTCAGACCAAGCTAGCCGTCACAGACGAGAGAACCGAAATGCAGGATTGTGAAACGACATTTCAAAACACTTTTCACCCTTTTCCACATCCACGGCCGGAAGCGTCCTCGTCATGCCCTCCGGCTGACTGCTACAAGCCGACCTCACTGATGGATCGAGCCACTCGAGGCCCACCCCCATCAACCATGCTTGCCAAAGCAGCAACCCCGCTGCTGATGTCTTCGTTTGCGATGTTCAAGTTGTCCAGACTTAAACATCCCCACCCCTAGCAAGTGCGATGCTCCTCCAATGCTCCATCTGACGTTGCGATTCCTCAAGCTGCTTCTCCGATTCCTCAAGTTGCTTCTCCAATTCCTCTACCCTCTCAACTTTCTTCTGCCGAGACTTCCGTGCCGCTGCGGTATTCCGGGCACGCTTCAATTCGACCGTATCGGTAGGGTCCCTCACGGTGATGGGCGGTAGAGGCTTGTCCCTCTTCCGAGCGTTGACCCCGGAGACGGATGAATGCCGCGGTGTACCCCGAGATGTGTGAGGAGACTCGCCGGGAGACGATCGTTGCCGGGCCATGCCATTCGTACCAACGGTAACAACGCTAGGTGAAGACTTGACGAGATCTTCCGTGAGAATCATAGGCATCTCCTCGATCAGCCCGTTGGTGTCCGGGAACAAAGAGGGCCAAGTATCCGTGTTGGCGCCAAGCTCCCCGTCAGTGTAGAAAAGGGGCGAGGTCTCGAAGCTCTCGGCGACATCAGGTGAATCCCAGATGGAAGGAGAGGTGTAGTTGGTGAAAGTTGTCGACGGAGGTGCAGATGTAGGACCGACCATCAAGTCTTTCGGGGAGACGGTCTCGTGCTTAAAAGGCACCTGCACCGACGCCGGGTCGTTGACGGTCGTGAAGTGCGGGGAGGAGAACGAGGAAGATTCGAAAAGTGACGTGTCGTGTGCGACATCCTCGCCGAAATCGGCAGGGAGGTCGAAGAGGTTGGTCATGTCTGTGAAGAATGTACGTTTAGGCTTGGGCTCCAAGTTGCAATTGTAGCTAAGAGGTGGAATACCTGAATGCATTGTGGACACGTTCATGTTCACGGAGCTCTGATGGATGTCCCGCCGGTGCGGGATGTTGCCGGTACTGTTGGTGGAGAAAAGAGGTACTGGTGGACGGTTGCTAGGTTGCTGGTGCTGCTGAAGGGTAGAAGACGAAGACGGGGCGGAAGAAGCGTAGAATTGGGGCTTCTCGCCCGAGGGACTAAACCGATTGAAAGACGAAGACGATATGCGGTTCCCGTTACCTTGGATGATGATCCTCGTTACTCTCGGATTCTGAACAGATACCACGGAAGGTGATTGTTGAGTAGAGTTTCGTCGAGATTGTCCTATTGAGGATTGGCCAAAGGTGCGACTAGGGGCTGTACGAGACGTCGCCGGCGGCAGCTCGATCGAGTGACGAGCTGGTCGCGAGGACGTCGAGGGTGGGAAGAGCACAAAGTCTGCCGAGGGGTTCTGGGTGAAGTCCGGTTGGGTTGCTGGGGTAAGCCTCTGGGATGGGGGTTGGGAAAGCCATGTCTGTTGATTATCCGTGATGAACGACTGCAGGTCGTTTGAGAAAATGGTTGCTGCCGAGCGAGAACTTGGGCTGCTTAACGTAAAGTTAAGATTCAGAGATCCTTGGAAAGGAGACTCTGAAGGGGGTAGATATTGGTTTAGAGTGGGGTTGGTAACTTTGGACGGTTGGGTATCTATGTTGTCTGTCGTGTGAGACAAGATAGGGAAGTGAGGAAGCGAATACTAGAAGGCACCCATGACAATGGATGTCTTCTAATAATGGAGTGTTCTCTGGTGGTTGAGTGTGGATGAGTTTGGAAGGAAGAAGACGAAGAAGAGGAAGAAGAAGAGATGGTAATCAGGCAGACAGGCAGTACTTATGTTGGACGTTGGATGTTCAGGCTGTGTGTGTGTGTGCGGACGTACCTTAGCGACTGATGGGAGTGAGTCACCTCACGTGATGACACTAGCACCGGTCTAACTTCAGGTAGCGCTGATTACGAAGTAATCTGTCCCACAGGACGTAAGGTAATAAATAAAAATACCTTCATATCAAAAATAATCTCCAGTAACTACCTGATGAGAGAGTCTGCAGAATGGGCAATCAACTCACTCATCGTTCATCGTTGTCTTAGAAGACCTTACGTGTACTTGTTGAGTGACTACCAGCGTATTCTGTTTAATTTAATTTCAAGGTCGACGACGAGTCTCGAGTACGAGTCTCGAGTACTTACGACGACTCATACGAAAGTCGAAACTCAATCTCATGCAGCTAGGCATGAGATTGACATCGACATCATGATTGGTTCCTTGGATGTCAGCAGTAACTCAATTGGTCTAATTTGGCTCCAGGCAACCACCAGGGCATTCACGATCGAATGCATGATTACGGTAATAACGTTATTGCGTTATTGCGTTATTGCGTTATTGCGGACGGTGAAGAGAGGACAGATCGATGTGAATATTATTCGTATTCAATATTAATGTAACGTTACCTTACCTTACATATCTCGGATCTCTCATGGTCATTTGGGTCTCCCTCTTTGCGGTGCTTAAGCCTACTCAGTAACGTATGGCACCAGGTGGGCAGAGAACAGTGCTTTACATTCATGCCTCTTCCAGAATCACTCGGACCCAAAGCTATATGATGGTGATAACAAGCTGGATAACATAGTGATGCACCATATTTCATTGAAACCCTAAACCCTAAACCCTAAACCGTAACATGTGTAACGAAAACATGATACTGCATCACAACTCCCAGCCACAACACATAAGTCTGAGGTCTCCAAACCCGCTCAATGCCTTGTTTGTCCACTTCAGCTACGCACACTTTTGAAGAAACCTGGATGGATTATCTTAGAGCATCATCCGGTACCTGGCACCTAAGGACTAGATCTCCAGCGCCGCCACAATTACACAGCTTATCACAGTGCAGTCATTACCGGTGACAATGATAGAGTATTGTTGATCATACCGGTATAACATATACATATAGCATGCAAGCTGACAGCATATTTCATTTCCATTTCCATTTCTTATTCCTTTTCCTGCGGAAAGCAGGAACTCCTGCCCTCTGACTGGGTACCTCAACGCCAGGGCTAGAGACCTGTTCTTCACTTAAAGATACGAACCCTAAGGTATATATATATATCCATAGCGGGGTGTATCAGAGTCGTGAACCGTAGCTATTGATGTACTGCCTACTGTACCAACGCTGATACTCAGCCGTGAGATCCTGAGCTTGATACTGTTCCGGCTGTTCTTCTTGTGATGTCCTCCAATTCTTCAGATCGAACGGAATTCATCGAACCTTGCCATTCCACCTTGCTACGTCCTCTGCTTCTTGACGCTCCGCCCCGTGGGATCTAGAAAAGGAAGAGCTACAGATGCCCTACCGCAGCACGCACACCGGCGCCGTCCCGCCCCAGACGTGCCGTCTTGAAAGCTCCGTTGCCCGCTGGAACGTGCGAGAAGATGCGTCTGTGTACATCCAACACGGCAGCACCAGACATGCCACCTTCGACTTCAAGAACACCACTCTCAAGCCCACCACTATGACCCCCACCACTATGGCCGATTACCTGCACGCCTTGAAATCTCGAGACTCCCAGACGGCGGAATCTTGGCCGTCACTTCTGGCCTCATATCTACATGCCTTGGCGCCCGTCAATGACTGGTGCAGGACGCCTAGGTGTAAACGCGTCTTGGTCTCAAGAACTCCCGGCTGTCGGATCATATGACCACACCACTCGACCATCACATCCGCGTACCCTTCCTGAAGCATCACGCCAACTCGATCTCAAGTAACATACCCATCAGCGTTCCTTCTGTACATCCAGATGTCCACTGCGGATGATATCTTCGGCGCTCAACCGCTCATTCGGATCGGGATTCAACACCTGTACCAAGAACTCAAGTTCCTCGACGGGAACTCCCTTTCGCAACAGCCTCTCAGCCCACCAGTCATCTTCGCTTTGTGGAACTTGATTAGCTGGCAAGAGCTTAAGGCTTTCCGGGTCATCTGCATAGAACGGTACGGACTGCAAAGAAAAGTCCATTGCAATTGCGTTCCGTACAGCCTTCGCCTTCTCCTCCATGGTCCCTTTGCAGATGGAGTCGTAAACTCCTGGCGATGATATGTCGACATGCGCTTCAAGGAGGTGGCAGTACTTGGGAGGTGTAAGTCAACGGTGACTCTTAGGAAACAATACTGGGAAAGAACCCACCATGATACCCCACGACCAGATATCAGTACTGAAATTCCATGGCCTGCCGAAGTAGACCTCGGGGCTCTTGTAAGCGATGGAAGTTATCTCTCGATTGGACGGCGTTGTGACTGCCCCAGCCAGTTGATTATTTGTATCTTAAAAATGAATCGTGAACCCACTGGTGCCACAGTCCGCTAATCTCGCAATGATAGAATGAACGTCGCCTGGTTCAGCAGCTTTGAACCCATTCAAGAGAACATTAGAGAACTTTTGCAAAGTGTAAATAATTATTTACACTTCTAGAATAGATTTAGTGAATCAGATTTTTATAAATTCAGCTCTAGACAGAGTTCTGAAGTGTTAGTAGTTTTCACATTGTAAAAATCATTAACACTTCATTTACACTATGAAACTAATCTAGTTAGATCTAGCTTAATAAATTATTATGACTTCATGCTGTGATGAAGACTTAAGAATTAAACATTAAATTTATATATTAATATTATGTCTTTCATACTTTATCATTATACAGATTATTCAATTAATCATGTGAATTAATTAAATTTCATAACTTTCATTTTTAAATTTAATTAACTGTTAAATTCATTATCTGCAGTTACACTATCTTCTTTATCTATCTTTAATGTTTTAATGCTCATTAATTCTGTTCTGACTACAATCTTTATTATTTTTATTTATTTTATTATTTTTCTCATCACTCTTACTGTCATCTCTATTCATCTCATTACTCTCATTATTATCTCTATTCATTCTATTATCTCTCTCATCATTCTTATTACTCTCATCATTATCACTGTCTTTCATACAGATCTTATAATTATATATAATTCTTAATTAATAAAGAAAAAAAAACACTATTCTGCTATAGATCTGTCTGCAAAAGCAATTAGCATATAATGTTCTTAAAAAAAGAATGAAATTTTAATAAAAAATTAATGTAAAATTTATCTATAAAATAAAGTGATCTTACAACTCTTTAAAGTGTTATGTGAAATCATTAATAAAAAAAAGAAAGCAGTATTTAATTAATTTTATTATTAATAATAAGAATTCAGAAATTAATCTTATTAAAATTCTCAATGTATATATTGAAATGATAAAAAAGATAAAGCAAAGAAGTAAATAAAGAAAAAGATTGCAGAAGAATTGATAGAATAAGAACATTAAGATAAGAATGTAAAAAATAATTTAATGTTTTAAATAAATAAAAAAGAAAAGAAAAAATAATAATCAGAGTTTTTAAATGACTTTGATATAAAAGATAATAATAATAAAAAATTTATTTAATTTATGCAATTCTTTTATTCATCTTACTGTTGCATTCTTATAAATTTACAATTCATTCATTACTTTATTTATTACTTCATTCATCACTTTATTCACAACTTTCTCTCACAGTCAATTCAGCACTTCAGTAATTCACATTAAACTGCAACAATAACAATAAAGATTTATTAAATGTTTAAAATAAAATTTTTTACACATTGAGTTCTCTGCAGTTTAAGCTCTTATCATTATGTTTAAAAGTTATATTTAGTAAGAGAATTTAAGTCAGAACATGAAGATATGCATTATAGAGATAAGAGTGAGAGTTTTAAAGATAAAGATAAGATTGTTAAAGATTCAGATTAGAATTAATGAAATTAAATAAAAATAAATAATAAAAAGAGAGATTTTTATTTAAATTGATTGACTGAAAACTCAATTAAATATATAAATAAATTAAATATTAATTATATTAAGTGAGTTAAAGAAAAATCTTATTTAAATAACTAATAGATATATCTTTAAAGTCAGAGACTTTAGAAGAAATTAATTTTTAAATGTATTGTTTTTTTTAAATACATAAAATAGTTAATAAGTAAGATAAATATTATATAAAAAGCAGTAATAGATTGCTGCTGAGATTAAAGTTAAATATTAAAAATATTAAATAGTTAAAGATTCTGAATTTATTTAAATATTTACTTTACAGCAATCTAAATACTAAAAAAAATCTTATTAAATATTTATTATTATTCATTAAAAGTTTAATCATCTCAATAAAATCTTATAATATTTTAAAGTTGCTGATAAATCTAATTGCTGTACAGATAAAGCTATAAATGACTATTATAAACTTAATAAAGATCTTTTTACATTTAAGACTTTCTTATAATTTAAAGATTGTTTATTTTGTTTTTATAAGACTTAATGATTAATTCAATAAGACTGTTTAAATACATAATACTTTAATATTTAAAGTTATAATATTTCTTATATTTTAAATAAAAGAATCACTGATTCTCTGTTAATCAATAAATGACTTAAAACATTTCATTAATAAAATTTTAAATTATTTTTTCACTTATTCATTCTTTAACTCTCTTGATCATGCAGATATATCATTAAAGTCATTAATATTAAAGAGTTAAATGTCATTGAAGCATTTACTGATATTGAAGATATAAATGTTTAATAATATCATTGTAAACAGTTAATAGATAAAACTTTGAGCATTTAAAAAGACTAAAAAACTGAAAAAGTTGTTGTGAAAATGACTGTTGAATTAAAACAAGATATAAAGTTAGTTTGAAGAAAAATTGATATTATATTTATTATAAAATGATGTTAAGTTTCAGAAACAAAAGAAGCTGTTAAATATTTAATATTGTAAATTTATACATTATTGTTAAATAATTGTACTGTAAATATTTAAATACTTTACTGCATATAATGATGCTGTGTTTTGTCATTTATATCATTAAGTTAAAATTCAAAGAAATTATACTTCATCAAAGCTATATATTGATGCTGAGACTGATTGTTAAAGATCTTAAGATACATTATAATAAGCTTAATAAGTATGTTATATCTTGATTGAAGATTTCTTTAATATAGAGTCTAGAGATTAGAGCTTGTGATATAAGAGAATTTTTAAATATGTTAAAGTTAATTGATAAATAGCAGATGTTAAGTAATGATTATCATTGAACATAATTGTTTTCATAGAAGAAACAATTCTACTATATAATAAGCTTACTTAACAATATATATCTATATAATCTATTGAATTTATTAAGCTGTACTCATTCTACTTATCTTACATGCTGTTGAGTCTGTCAAGCTCATTGTACTTATACTTAAATATATGCTTCTGTCTTAACAGCTTACATATTAATTGCATTAGTAATTCTTTCTTAAATTATAATTGTAATACAATCTTTTCTTTTTTAAACATTAATTCTTTAAGTCTTATAAGCAAGAATGCTGTTGTCATCATTATCAGCAATAATGTCTTCAAAAAAATTCAAATTGCTTAAGAATTTTAAAGAAAATTTAAATAAATAATGTCTCTATCTCTTTCTCTTGTGACTTCTGTGTCAGTTGTAGCTTAAATTGTTTTGTCATAAAACCTTAATTAAAATGCAATAAATGCACTTGCTATAATTGTTTATGTGTCAGTGTATCATAAGAGTTGCTTAATAGAACTTGCTTTTTCTTATGCAAAAAAATAAGTAGAGTAATGAAAGAGATAAGTAAGACAAACAATATCTTAACAGTTAAGTATGCTGAGCTTACTGCTTTTTTATTGAAAATTGTATATCTTTAAAAGACTTTAAATTAAATAAATTATCATGCTTTACAGAAGACTGACTGTCTAGCTATTGAGTTTAATAATAATAATGATGAAATAAAGAATAAGATAGATTCTTTATTGCAATTTGTAAATTTTATATTGTCATTTTTCTGAGATTTAATTTTAGTTTCTTCTCAAAACATCAAAGTGTTTTCATACAGTTCTTAAGATTTTCTCTGAGTTCTTAAATGTTTTTTAAGATATCATAATCTTTTCATTTAATAAGATAATAAACTTTCTCACTAATCATTCTTTTCTTTAAAATGTTCTTAACTTCATATTCATTTTTAAGTTCAACAAATATTGATGTAATTTAAAGTAATATGAACTGATTGCATCACTGAAGCATAGATATGTGAAATATTAAATGTATTTACATCTCTTAAAATAAATTTAGTTTATAACTTAATTTCTTAATGTTTCTCTTAATCATAAATGACTCAATACTTTTATTCATGAGTTTTCTGCTCTTTTTCTTTGTTCATATATTATTTATTTATAAATATATCTTCTCTTTAATCTTAAATGATTTTATCTTTATTATTTATTTCTTTTGCTTCTCAATTCTCTTTACAAAATCAATATATAGTTTCTTAAATTTTACAATATTCATATTGCTCTCTAACTCTGAGATCTATGCATTTACAGATCTTATTATATTTCTAAATAATATTTATAGTTCACTTTAAATGACATCTTTTCTGTAATTTCATTTCATATATTGTTGTACATAAACTGTATCATAAACAGCAGTTACATTTAATTGTTCTGTTTTGTGTTGACATAATGCTGCAAATATATTTTAACTATTTAATTCATTCATTTACTCTATTCATTCATCTGTAAATAATATGCTGTCAACATCTTATGTTTTATTCTAAATTTTGCTGTAAACATTTCTCAGAACTTACTCATAAATAACTTGTCTCTATTAATGATAAACTTTTTTAATAGTTTATAATTGCTAATTAATTCTTACAGTATAATGTATATCAATATTAATGCTGTTACAGTTTCTCTGAATAAAATGAATATTATATACTTCATTAATCTATTTACTATAATTAATATGCTGTTGAATCTAACTTCTCATGCTGAATTCTTTAACTTTAATAATTTAATGATAAAGTTTATAATAACAGACTCTTAAAGCACATTCAATACATTCAATCTTATTATCTCATTATAATGCTTATTTCTCTAAATCTTATTGCATCAGCATGAATTGCATTTAACAATGTATTTAATAATTTAATTGCAAAAATTATCTATGTTATATCTTCTTTATACAAGATCTTTCATACATTTAACTTCTAGATATTCATCAGCTCAACTATTATAACATATTTTAATAAATTCTTTATTTATTAAAAAAGTATTCTTCATCTTAAATGTTGTTGCTAAGTCTTTCATGAGAGTTTTTTGCTCATATTTGTGCAGAATTTCAATATAAATTACTTTTATTTCTTTGTAATTTAGTTATCTACTCAAAATGTTAACATCATCATTCTTATTACTTTTCTTGTAATGAATTTAAAATTTAAAGTTTATCAACTATTTTACTCAGCAAATCTATCACTGATTTAGTTACTTAATCATTATAAAGTTTCTTAAATTCTTATGATTCATAAAGATCTAAATAGACTTCTCTGTATTTACAAGATAAGATCTTCAATTTTACAGTTCTTTCACTATTATAAATAGTTCTTTATTATAAATTTTATATCTTTTCTTAAGTTCTGATAACTTTCTAAATCAATACACAATAAACTTTTGTTATTCATCTTCAATCTAATATAAACATGCATTTACTGCAAAATTTAAAGCATCAGTTTTCAATATTTTCTTATATACTAAGTTAAGTATTTACAGATATACTGTTTTATTAAGACTTCTCTTTAATGTATAGAATGCATTTTCTTACTTTTTATTTCAATGTTATTTCTTATTCTTGTACATCAGATATGTAAGAGATTTCATAATCTTTATATAGTTAAGTATAAACTTTCAATAATAGTTTGTTAAACTCAGAAAGACTTATATCTTTTTAATTTTTTTTAACATTAATTAGTCTTTCACTGCTTCTATCTTTTTAAAGTTCTTTTTAATTTAATTAAATTAAATAATATACCTTAAAAATTTAATCTTCTTTATTTTAAATCTACTCTTTAACTTTTTCACATACAGAGCTCTTTTGTTGAGCTTTACTAAAATCTTATATATATGTTTGTGATGTGTCTTAAGATTATCTAAGTATATTAAAATATTATTGATGAGTCTTTAAAAGATAACTGAGACATTTTTAAGTTTAAATAACATAATAATGTATTTATAATGTCTATATCTTATTTAAAATGTCATTTTTCATTCTTTATTCTTCTTCATACATATGCAGTAATACACTTTCTTCAGATTTAAACTTATAAATTATTTAACTTTTTCTAGTCTGTCTTGCAACTCTTTTATCAATAATAAAGAATAACTATCTTAATATATTATCTTATTTAATTATTTATAGTTAATACAAAATTGCTTAATATCATTCTTCTTTAATACAAAAAGTATTAAGTAATCAGTTAAAGACTTTAATAATTTAATAAATTCTCTCTTTAAATTCTTAATAAAATAATCTTAAACTTTCTTCAGCTAATTCTTACTCATTAAATATAAAGATATTCATTAAGAATTTTTGTCATCTATAAATAATATTTTATAATCTTAAAACTTATACTTTAATAAGCTTTTTTCTGATTGTTTAAAGATCTTATATGTATTTTTTGTTGCATAAAGTTCTTTGTTGATTTAGTTAATTTAAGAATTCTTTTTATGTAATCAGAGCATCTTTAATATAGTATTATACTTAATTAATTTAAAAACATTCAGTGTCAACTTCTGTAAATTATTCAGTATTATAACTTCAATATAAACTTCTTTATAAATTCATTTGCACTCTTCATTAATCATATATATTTATATAAGCTTTAACACTCTTTATAATGTCAATTCTAGTCATTTAATTACTTACTGTATTGAAAGAATAATGAGTACTTGTACTATCTACCTATCTAGTGAATCTAATGCATCAATGTTGACTGCAATTAACTTAAGTGTAGTTAGATTGATTGTAGAAGCTCTGTCATTTAAGACAGAAAAAGACTCTGTTAACTTTTTATATTAAGATTAAGAAGTCAAGAAAGCAGATAGAGCATCATACTTCTTAACATTCTTACTTAATGTATTCATATCTATTAACTCTCACTGTTATTAAGTCTCAGCTGACACACAAAGTGCTTAAATATCTGTCTTAACAAGAACTTAATCAGTTCATTAACTATCATGTCTTAATTAAACATAAAGTTCATCTGAATCTGATTTCTTTTGTACAGATCTTAAATGTGATGATAAATAACATTGATGTGCTTTAATCACTCATGCACATAAATGTTCTTAATCAGTGTCAAGACAGTCTGATTGTCTTTTTTAAGCTAAAGAAATGTGTTTTCTCTATGAGTTTCATTCTTCTAAATGTTTACACAATATAAATTAACTTCAAGATACTTATCTAATCTTATGTTTCTTAGTATTTAAGTGAGTCAGACTTCAGTCTTTGTACATATTGACATAATTATGTATTTAATCTCTGTAATCAATATTGTCACTAACTTCTATTTCTGACTGATTCATAACATAAATTCTTTCTTAAACAGAAAGACATAATTTAAAATAAATCTTCTATCTAATTTATCTGATACATAGTCAGAGTCAGAGTATTTAAGTAGATCTTAATTCTTACTGAGCTCATACATGATCTTAAGATTGATGATTAACTGTATATATTGCAACAATTTCTTAAATACATACTTATAATGTTCTACAGAGTCACTGAGATACTGACTTAGTCATTTTAAGATAAAGAAGATATTTAAGTATATATAAATTGCAGTATACATAAGACTTTCAATGATCTGCTGATATTTTCTTTAATCTATGTGCTAATCATTAAGATTAGCTAAGCAAAGAGAGTCATATTTATTTAATGAGATCTCAGTACATCAATACTTATTATTTTGCATATAAAGATCTCTGAGCATCTTGTTAACATAGTGTGTCTAATTCATGCACAGTGTTCTTTTTTTGCAGTTATAAATTATTTAAATATTAAGAATTTTCTGTGTCTTTCTTAAGTTCTTAATCTTAAATAAGCTCTCAAGAAACTTTTTAAATTAAAGAATATTTAGAAAGTCTGATGAGATTATAATGATATTATTTATATAAAGAAGTAGCATGATGTTCTTGACAATATAAATTAAAAGACATGAATCTACACTGCTTTAATGAAAATTTAATTGAAAAAGCTTAATGACATATTGTTTATATTAATCTTTGACAGCTTACTTCAGATCATATAAACTATGCAGAATGTATAGTATACAGTTAAAGATAGTTATAACTTTAAGAGATAATGTTATGTAGATTGTTTTCTTTAGAAATGATTTAGTAAAAATATTATTGACATTTATTTGATGATATTCTAGATCTTTGAGTACAACTAGAATTAAAAAGATATAAAGAGTATTAAATTTTACAGTTAATGCAAAGATATCTTTATAGTTGATGCTGTACATCTATAAGAATTCTTTTATCATTATTTTTGTCTTTAATTTGTCAAGAAAATTATCAATATACAGCTTAAATTTAAATATTCACTTGCTGATCACAATGTTGATTTCTCTTAATAAAATAGTCTTTTCTTAAATATCATTCACTGCAAGTGCTGTCAGCTCTGCATTAATGATGTTCTTTTACATTTCTTTTTAAATTGAGTTTCTCACTGCTTCAGCATATATCAGAGAAGTTGAAATGTCAATTTTTATTAAGTATTCATTATTCTTATCATTAACTGTAAATGCAGTCAATGTCAACATAATTTTTAAGATCTTTATTATGAATTTATTAAAATTAATATCATTGTTTTTCTGTCTTCTCTTTAATATCTTAATGCACAGAAATGTCTTGACTTTCTTAGTTGAGACATTTATGTCTGAATGATTAATCTTGTTAATAGAAATCTTAACATAAGAGAAGAGCTTTAATGCATTGTGATTAAAGTTAACTGCAATTAACTTTAATAATGAATTATTTATGATCTCTTTCTTTAACAATGTGACAACAAAATAAGAACTCATTGATCTAAACTTATAAGTTTGCATATCAGATTTTGAAAACTGTTTCAGTGAAGTAACTGCAGTCTCAGTCTTATGTAATTGTTCAACAGATTTTCATTCTAAAAAAATGTTCAATATTTATCTATAAAGTCTTATATCAACACTGTCTTCTTTTTCATTTTCAGCAAACTTAATAATATAACTTTTAATGATCTACTTAAGATCTAATGCTTAAAGCAGATACTGCTTTGTGATTTTCTCATTATAACTTATGAATACTTTTATTCATTCTCAGTTCATAAACTTATTCTGTCTATTCTTAAACAGAGACTTTAAGTCAACATAGAAGTAGCATTTGTATTCTTATATATATACATAATTAATAAATAATTTCATCTCAGTGAACACTTTCTCTGAAGTAACTTATTTATCATTAATTAAGAGATCAATTGCTGTGCAATTATAAAGATAAACATCAGTCTATACAGTCTTTATTTAGAACTTTATTGAGAGTTCAATCTTCTTAATTATTGTATACACTAAGTTTTCAGTGATTCTGATTGCTCTCTCAGTCATATCATTTCAAATCAATATGTAGAGCATTGTATACTATAATATAATGCTGAAAAATATACATTACTCATTAAAAATAGATCTCAGCTCTGTTGCATTGTCACTTTGTACAGCAAGAATCTTTGCATCAGACTAAAATTCAATCTTTAATTATTATTTTTACAGTTTCTACAGAGCATTGTCTTATTACTTTAATAATATTGTTTATATTTTCTGTAAATGATTATCTATAATTTTTAGAAAGTATTGATACTCAGTGAATGACAAAGACAGAGATTCACATATGTTAATGAAGATCAAAGTAAGAATGTTAACTTTTTTTTAATTTATATTGTGTTCTTACTGATTTACAAACTTAGTTAAAGCACAGATCTTGTACACATTGATATTGTTCTTAATAATGAGAATTGACTTGCTTAAAGTGATGATTTTATAAAGATTATGAAGCTTAACTGCATTAAGATGAGCAAATCAACAATGTTAAAGTTTATATATTTTAATTTTATCATTATGTAATATAATTATGTCATCATTCATTTGCACATTCTCACTGAGTGTGTCTGTAATAAACTTAAAGATCTAAATCTATAAATTTTCACATACTTCTGAAAGAGTGATCTCTGACTTACTTTATATATACATAATAGAGAGTAAAGCAAATTCATTAAAATCATTTAAAATGTATTTAATTATATAGACTTCTTCTTTCTTAAATACTTTTAATATGAGCTTTTTGCTTTTATTTTGCATGTAAAGATTCTTATAATTAAAATATATAAGCAGTTTCTTCTTATACATCTTCTTTTCTGACAGAAGATTGACTTCAAGCTTTAAAATATAAAGTATTGAATTTAAAAGAACTGAATTCTTATTCTTATTCTACATAGTAACTATATTATAATAGTTAATATATAATCTTTTTTCTCTAACTTTGATGATACATCATTACATATGCATTAAAGAGTTACTGAAAAGCTGAAGTTTATTAATTATATAAGATGAGACATTAGAGTCTGCAACTCAGTCTAATTAAAAAATCTTATTAATAATGTTTTTAAAGATAGCAGCAATCTCTTTATCAGACTTATCTATAGCTTCAGATTTCTATGTGCTGAATTTCTTTTCAGAAACAATCTTTACATCATAAATTTAATTTCTTTTTTTATTTCTATGCAAATTAACTGCAATCAACTTAATCTGCTTCTTAACTGTCTTAACTAGCTTTGCTGACTATATAATTTTGTGAATTACAAAAATATATTTACAGTTCTGTTTATAATGAGTATCATTACAAAAATAGCAGATTAGAATTCTGCATAATGATGAGTAATCATTGTTTAAGTTTAAATGTCTTTTATAATTATACTATAAGATTTAATATTCTTAATGACTTTTGTTCTGTCTTTACTGCTCAGCTTATAAAGCATTATTAAATATCTTTAATTAAGTCTTCTTCTTCTGAAGTTTCTGCAGATTCATCTTAATATTAAATGTATTTTAAGCATCAATAATGTTACAGATAACAGCATACTTTGCTGACAGTGCTTAAAGCAGTGTTTAAAATTATTATTTAAATATAATGAAGTTCTTAAATCTTAACTGTATTGCAGTAATCTTTCTGTTAAGATTGTTAAGTTAAGTTTATATCTCATTAACAGTTATGTTTAATGATATCTTATATTCAATAAACTTCATTAAATATTGTCTTTCAGTTATCTGCAGTTTCTTTTTATACTTTAAGAAGAGAGCATTTTAAGCTTTTTTTATTGTAATTTTATTTATAAAATAATTCTCATTATCAGCACTGATGCCAACTGTAATTCAGAACAGAGCTTTACTGTTAATTTGCTGATTTTTAAAATTGAGACTGCTTAATAAAAAGAAAAAGAAGATATTATTAATAAATATGTTGTCTATAAAAACTTAAATAAAAATCTTTATTATATATCAGAGATTCTTGTCAGTCAGTCATCTCTTTATGTAGATAAATCATTTTTTTATAGTTTTTTTAAATAAAAACAGAGATTAAACATTGCTTTATAAAGAATGATGAGTTGTACTTTTGATTTATAGTGATGATTGACATATAATATAAGAATTGAAGATAAAAGAGTGTGTTGTAAAGATGAATATAATAATAGAAGAGATATGTGTATATATTATTTGCTTATAACATTGTAAAGAATGCTTATTTATCAATATTTAATTTATATTAAGCTGTCAAATCATTGTGCTTATTGTATCTATCTTGTTTTACTTCAATGAGCAGCATATTAAAAGCTGTCTGCTTATTTTGCTTCAATAAGCAGTGTATTAAGAGCTGTATACTTATTTTGCTTCAATAAGCAGCATATTAAGAACTGTATGCATTAAATCAGTCTGCACTTTCTCTAAGAAGTTTCTTGTTAACTTGAGCTCATAATTTATTGAAAAAATAATGAATATTTGTGCTATCTATTTATTTAGTAAATCTAATGTGTCAATGTTGACTGCAGTCAACTTAAATGTAATTAAATTGATTGCAGAAACTCTATTATCTAAGATAGAAGAAGACTCTGTTAGTTTTTTATGCTAAGACTAAAGAAGTCAAGAAAGTAAATAGAGCACTGTACTTCTCAACATACTGTAATATAAAGTTATTAATTATTCTTAAATTTATTATTGCTTAAAGCTGTCTCTTCAGTGATATCTTAATATTAACTTACATCTTGTAATTATTGTTGTTGTTAATTCATTAAGACATTAAAAGCTTCTTATTCTTTAATTTTACTGAGAAAACTTAAAATTTTTTAATTTTTTAAAGCTCTTTACTTCTATCAAAGCTTGCAGAATCTAACTTTTGCTTTAAAGTTTATTAAATTCTTTTTAAGATTCTTTAAATTTTATTAACTTTACATTTTCTTATTACTTTTAAAGATTATTGACTATCTCTTATAAATAATACTGTTCTTGCTTCAGTTCTTATTGCTGATTTTTAAGTATTTATTATTACATTTTGATGCATACATTCTTAAAGTGCTCATACTGATTCTTAAATCTCATATTAACTTTTTAGTTATCAATATTCTTTGAGTTTACATTCAAATTTAAATACATTCAGATAAGATCTTTTAGATCTTTAACTTCTGCAGTATTTTTCTTTTAAATTTTATAAATATTAATTTTTTTAATCTTATTCATATCATTCTTAATAACTTTCTTTAAAATAACTAATTTCTTCAATCTATTCATTGTAGCATGATCAGTGTTGTATTTTTTCTTAAACTTTTATAATTATCATTTAATTCTATCTTTACTATTTATGTACATAAAGCAGTTATTATCATAGCAAACTGTTCAGCTCAGTTAATTATGCATTATTACTGAGTTTATCATTATGACTTTCTTTCTTTATCATTAAGATTTTTTACAATTTTTAACAAAATATTTAAATTTATCACAGTTATAACAATTGCAAGTCTCTGCTTATTAAATGTAAAACTTATAAAGCTTATTTATATATCATTCTTACTTCATTAATCTAGCTTCTGACTTCTGATCATGCTTCTTAATATTATTAAGATTTATTAAATCTTTTTGCATTTTAATAATAAATCATCATTCTTATATTCTTAAAGCTATATAAGATTTCATCTTCTTCATTTATTGTTTTCATTGCTAACTATTAATGTTAATAAAGATATTTATTATCTCTTAAAGTTCTTTAAAACAGTCTTGTTGTGCTATCTTATTCTTAATAGACTTATTTAATTCTCAATAATATTGCAATATTAAGATATCATTATTTTAGTCAGTTAAGACTGCAATGTACTGAAACTTCATTAAGTACTTAACTGCTAATTTATTTATCTTTAATGTATAAAATCATTATTTTGCTACTCTTTTCTCATTAATTACTTTAAAAATCTTTTAAAGTTCTTTCTTAAACTTCTTAAAATCACTGAAGATTAATTTCTTATTAACTTTTCATTTTCTTAATGATTTATTTAAAAATTCATGCAGTTTAAGATTGACTCAGTTGAATATTGTATTTTTAAAATAAATTATTATATATAAATCTTTATTCATCTTAAAGTTGAACTTCTTCTGATTGAAATCTATATATAAATTAAACTTTATTAAGAAGCTTTATAACTTCTTATATTTTTTATTAAATGCATTCAGCATTAATATCTTCAATATATTATTTATCTCTTGTAGATCTTTAAACTTTTAAAAATTAATTATATTAATAAAGACTGCTTTCTGTGTACTGAAAGACATTGCTTATATTATAAAAATATTTAATGTATTACATTTTGATTGAAGATTTCTCTGATATAGAGTTTAAAGATTAAAGCTTATTGTTAAGAAGTAATGTTCTAGCTGCTTCTATAAAGTAAGATAAAACTAATGTCAAAAGCTAAGTGAAGACTCTGCTCACATTGACTGTAGTTAACATTCTTTTTACTTCTTTTAAAACTCTCTTAATCAAGATGTGCTCATAGACAATTTAGTTTAGAGATTTCACTAAATGACATAATATAACATAAATATCTACTTTCTTTCAATAAATTATGAGTCTAAATTAACAAGAAGCTTCTTAAAGAAAGTGCATACTTCTAATGTGATGATAGCTGAATATGTCAGTTTTTAAGATTCACAAAAGATTTATAATAAATCTGACTTTAGCAGAATCAGCACACTGATGACAGCTATGTATATCAGCTATTGAGGTTCACAGTTAATTTAACTTTAGCAGTATCACTAATTATTGAAATTTATGATAAATTTGACTTTAGCAGAATCAGCATTTTGTGATAGCTGAGTACATTTAATTTAAATGATTCATAAAGAATCAGTCTCAACAAAAATCAGTATTTACAGTTACTCAGAGAGCACTGTTCTTTAATAACTTAATATAAGTTATTAAAACAAATAAGCATTACTGTCTCACAGAATAAGAGATATAAAAGCTTTTTATTTATTTTATTTATATTATCTTCAATGTATACATTGTTATTTTACTTTATTCACTTCTTATACTATGTGTCAACTATTATCATCATAAACTTCAACAACTTCTTTATAAAATAACAATTCATCTCAATTCTTACTTACAAGAACTGCAATCAATGATTTATTCTTATAAAAAGATAACTGATAAAAAAAGATCTATAAAATATTATTGAAGTTTTAGCAATCAATATATTGATCAGTAAATTCTTAGATTCATTTTTTCTCAGTAGTCTTGACTTTGAAAGTCAGAAAATTGATGTAAAGACTTTATATTGACTTATTATCTGCATAAATATAGATAATTAAGAATATTTGATGAACAAAATCAGCATAAAGAATGTTTGAGATGTATTAAAATTTAAGTATAAAAAGAAGTTGCAGATAACTGAGAAACAATATTTAATGAAGTTTGTTGAATATAAAATGTCAAAAAATGTATTCATTAAAAAAGTATGAATTTATCTGAGCAAACTCAGCAGAAAGATCACTGCAACTTAATTTGATATAATTAAGTTATTTAAATTAGAATGACAATTTTAAATACTACTTTAAGTGCTATCAATTGAATATGTTGTGATCTGCAATGTCATTGATGCTTAAAATAATTTAGACATTAAAAGAGATCTATAAAAGTTTTAGAAAAAAAGATACAGCTTAAGATTGATGAGACTGTCATTGTCTTGTGAATAAATAAATAGAAAGAAGATTAATATTTAATAAATTAAAATTACAGTTCATTAAACTACTATATAGTTAATATTAAGTAACATTATTGCAGATCATTCAGCTCAGACAGTGATCATTTTTTTTATTGCTTTATTAAGTACTTTCTTTGCAACAATTCTTACTTCATTAAAGATTGTGAATTTCTTTCTGATGTTAAGCAAAATGCTTAAAAGAAAACAAGCAGATCAATTACAGTTAAGTTATATAGATTGACTGCAGTCAAATTGTATTAGAAGTCAGTCTATAAAGAAAAAGAAAAGAGATACAGAGTCTTTAATGCAGAAGTTAGTGACAATAATAATGATGATTTTTTCTTTAAATTTAAAGAGAAAATTAACAATAAAATTGCTGCTCTGTTTAAGAAGACTGTTAGTAAGATACTTAAATTTAAATGAATTATAGACTTTAAATTCTTTTTATACATAACTGATTAACTTTAACTCTTCAGTGATCTTCTTATATAAATGAGACATTAATAAATTAAAGTTAAAGAGAAACATTTATACTCTTATTATTGTGAAGTGATCATTATACAAGTCAGATTAAGAAATTCTATAAGATTGAGTTTAATACTTTATGTGTCTAAACTTGAGATTAATCTTCTGTCAGAAAAGTGAATGTGCAAAATGAAACTGCATAAAAGCTTTAATTAACACTGTCTTTAAATGTATAATAAGCACAGCAAGACTATAATAGAAGCATTAAAGCAAAACAAAGTCTATATAATTAAGTACATTGCAAAGAGTCTTAATGAATTTGTTTTAATATCTATAATGTACACATCACATTCAGAGATTGTCTTCTCTGTTATTGCTTTAAATATAAGTCTGTATATTTAGATTCATGAGCATGATCTTATAATTAACTTCTTAAATGTCAACACTACATCATTAAATAAAAAGATCAAGACTTACAGACTTTGACATCAACAATTTGTTCATTTTGATTTTATAAAGTTGTGTAATCTTTACAAGATGACAACTCTTAAAAAGTCAATTCTCATCATTGAGAACAATAAGAATATATATGAGATTTATGTTCTGATTAAGTTCATCAATAAGTAAGATCACACTGTAAGTAAAAGAAAGATTAATATTTTTATTTTTATCTTTATTGACATATACAGTTTATTATTCTTGTCATTTAATGAATATCAGTACTTTCTGAAGATAATAGATAATTATTTTCAGAAGACATAAATAATACTGTTAAAGTGATGTAATGAGATCTCACAAACACTACAAGAATGATAGCTAAAGACTGAACTTCAGATTAATGCAAAGATTCTTGCTGTATAAAGTAACAATAAAATGAAGTTAAAGTTCATTTTAAATGATTGATACAAGTCTCTTAACATTACACTGCAATACATAGTGCTTCACATGTTAATTTAGAATGACATTGTCAAAAGAACTATCTGAATTACTGAGAACTCAGTGTGCATTATAATTAAAGAGACATAACTGTCAATAAAGTTCTGAATGTAGACAGCATAAATAGATACTTATCTTTGTAATTAAATAGTAATTAATTTCTTAATTAATGATAAATAAATGACTTCTGAGAAAGCTTTCATTGATGTAAAGTCATTTATTAATTACATTTATATATAAGAATGCAAATGCTACAGCTACATTGATCTTAAATTATTATTTAAAGATAGACACAACAAGTTTATGAATTAAGAATGAGTAAGAGTCTTTATGAATTACATTGAGAAAATTATAAAGCAGTATTAGCTTTGAGCTTTAAATCTTAAATATATTATTAAGAATTATGCTGTAAAGTTTGCTGAAAGTGAGAAGAAAAATATTGTTAATTTTAAACTGTAACAATAAACATTAAATGTTCTTCTGAACAGAAGATCTGTTGAATATTTATAAAAGAAATTAATTATTATGAAGATTACAGCTTTAAATTAGACATTTATAATTTAAAACAGTAAGATGCAGTTTAATTTGATTATGATTAAGATCAATAAGTCTTAAGATAAATAACATGAAGTTAAGTTGACTGCAGTCAATCTAAATAAATCATTAAATAAGAAGATCAACACTGATTAAGTTAAAATAATGATATTTAAAGAAGTTAGAATCTTTCTGTGTATTAAGATTTTAAAATGAAAGAGAGATGACAACAATGACAATTAAGATGTGAATGAGTTCTTAATTAAAATATCAAGAATTATACTGACACTTATAGCATTCTTTATAGATAAAGAAGACTTTATAATTAAATTTGACATTTCAATATCTGTCATCTATGCTGAAGCAGTGAGAGACTCAATCTGAGAAGAAATGTAAAAGAATGTTATTTATGTGAAGCTGACAGTTTTAATAATAAATGAAACATAAAAAGAGACTGTGTCATCAAGAAGAATTAATATTGTAATTAGTAAATAAGTTTTTAAATTTAAGCTGAACATTAATAGATTCTTAAATAAGTTTAAGATAAGACTTGTGACAAGAGACTTCTCATAAACATATAATATTAATTATAAAAATATTTTTACTTTCATTATTAAGTTTAACACTCTGTAAGTCTTTCTGACTATTGTTGCACTCAAGAATCTAAAGTGTCATTAAGTAAATGTTAATAACATTTTTACAAAATTCTTTCTAAAAAAAACAATCTATATAACATCTTCTTCTAAAGTCAATATCACATCTAATTATGTTCTACACATACTGCACAGCCTTTATAATCTTAAGTAAGCTGCACAGAATTAACATAAATAATGTATTATTAAACTACTTAAATTAAGTTTTCATCAAAGCAAAACTGATTTTTATCTTCTTCTTTACAGCATTAAAAGAATTATACTGCTTCTTTATATAAACAATATTGTCATAACTTTAACAAATCTATTATACATTCTCTGATTCAAGCAAGCTCTTATGAGTGTGTTTAAAGTTAAGAACTTAAGAAAGATATAGAAAATTCTTAATATTTAAATTATATATAATTATAAAATAAGAACTCTGCACCTGAATCAGACTCATTATATAAATAAGATATTAAAGAATCTTTATATACAATTTAATAAGCATAGAATCATCAACATTTCATTTAACAAATATGACATTCTTTGTTCTGTCAGCTCAATTAATTAAAGAATAGATTAAAGACAGTATTAATAGATAATTAAAAGCTTAATGTATACAGTAATTTATATTTAATCAGATATTGTCTTCATACTAAATTGATTAAGTCAATATCTCAGTAATTTTGCAGAGCATTATGAATACACATTTAAGAAATTATTGCAGTATATAAAATTAATCATTAATCTCAACATTATATACAGCTTTAATAAGAATTAAATAATGCTTAAATACTCTGACTTCAATTATGCTTCAGATAAGCAGAATTAGAAAATAATATAAGTATTTACTTTCTTTCAATACTTGTGATATAAAAGAGTTTTTAGATATATTAAAGTTAATTGATAGATAGCAGATATTAAGTAGAGTAAAAGACTTCACTGATTTATGTGACTGCATAAAAGACTTAGATGATAGTCAGCTCATAAAAAAGACTCAGATAGACTTAACATTAATGCTAACTCTTTTGTCTTTAGTAAACACATTACTGTCATTAAAATTCTGATGTGTTTCAACCTTGCTGCTATCATCATCACCACTCATTTCTACACAATTTCATCTCACTGTCATCAACATCACAATTTTCACTTGTCAGAGCTGTATTTCCTGATTGATAGACTCTGTGCAGAGTCATAGATAGTGATGATGTGAGAAACAATATAAATAACAGTGACATAAGCAACAGTGACAATTTTGATGACAGCAATGATGTGAGCAACAGTGATGTGTTTACTAAAGACAAAAGAGTTAGCATCAGTATTGAGTCTATTTAAGTCTTTTTTATAAGCTGACTATCATTTAAGTCTTTTATGCAGTCACATGAATCAGTGAAGTCTTTTACTCTATTAAGTAATGATTGTCATTGAATATAATTGTTTTTATAGAAAAAACAATTTTATTATATAATAAGCTTACTCAACAATGCATATTTATGTAATCTGTTGAGCTCATCAAGCTGCACTTACTTTACTTACTTTGCACATCATTAAGTCTGTTAAGCTTATTATGCTTATACTTAGATATATGCTTTCATCTTGACAGCTTACATACTGATTGCATCAGTAGTTCTTTTCTGAACTATGATTGTAACAAAGTAGAGCAATAAGCAATGAGTTATTTATGTTGTGATAACAGTGAGATAAAGTGATATCTTAAGATGAAGAATTTGAGTGATGAAATTACATATCAGATGTTTATGAATTTTTATATTGTCTCATTAGATTTAGTGACTGAAAGAATCAATATTTCAGCTGAAAGTGCAAATTCACTCAAAGTGTAAATAATTATTTACACTTTGCAAAAGTTCTCTATTCTTCATTTTTAGATCTAACATCATGTTAGTAGTAGTATATTCTCAATCGAACCGATTCCGCCCAACAGAGTAGACCAGGCCTTCCTGGTGGATTGTCCAAAGAGCAATCAGCACGGCTTTCATTATCCACTTGATCTCGTCCATTGTCATAGGACGCTTATTCCACGCGTTCCAGAGTGATTTTTCGAAAGCCTGAAGCACCATCATCGCCGGAGCCGCACCCGACTGCGGGACAAAGTCGATCATTTGCCGGATGAAGGGTGAGCTGCTGAATCGCCTTTGCATTTGAACTTCGTGTTGGAAAAGAGGCCAGTTGCGCTTGGCGCGGTCGTGCGGGCTCGGTGCCTTGAGCACGAATTCCGAGCTTGCATCGTGGTCGGCTACCGCCTTCCACACATTCGAAGCGTCCTTGGAGACTTTCTCGAAGAGAGGGGACAGCAGACGGTATGTGCGGCCACTTTCGCCCTGGACACATGCGTTGGCTTGGATAGTGAATGGACGGGTGATATGAATGGTTTTTGTGGATGGTTTCCTGAGCCTGGTTTCCGAAAGATATCTAGCGGTCCTTTTTTGACACATGCATTTTCTCATAGAGGCAAATTTCTGGGCTGGGAATGATTACAGAAGTCGACGATGTGAAAGAGAAAAACACTCAGAGTTCACGAGGACACCTTTGTCACGTGCATTTTCGATGCTTTTGTTACCGGTAGCACCTTCCCACTTCCCGACAGCATCCAACTGGACGGGGAAATTGAAGACCTCCCCAGCTCATGTCTGCATCTGAAGGTTATTGGGTGGCTCCCTGGCATCGACTCCCGATGGCGCATCTCGACGCTCTGTGGATACGGGGCGCGGGTGAGGCAGCCCATCGCAGCACTTGTCAGCAGAGTCACGATGGCTTTCTACTTGGTATAAGTAAAGTACGTTGGGTCTATCATATTGAGAGCCTCATTCTGTACACTGAGGGATAGTACTTTGCATTAGCTATTAAGTGATTGACGAGCCAAGTTAGGCTTAGAGTGGACGGACGGACAAGCCCGATAAGGGAGTGTGCGTAGGGTATCAGACAGAACGATGAGAGAAGCCATCGTGTAAAAGCAAAGGGTGGTATCAATCTAGTCGCCTGATTATAACAGAAAGGAAAGAGAATAACAACAAAGTGGCATGAAGTGGGCGCTGCTAGAGAAAGACGGCGACCAAAGAGCGAACAATCACAATGCAAGGGTATCTGTACGCTGCCGCCGGACGTGTACTTCGCGATGAATGATTACGACAGATCGTCGAGGTATCGTTGCAGAAGGAATTGCCGCGGACTGCTTACGCAGCTGCGTGGACTGGCACATTCTGGGTCGGAGCAACGCCAATCTCTTGAGACTCAATGGCAGTTTCGTGCATCGTCGTGGTCGGCTCCGTTATAGTAGTCGGAATCTCGTTGATGGGTGTGGATGTCGTATTCGACTCGTCCACGATGGTGGGGCTTGCGATGTGCTTCTTGTTGACCTCCTTCTCGCCTCTAGCGGCACGACTAGGTCTCCGGAACAGGCCCCCAAGCATTCCAGACGAGGCCGGCTTCTGCTTAGTCTCACCATCGATAGCGCCAGTCTCTCCCGTGACTTCGGTGGTTCTGTCCTTCTTCCCGCCGAGGCTTCCGAACAAAGATGTACGGCGCTTCTCCTCGACGGCATCGGGAGTGGTAGGGCTTCCTGTGCCATTTGTGCCCAGAATCGGTGTGTCGAGATTCTCGCTGGTGGTCATTATCGGGGCCGGCGCACCGCTGCCAGGTGCGGTTGGAGTCCCAGTCGCTAGGGTGGGCTCTTCGGCCCTCTTCTCGGCCTTCTCTTCAGCTTTAATCTCTTTCTTCTCCTATGAACCGTAAGCGATAGTAGTCGCGGTTCCTCCGTGCAAACAACTTACCTCATTCCGGACATCTTTCCCTTTCATAAACGCAAAGATACCTCCCTTAGGCGGAGAAGACGAGGTCACGGTGTGACGAGTGTTGGACGTGCCAGGAGTCACGGCATCGGCCTCGTTGCGCATTAGGACTGGCTGGGACGCGGTTGTGTCCACTGGGTCCCGGAGCTGTGGGGCAACGGCGGAGACGGGGCCGGTCTCGGTTTCCGTCACGGGAACGGTGGGGCCAACTTCCTTCTCGGTCTTCTCTTGACTTGGGCTCGAGACCTTGTTGAACAAGCTCCCGAAAAGCGAGTTCCGCTTGCTTGGTTTAGGTGCATGCTCACGGGTCGTGGGGCTGGGCGTGGTGGTTTCCACAGCAGTAGGAGCGGGCTGCACAACTTCTGCCACGGCCGCGGGCAAGATCTCATCCACAGGAGCCTCTGGCGCGGTCACCACCCGAGCCGCTGATCCAAGTCAGTAGTGTCGAGATGAGCGAAAAGAGTTTTAGTCGAGACTTACCAATAGCCTCGGCGTCAAGAGACGTGCCCGCAACGCCGTCCCTGTGCTCGTGTGTGCCAGCTTTCAATTCCTCTCTCTCGATCATTTTCTCCTCTTTGCGCTCCTCCTTGTCGGCTTTCTCCTCCTTCCAGAGTTCTTTCTTCTCTTCGGACTCCTCTTTCTTCCCTCCGAGAAGAGAGCCAAAGATGCTAGCACGCTTGCGCGATTGAGAGCGACTCTTGGCATTCCTCTTCGTTGCACCCTCTTCGGCAGATGACGAGTTGCCGCTGACAACAGCACCACCATTTCTCGCACCATCGGTCACTTTTTCTTCGATACTCTTCTTCGCCGGGGTGGAGCGAGACCTTGAGTTGGTGGCTGATGCGGCAACTAGTGTGGATGGTTTGCCTTAGTGTAAGGTCAGCAATGCCCGAAATAACTCATACAAAAATCAACAGTCATCATTCGCATCACTTACCAAGATTCTCCATGTGATGCTTGTAGCCATCGCTGCCAACAATACCCTCGCGAGAAGCTTTAGCCTCGGTTGTCTGTTTTTCAATAGCCACGAGCCAGCTATCACGTTCGGCGTGGGTCGGAGCCTCGAAGGTGTGTCGTTGACCGTGGATACGGAACGAAAACTCGTTGTACCCTTCCTTGGTCACGTCGGATGCTTCAGCCTGCCAGTCGAACGATCGAGTTAGCCAAGCCGGTAGCTCTGTAGAGCTATACAGGAATGATTATAATTACCAAATTAATGATGCCTGCAGGCTGAGCCTTGTCTTCCACACGCTTGGCGAAGAAGAGAAGACCCTTTCCGGTTTGGCTAGCATGGGCGACATTGGGGTGAGAAATGTCTTGCTTCTCGCTGCGGAGATACCCGGACAGATGCTTGGGCTCGACCGAGTCGTGTCCGAGCCAGAAAAACTTCTTGGAGAAGCGCAGGCTCCTGCAATGAGAGACACTGGTCAGTGTCACCACACAGGAGAAGACCTGAGAGGCGTACTTGATAAGCCCAGGTGCCTTGTGACCCAAGATCCCTTCGGAGATAGGCTGAGCGGTGACTGTGGTTTCGTTCGGTCCAAGCTGGTTGCCGGTCAAGTCAATCGCATCGGCACCGGTGTGATGACCGGCGGTGGTGTCAGCAGCAGAGGTGACCTCTGGTCTACTCTCCGGCACCAGTGTGTCGGTGCCAGTAGGCCGAATGGGGTCAACGGTGGCTTCGGTAGCAGGAGCATTCAGCTCTTCTGTGGCGGCCACTGGAGCGAGTGCAGCCTCCTCGACGGGTCTGTGAACTTCAGACATCTCGATTAATGCGGTCGTATGATACAGTGGGAACGATTCGAAGGACGCGAACGGAGCGGGAATAGCAGGCTAAGATACTTGAGAGAAGAGCTCTGGAGGTAAGCAAAGCTCAAAAGCGTATACAGTAAGAGAAATTGAAGCCCCACGGTCTGCTGGACCACGGTGCAAAAGCAAGGAAGGATTGGTAAGGTCGATGAAACAAACAGATGGATGGAAGTAGGTTGGAAGGAGAAAGCTCAAGGGAGAGATGAGAAAAGTTAACGTTATTTATTGTTTCTCATTTGAAGGGGAAAGAGCTGGTACACTAGCGCTGTTTCCCATCTCCTTCCGACTGAAAGTTACATGAAAGCTAGGTATCTAAGGTATTCCCCACTGACGGTATCTTACAGCGCCTGTATCGAAATCACGGGATCTGGATGTCTTTGCTCCACTGCGTCTTCGAGCAATGATACCACATATTGGTAAGATACATGGTATACCTGAATCGTGAGTGCCAATAGTGACCCAATACCATGGAAAGCATGAACAATCCATCAAGATACCTTTCATAACCTCGGACAGTCTGTATCAAGTGAAGAGTAAGGTAAGGTATGGCTGGTCTCATGACCAGACTCTTCGAAGGTACAGGTACGGTACAGTACAGTACAGTACAGTACAGGTAATAATCACGCTCCTATCACACCACTTTGGACACGCGATCAGCATGTGATTCTCCTCCCATTGACCCCCCTCAGACCTCAAGTCACGAAAGACCTTCTTCCGGCAAATCAAATACATACAAACCCAGTATGAAGTATAGTATCCTAAATTCAAAGAAATCAATAGCAAACCAATAAAATTCGAGACGGAAGTAGTTCCAGCCTCTGACATCTTCACACGCTGGTTTTAATCTCCCAGAAAGCTGTCGTCCAATTTCCACCCAAAATGCGTTAGACATCCAGGGTTCAAACCAAGCAGTTTGCCAGTCTAACCAAATTTAGAGTAGCTGGGACACTAGCGTCTCAATAGTGAGGCGCTAGATGCTCGCTTGGCTGAGCCGAAAAAGCCATCCGTTCAAGCTTCGGCGCGAGTCGGAAAAAGGAATGGGAAGCGGACCCTTGAGACTGAACCTATCTATTTTAGGTATAGGGGGTTAATCTGGACAAAACACCGTTACTGCCCTTGAGGTACTGTAACCAAGTGGAGAAGGTGAACTTTTCTCCATCGACAGTAACGTACTCCGTCCCGCAATGACGGGCCACCTCGACGGAACGAAGCACCTGTAGGCAGCTTCCCGATCGCCCAGGGCAAGGGAGTTCTGCCGAGACACCGAATGCACTTTGTCAATGCGGGGCCAGGGCAAGGGTGCATGTTGGTCACACAGAGAAAAGCGCTCGGTCAGCCGTCAATCATCCCAGCACGACAGGATCCTACACAAACACAGTCTAATAAAAGCTCATACGGCCGTGTATGATACTTTGCAGATTGTACTTTTCACATTGGGTTCCGGGGATGCCGTACATACAACATTGCAGAAGGGGATACCCACCCAAAAGAGGCGAATTGCTGTCCGTCGTTCAGGGCCGAGTCATCAGACGCAAAGCTTCTACACTCCAAACAAACGGAAGGGATCCAAGATCCTCGTACATGCCCCCAGACTCAGCTTCATGAAGCCGTGGTCAAGAAGTATCTGTTATCGGGTTAGCCAGGGCTGTGGCTGGATGGGAAGGGCAACTGACGAAGTGATAGCACTCAGCCTCTCGCTCGTAAGCTTCAAACTGATGCGCAAAAGCTGCTGCGCTACGTCGGGCTGCCGTTTCTGGAGTTCCTCCCACTGCTCATCATCCAGTAGCCAGGTGGTGGAGTCTTTCTCCGCGACAACGGTGGCCGTTCGGTTGGTGTCGGAGAAGAAAGGAAGCTCGCCGCACGTGGTTCCCGCCACGATGGACTCGTAGTATGTTCCCTGATGCAAGTCGTATCCCGCACGTAAGATGCCGTCCTCCAGTAGATAGAAGCCGTTGGGCCGGTCGCCGCGCTTGTAGAGTGTCGTTCCGGCAACGAATTCCTTGCGTTTGAAGAAAGGGCAGGCTCGATGCCAGAAGTCCTCGTTCTTGTCTGTCAGGTCCTGAAATGTTTGGAGGATTAGGGGTAGCGGTTGCTTGAACTCGTTCCACTTGGACGAGGGTAAAATGTCGTGTTCTTTGATCGTCGTTGCGGCAACTCGTTGAAGCTGTTGTTTTCTTGGAGAGCTGAGTATACTGTCCGATGCCAACGAGGTAAGGGTTGGTTTTGGAATGTCTTGGTCAATCATCAGCTGTCATCCTATGCTACACTTCAGACAATATATTACCGAGAAAATCCGAGTCTGTGTCCTGTTGTGTCAATGCGTCCCTGCGACGGTAAAATGTCTTCAGAAGCTCATTTTCGCAATACTCGAGAGCCGAGTTCAGGTCTCGAAACACCTGGACCTCGTTGTCCTCGTCGAATAAGCCCACGTTCTGAAGACTACTGCCCACTTCAGTGGACAATGAGAGCCCACTCGCAATCAAATCCACGTTCTTGGCGCAGAGAATTCTCTTGATACGAGTAAAGGCTTCGGACGCCGAGAAATCAATGCCATTGACATGCGAAAAGTCGACCACGAGGAATTTGATGGGTCGCTGCCGGAATGCCTCATCCTCGAGGAACGCTCTGATCTCCTTCTCTACGCTCACAATGGTACCAAAGAAGAGGTACCCTGCAAGTTTCGTCACCTGTATCTGTTGTCCTACTTCTCGTAAGAAGTGGTGTTGACTTGGGTGTCTTCGCACAGTCGACCCTACCACCTGGCCAGAGAAAGTAGCCCTAATCGCAGACTTGCGGGAGGTCTGCACGACGAAGTTTACACAGGCGAGAACGATACCCACGAGTATACCTACTACAAAGTCCCAAGCCCCCATCGTTACAACGATCACGACGATCTACCAGACGGTCAGTCAAGTTTTCACAAACGGATTGCGGGTAGACGGACCGTCAGATACTCCAAGCGGTTCAGCTTCCCCCACGTGTCGAATAAGGCTTCCCGCATCAGGTCAATCCCCAAAACAAAGATGAGAGCCCCAACTACCATGATGGGGATGTAGCCAATGAGGACCGGTCCGGCAACCAGTATGCCCATAGTGGCAAAGGCTAGCATGACGCCGGCGATTCGGCTGTTGCCACCAGAACGCATGAACAGTAGGCTGTTTGTGTATACGAGGTAGTTCTGGTAATGTTTAGTTCATTTCATGATCGTGGGGTATTAGAAGTGAATACCTGAACACTGCCTGCGAATCCTGACAGTGCGTTCGAGATACCATGCGATATAAGCTCTCGATCCACGTCAAGGGTGTCGTTCCCGGTAGATAGGCCCAAGGCAGGGACATTGATCGGGACATGAAGGACGCCAAAGAAAGTCAAGGCAAACATCGCCGGTATGGTTTCGACCAGGGCTTGCCAGTTCACAGCCTTGAGATCTATCAATAGTCAGCCAAACATGCGGACACGGTAGCAGTAGACTCGGGCGATGCTTACCGTACAACGTATAAAAGTCGTACCATGGTTTCCCTGCCTCTGGTGCTGCGAAAACCCAGCCCAGTTCACGTAGCCGATCCAGCTTGAGATCAGGTATCGCCGCTACAAAGAAGTAGAATACAGCTGGGATGACCAGAAAGTAGAGAGGTACAAAGACAGAACTTTTGACCCAACGCTGAGAGACTAAAAGTACAATTGCAAGAACAAGGGGTATCATCCACAAAAAGATCGTATCAAGTTGTACTAGCTTGCTCAGTGTCACCAAATTGTACTCCAGGTTCCCATCGAGCCGTGCAGACACCTCGAGGCCCGTAGCAACGAGAAACCAACCTACTCCACCAATGCATCCAATGAGAATATGCCGCGGAAAGAACCCAACAAGTGAACCAAGTTTACAAGCTCCCATCAGGAAAAAAACTGCTCCCGTGACAACTGAGCTGATTGAATAGGACAAGATTGTTGTTGCGAGCACGGATTTTGGGTTATCTTCTCCAACTCTGGCCAATATAGTAAAAGCCATCTTGTGAAAGAATGGAACGACTTCGATCTGCAGGAGATCAGCGATCCGCCACCAACGTGGCCAGGCACTACTTACCATCTCTGACCCTACGCCTCCTTTGAAGATACTTCCGCCACATGAATATACGAGTTGAGAGACAATGCAGCTGATGTAGAACATTGATATGCCGTTGGGCCCGAGGCCTGCAAAGATGGGTTGCCCCAATGGAAATAAAATCATGCCTACACAAGTCAACAACTACTCATCCTCAAGATCTCTGAATTCACTGACCGTAAGAAAGTGCATCGAGAATGTTCAAGAGTAAGCCAAGGATCACGGCAGGAACGTAACGTGCGGGTCGAACGCAGCCGTGTTCCCATAAGCCGTTGAGGGTCCAGCTTTTGGGGTTGGTTACAGTGCTTAAAGCATGGCGCGCAGCTGAACCAGGCCAATGGAGCAGATAAACAATTCCCTGGTATGATACCTCCCTGCCCTGCGCCTGGCCTTCGAGATCCGAAGTTGTTCCGTAATGATGTGTTGTATTCGGAGTGTCCTTGTGAAGAAGCGTCGATTGTTCGTTGGATGAGGTCGTGTCTACGTTCGTAACGGTCATGGTCGTGGTCGGTGGACTCTCACTAACTTCATCATCTGCTCCCTCTGGTGAAACCCGCTCGATCCCCTGAGGTGGAGAATCTCTTATGAGCTGGGCTAGCACCGAAGCCCGTGGAGATTGCCGTGACGATTGCGAGCTATTCGGGGAAACGGGCTCGGAGACCTCCTCAATCGGGCCGGGACGCGTCGATTCGAGAGACTCTCTTGGAGCAGCTTCATCCTGTTCGGAGACTCCCGCGATAGACAAGTCTTCGTCCGTCGCTTCTGCGGAAGCATGGCGTCGCCGGGGAGAACTGTCACTTCTCACAGAGCCAGCATCGGACAGCGCCCATGATGCTATCTCGGCCGTTTGTTCTCGCACACCATGTGAAGAGTATTGCAAGGCATCTCTTGAGGCTACAGGCTGTCAGTGAACAAAATACTGCAGAGATGAGGCCGATTGGGATCGTCTCATACCTGGAGATCCGTGAAATGAGCGGTGGAAAAATGACCTCGCGGGTGTCTTCTGGCTCAGAGACGAAGAGAACGATACCTCAGACGGCGCGGGCGAGGATGATTCCTTTCTAGAACATGTAGGTCCATAGGGTCTCTCCACAATTGGCGTTCGACCTCCCCCGGAGTAATCCTCGGTGCCTTCTGCTTCTCTACTCTGGGGGATTCCTCGCGGGCGGGAGCGTCGCGAAGCGCGTGATATGCTGCTGTAGGGTCCTGAGTGACCTTCAGGCATGCCGTTCCTGGCCTGACCGCTTCCAGCACCAGAGGGCCTCCTGAGGCCTCCGTGCGCCTCCGCACTCTCTTCCCGTGTATTGTATTGCAAAACAAGCGAAACTCAAAGCATCAAGGGTCGATGAGCATCCAGGCGACCAGGTGTGAATCGGTCCGTAGAAAGTTGTCCCTATTCGTTTACACTATGTATAGGAAATGATGACTAAGACATAAATAGAGGCACTTAGTAAGAGACAAGTAAGCAACAATATCACATTCTTCTTTACTGCACAGTCACAACAGTTCACTGATGTGAATATAAAGATTTGCTTGACATTCTGTAAAATTTCTGTCTGCAGTTCACATTCACATTGTTTTATTCTGCTTTACATCACTATTGTCATTTAAAAGCAGCTAAAAGTACAGATCATTATTATTATAATGATAAAATAAATTATTTACTGTTTACATTGTCTGTCTATATCATCAATTACAATTTCTTAAAAAAAATTCTCTTCTTCTTTCTTTAATTTTCAATCACACTTCAACTTTTAATCACTACTTCATTAACTTATTAATTTTTTTTATTCACTCTATCATCATGTAAACTTTCATAATATGTTTACAACATGTTATTAATATTTCATAAATTATTCATTAAGACTTATATTTCACATTGTGCTGCTGCTGCTTCATCATTAGATACAGATAATAATAACTTAAATTAAAAAAAATTTGCTTTTAATTGCATTTACAAAATTACTGATCATTTCTATTTTAAAAAAAACTTACAAAACTCTTCTCTCAATATGTTGTTGTCTCAATTTCAATTTAAAAATTAACAATACATAAAATTAATTAAACATTTTACTTTTAATATTACTTTCTTTTCTTTTTTTAATAAATTAACTATTAATTAGTTTAACTTCTCATTGCTTAATGTTCTGATTAATTTACTGTTGAAGAGTTAACTTAAAATTAAGCTTAAAATGTTGCTAATAATTTAATAGTTAATTCTATACATTAATATAAATCTAAATTATTTTTGTGTTCATTAAACATATTGTGAAGCTGCTGTTACTCACATTTATAAGAAATGTGAGTTGACTGTTTACAATAACTGTGTGTATAATGATGAGTCATTTACAATATGCATTTAAATTAAATTTAATAATCATTATCTTTTTTGTAATTTGTGTACAAACTGTCATTAAGATGCACAGAGTATTCAGTGCAGCTTTTATAAATATAAATTTATATTAATATAATGATTACTTATTGTTCTAAATATACAGAGTTTAAATTCTCTTTATTTATTAATTTAATAACTTTCTATTATTGTTGTATTGTTGCTCTGTTCACTGTCTTCATTATCATAATCAGCAACATTACATTTCTTATTAACTACAATTATTCATCAACAGAGAATGTTTTGAGCACTATAAATAAATTAAAAATAATTGTTAAAATTCTTTATCATTAAGCTGAAAAACTTAACATTAATGTATTTATTGCTTTACTTGTATTGCTGTTTTATTTATGTCAGTTACATTTTTATTTATCATTGCATCATTATAGTAAATAATAATTTTGCTTTAAATACAGTCTGTACTCAGCTCATAGCTTTTTTTTTTTAATAAATAAATAGTTAATGAAATTGCTTTGCTTCTAATACTATTATTTTTTAATTTATAAAAATCTTTTTTTTAAGTCTTTTATATAAATTATACAAGTCTGTATTTCTTTCACAGATCATTATTAAATTACTATTAATTATTATTGAAGTTAAGACTTTTTAATCTTTCTTTTTAGCTTTACTACTTATTTACTTTGACTTTAACTCATCATATTGTTATTGTAAGTCTTTATTAAATTGTTTTTAATCATTCAGTTTTTTCTTAATATTATGTAATGTCAAGACTTTCACTTTCTCTTAGTTACATCTCTTTTCTATCATAAATATTAAAATTAAATTATCAATATTTCTTTAACTTTCAATAGTTTTCTGTAATGCATTCATTACATTATTTACTTCAGTCAAGATCAGTTTGAAAGAAATAACACTTTAATGTACTTTTAAAATGTTCTGTAATGAAAATATAAATAAATTTATTTATTCATAATATTTTTATATCTTACAAATTATCTTCTAAAAAAGATTTTCTTTCTGTTTTATTAAAAACTTATATAACTCTTTCTTTTATCTGTAATCTCATTCAGCTCAAGATATAATTAAGAGTTCTTTATAAAAAGATAATGATGACTCTTTTTTTTAAAAATCTTATTAACTTTAAAACTTAATTACTACACAGATAGTTTAGCTTATTTTAGACTGCTTTGCAGCTTTGAATTAGCTCAAAATTTATTGACATTAAAGATATGTACTATTGAAAGAATAATGAGTACTTGTGCTATCTGCCTATCTAGTGAATCTAACACATCAATGTTGACTGCAATTAACTTAAATGTAATTAAATTGATGACAGAAGCTCTATCATTTAAGATAGAAGAAGACTCTGTTAATCTTTTATGTTAAGATTAAAGAAGTTAAGAAAGCAGATAGAGCATTATATTTCTTAACATTTTTACTTAATGCATTTATATCTATTGACTCTCATTGTTGTCAAGTCTCAGCTGACACATAAAGTACTTAAATATCTATTTTAATAAAAGCTTAATCAGTTCATCAGCTATTATGTCTTAACTAAGTATAAAGTTTATTTAAATCTGATTTTTCTTGTGCAGATCTTAAATGTAATGATAGATGATATTAATGTGCTTTAATTACTTATACATATAAATGTTCTTAATCAGTGTTAAGACAGTCTGATTATCTCTTTTAAGCTGAAGAAATATATTTTCTTTATGAATCTCATTCTTTTAAATGCTTACACAATGTAAATTAACTTCAAGATACTTGTCTAACTTTATGTTTCTTAATATCTGAGTGAGTCAGACTTCAGTCTTTACATATATTAACATAATTATGTATT
>JAABUJ010000324.1_pt1 | contig 101172 bp, 98 predicted proteins | sample 5559131 | NCBI WGS metagenome assembly JAABUJ01 (sample SAMN10711875, study PRJNA513366) | rock metagenome | isolation source: Antarctica rocks | place: Antarctica: Victoria Land, Mt New Zealand nord | collected 2016-01-07
TCGGGCTCACCTACACCCACACCGGCATCCAACTCGACACCCTCACCGACACCCAACAACGCATCCTCGATCTCCTACAGATCCGACCGCCGTGGCCAACACAGGCAGACCATGCCCTCACCAACTGCGGAAAATGGGGCTAGCGCCTTGACCCCTCCTCGCGGATCGCCTCGCGCGCGCTGGTGAGCGCCCATCCGTCCTCTACCGCCGTCGCCTCATCCGCCTTGACCCACTGCTCGACCGCCTCGCGCTCTCGCACCAGGCGAGTGAGGGCAGCTTCGATCATTACGGCCGAGTTCGGCACGGCCTCACACCTGTGGGAGCCCTTACCTGACCGTCGAGGACGGGCGTGCTCGGAATCGTTCCCTGTCGCTGCTGCTTCTCGTGAGGCATGAGGCGAAGCAGGAGTCGCTGTGCGGCGGCTGGGTGGCCGACAAAGCAGGCGTCCTTGTGGGTGGGCCGGTCGGGGCTCGATAGGCTTCCGCGATGTTCGCGAGGTCCGGACGCGCGCGGCTTGCGTATGAGGAAGTTGGTGTTGCAGGCGGCATCGACGTTTTGCTGATTCACGCTGGCATCAACGATCGCCGGAGCTGGCGGTATGTCGTGCGGCGATTGAGTCCGCGTCACCGATGCGTCGCGTTTGACATGCGCGGCTTTGGTGAGACCACGTTTGAGCGCGAGGACGGCTGGTCGCCCGTCACAGACGCGGTGGCCGTGCTTGACGCTGCTGGTCTTGATCGTCCGGTCGTTGTTGCGTGCTCGATGGGTGGGCAGATCGCCCTCGACCTCGTCCTCGCCCATCCCGATCGCGTGGCTGGCCTGTTCTCATCGGCACCGGCGTTCGCGGCGCGCCATACCCAGAGATCGCAGACGGGCCGACGGCTGAACTGAACGCTTGGATCGAGGCGGCCGACTCCGCCGGCGACATAGACGAGGTCGCCCGACTTGAGGCATGGATGTGGCTCGACGGCCCCGGAGCCGAGGAGGGACGCGTCGGCGGGCTCGCGCGTGAACTGTTTCTGGACATGAACGGCCGAGCGCTGCGTGCAGAGGATCCCGGGGAGCCGGCCGAGCTTCCAGCGGCCTGGCCTCGCCTGGACGAGATCGCGGTGCCGACGCTTGTGATGATCGGCCGGCTGGACGCCGAGGACATCCGGGCGATCGATGAGCCGGCGGCCAGGATGATTCCTGATGCTCGACTCAGATTCCTTGACGGGGTTGCGCACGTCCCGCACCTCGAGGCAGACCCGACGACCCTCGAAGAGATCGCTACCTTCGTCGACGCGCTCGCCTAAGTGAACGCGTCGCGACGGCGAAGCGATTCGGCTCCGAGGCGACAGACACGACGGCTGCTGCTTCCGACCCGTCAACTCCCAGAGCAGAAGCCGCGCCCGCACGCGGCCGCGTGGGCGATGAACCAGATCCGGCGACAAAGCGGCACCGGACCTCGGGGCGGATGAGATGGTCCTGAGCGCGACGCGACGGGTGGTCAGTCGGCGCGCAAGAAGTGCGTTGTCTGGGCGATGTCTCAAACCCGAGCCGTCGATCGATCGGCAGCCCGACGTCGGTCGTTTCCAGGCAGGCCTGCCTTGCTCCGCAGTCCTGAGCTGCGCGCAGCGCCGCAGCTGTCATCGCTTGCCCGATGCCGCGGCCGCGCCAGCCTGGCTCGGTGTTCACGAAGATCACGTTGGCCTGCGGGCCGAACGCGCCGGAGCCGGACTACGCGCGCACCGCGCCGTTATCGCCGACCGCAGCAGCAGTCGGACGGCGGCCGGCGACGATCGCAGAAGTCAGCGAACACGTCCGGCGGGTCGTCGATCGCCGGGCCTGCCAGCATCGCGGCAGATCATCGCCGTGACCGCCTTCGACTTCCACGCCGCGAGGTCGTTGACGAGCCCGCTGCACCGCGCGGCCGCTGCGAAGACGTTAATCATCCCGGCCTCGGCGTCCGGCAGCAGCGCGGCGAGCGCGTCCTAGGCCATGTCCCAGCCCGGCGATGCTTGAGTCACGTTTGGTCATAAATGTGACCGCATTCGCCGCCTCAGACGAGGTTGCCGTCGACCGTACGGTCGGGCTCGGCGTCGGATCGGACCCCGGATCGGCCGCACGTGCTGACGATCCTTGGTATGGTAAAAGTATGACCGTGACGAAGGTGACCGTGAGCTTGGACCCGGCCGTCGCCGATCGAGCTAAGCAGGACGTGGCCGCTGGAAAAGCCAAGTCCGTCAGCTCTTGGCTCAACGAGGCCGCCAGAGCGCATGTCGAGCGCGAGGACCTCGGTGCTGTGCTGGCCGAGCTGCTTGACGAGACCGGCGGGCCACCGTCTGTCGCCGAGGTGGCCGAGGCGAGGACGCGCCTGGCAGCTGCCGACCGTCGATGACGCTGGTCCTCGACGCCGGAGCACTCATCGCCGTAGAGCGAGCTGACCGCTCAACGCTGACAGTCATGGAAACGGCCCGCCGCTACGGCCGGGAACTGGTGGTACCGGCCGGTGTGGTCGCCCAGGTGTGGCGAGGCGGTTCCCGCCAAGCTCGACTGGCCCGGTTCCTCGCCGCTCGAGGCGTCGAGGTCGACGTGCTCACCGACGCAGGAGCAAAGGCTTCCGGTGTCGTCTGCGGGCGGGCCGGGAGTGCTGACATCGTGGACGCATCAGTGGTAGTAGCCGCCCGCCGCCACCATGCCACCGTGGTCACCTCAGACAGAGCAGACCTCGAGATCCTCGACCCCGACATCGCCATTCTCGACTGCTGAACCACCTTCTGCAACGCCGACAGCCCACCGACTAGCACTGCACCGCAGCGTCTGCCTCCCACGGTTTTCCTGTTACCCAAGCTCGTGCCCGCGAGGATCATCACGCCCGAGAGGCTGTGCGCGGCTCCGCCCACCGGTAGCCGCGCGCAGCCCGTCTGACCAACAGCTCCTCCAGCACGCAGCTGGCCGGGGATCGGCCGCTCCCCCAAACCCGCTGGCTCAAGATGCACGCGACCACGATCGCACCCCGCCCAGACAGAGAGCCGTCCGCCCACGGGCGCCCCGAGCGTCTCTCGATGCGCCGCCCGAATGTCTGCCGATAAGTAGCCGCGCTCGCTCGCCTCGCGGACGACTGGACGGGTGGGCGCCGGCGAGGCCTCGACGAGGAGAGCGACCGGGCCCCACCGGCGGACGCTCAATGATCGCCATCAGCGGCTCCGGTCACGTTTTGTCCATAGACGTGACCGTAGGGACCGGGGCGGACTCGCTAGTCGCGACCTCAGTTGCACGATCGCGCGCCATGGGCGGCGGCCGTATCTTGCTGAGGTGCGCCAAGGAGCCTTAGGTCGGCCTGAATTTCGCCTGCTGTTCGCCGGCAAGGCGTCGTCGTCGTTCGGCGATCGACTCGTGCCAGTCGCATTGGCCTTCGCCATTCTCGATCTGACCGGCTCGGCCACCGACCTAGGCGTTGTGCTGGCTGCGCAGACAGTGCCGCTGGTGATCTTCGTGCTGCTCGGTGGCGTGTGGGCAGACCGGCTCCCGCGCCAACTGGTGATGCTGACCGCCGACGCGGTTCGCGCGCTGGCGCAGGGCGCCAGCGCAGTCTTGTTGTTGAGCGGGCACGCTCACATTTGGGAGTTGGCGGCGCTGCAGGCGGTCTACGGAACAGCCGAAGCGTTCTTCGGTCCGGCATCCACGGCCTTGGTTCCGCATACCGTCGCAGAGCCTGACCTTCAACAGGCCAACGCTCTGCTGGGGCTAAGCGGCAACGTCGCCGCCGTGCTGGGACCGGCTGTGGCTGGTGTCATTGTCGCCACGATCGGACCCGGCTGGGGCCTCGCCGTCGACGGCGCGACGTTCGTGGCCAGCGCCCTGTTTCTCAGCAAGCTGCAAATCACAAGCCGGCCGGCACAGGCGCGGTCAACGACCCTTCAAGAATTGCGCGCCGGCTGGACAGCATTTCGGTCACGCACATGGCTATGGGTGACGGTCATCTACTTCACGCTGTTCCTCGCCACGGTGTTCGGACCGCTTCAGGTTCTCGGCCCGGCGGTGGCGCGCCAGGCCCTCGGCGGAGCGGGCGCGTGGGCCGCGATCAGCACCGCCCTCGGGGTCGGCTCATTGCTTGGCGGGGTGCTCGGTTTGCGCTGGCGACCGCGTTACCCGCTCAGGGCCGCCTTCATCGGCTTTCTCATCGGAACTCCCGCGCTGGTCGCAGCGGTGGCTGCTCACGCACCAGTGCCCGCCATCGTGGCCGTGGCACTCATCGACGGCGGAACCGGCACCTTCTTCAACACCGTCTGGTTCACCGCGCTGCAGCGGGAAGTTCCGCCTGAGGAGCTCTCGCGCGTCAGCTCCTGGGACTATCTCGGTTCGCTCGCGCTGCTCCCGCTCGGTCAAGCCGTGAGCGGGCCGATCGCCGCTGCGATCGGGCTCTCGACGACCCTGTTCGCAGCAGCTGGCCTCGCGATACTGATGTTGCTCACCGTGCTCGCCGTCCCCGCCGTGCGCAACTTCAGCCACCGTTCGCGTGCCGCTGCGTCAGCCTTACGCCATTCGTGACATCCAATGCCCGTACCGGCTCGAGTCACGTTCGGTCAAGAACGTGATCGGATCGCCAAGGCACGATGATGTGCCGTCGTGTCCTCGGAGGTGGAACTCATCGGTGGCCCGGAGAAGCGTTCGGTGGTCCTTGTCGAGTACCGCTTCGAGTGGCCGGCGCGCTTTGCGCTGGAGCGCGCACGGATCGCCGCGGCCCTCGGTCCTGCAGCCATTCGGATCGACCACATCGGCTCGACCGCGGTGCCTGGGCTGGCGGCCAAGCCGATCGTCGACATAGACCTCAGCGTCCGTGACGTCGAGGAGGAGGCCATCTATCTGCCGGCCCTCGAACGGGCCGGCTATCGGCTGCGGGTGCGCGAAGCCGGCCACCGCATGCTGCGCACCCCCGACCGCGGCGTCCATGTCCACGTCTGCACCGCCGGCAGTGAGTGGGAGCGCCGGCACCTGCGTTTCCGTGACCGCCTGCGGCAGTCGGCCGAAGACCGAGCGCTCTATGAGGCGACCAAGCGCCGCCTCGCAGAGCACGAGTGGGACAACCACAACGACTATGCTGCCGCCAAGTCCAGCGTGATCATCGAGATCATGGCTAAGGCCCCGCAGGAGGTGCACGGCGCGATGAACCTCGACAGGTGATCCTCGCGGAACTGCGTAAGCGCCCTCCCGGAAGAGAGGCGGACCTCTCGACGGTCTGCTTCGTGCGTGAGAAGGTCTCCGAGTTGCGCCAAGCGCATTTCGTGACGCTCGAAGCGGCGGCGGTCGAGCCACGCGGCTCAAGCGATCGCGATCATCAGATGCGCCTCGCCTTCTTCCTCGCTGCCGATGATGAACGCGGGTGGAGGGTCACCAGCTACGCAGAGCACAGACCGCCGCGGGGAGCGGTTGCGCGCGCCTATCTTGGCGGCGGCGAGGACGTAGACGGGCTCTTCGCGGCTGGATATGTCGACGGCGGCGGCGTAGAGGTCGAGCGAGTAGAACTGCGGTTTGCCGACCGAACGGTGCTCGAGGATCGCCCCGAGCAAGACGTCGCTCTATTCGTGGTCGACGGTCCTGTGGTCCTGCCCGTGATCGTTGCGCTGATCGCCGGCAACGGCCAGGAGATCGTCACGCACCGGGTTTTGCCGGGATGAGCGCCATCCGGCGCTGACTTTGAGTGCGGCATCGTCGGCAGTGTCCCCAAGTCGCCAGATGCGCCTTGAGTCACGGTTTCGGTCAAGAGGCGTGACGGCCTCCGAAGCGGGGCCTGAGCGCAAACGTGAGTAGACGAGCGGAGAGGGGCGCTTCCGGCGGCGATACGCTCGCCGGTGTGCGCACGCTCGTTTCCGACCCGCCTCCGGCCGAACTCGCGGCGCTGCTCGAACGCCGCCGCCGTCTCGGTCTCGACCGCCGCGACGAGGTATGGAAGGGTGTGCTGCACATGAATCCCGCCCCCCGCGGTCGCCACGGAGACGTCCTGCAACAGCTTGCGGAGCTCCTGGGACCACCGGCCCGCCAGGCCGGGCTGTTCCCACTGGTCGCGGACTTCAACCTGGGCGACCCGGACGACTACCGGATCCCCGACGGGGGCCTACGCCACGAGCGCCGCGATCTCACCTACTACCCGTCCGCCGCCCTGGTGGTCGAGATCCTCTCCCCCGACGACGAGACGCCCGAGAAGATCCCCGTTCTACGCTGAGCACCAGGTCGACGAGCTGCTGATCGTCGACCCGACCAAACGCACCGTCGACTGGCTCGCCCTCGCGCAGGGCGAGTACCGCGCCGTCGAGCGCAGTCGCCTGATCGACCTCGGGCCGGCCCAGCTCGCCGAGCAGATCGACTGGCCGTAGCTCTCGACGGGGGGTGCTGTAAGCCGTCCAGCCGCGCGGGCGGACCCAGCTCGGCGGGGGCGACGCCGTCGGTCTGCTCGCGCAGGACCGCCTCGTACCATCCCGTGTCCAGCCACCGTCCGTGCTTGAAGCCGATCCGGCGGTAGACGCCGACCGGCCGGAAGCCGAAGGACTCGTGCAGGGCGACGCTCGCCTGGTTGGGCAGCGTGATCCCGGCGCAGGCCACGTACACGCCCTGGCGGACCAGCAGCGCCAGCAGCTCGCCGTAGAGCGCGCGTCCGGCCCCCTGACGGCGACGGTCAGACGCGATGTACACAGTGGTGTCGGCGGCCCAGCGGTAGCTGGCCCGGGCGCGGTGCTCAGACGCGTAGGCGTAGCCGATCACCGCTCCGTCGAGCTCTGCCACCAGCCACGGGTAGCTCGCCGACAGACGTTCGATCCGGGCGCCCATCTCCTCGGCGGACGGCGGCGTCTGCTCGAGGGACGCCGCGCCGTCGCTCACATACGGGGCGTAGAGCTGGGCGCAGGCACGGGCGTCGCCGGCGGGATCGGCATGGCGGATCAGCACCGATGCGCCACTGTAGCCATCGGCGCTGGCGCGGGACCGTCACCGACGCCGCGCCGCTCAGAAGTCGCCTTCGGCCAGCGCTGCCCGGATCCGTTCGACCTCGGAGTGACGGGCGCCGCCGGGGGGTGGGTCCTCCAGCCGCGCCGCAACCGCGTGGCGCAGTGACGAGGTGAGAAACGCCGCGTCGGCCGCCCGCAGCCGCTCCACTGACAGCGGCTCCTCGGCCGCCTCGAGGCCGAGCTGGGACGACAGCTCCAGCAGCCGGGCCCGGGTGACCCCGGCCAGCAGCCGCCCGTCGGCCGGTGGGGTCAGGAGACGGCCGTGACGCGGCCCGCCTTCCAGCACCCAGACGCTCGCCCAGGCCGCCTCGAGGACGCTGCCGTCACGATCGAGGATCAGGGCCACCGTTTCCCCGGCGGCGAGGCGATCGAGCCACCGGCGGTCAGCCCACTTGTGGGCGCCGAGCCCGCCCGGCAGGAGCGCGGGCGCCAGCGCCACCGGATGCCGGGCGCAATGATCCAGCGGCGAGGTCAGCCAGCCGATCTCGACGCCGGTGGCGTCGGGAACCGCGTCGACCCGAAGGCGGTGCTCGCCCTCGAGATCGGCCGCCCGCCGGCGCAGCTGGGCGGCCAGCCCGGCCGGCAGCGCCGCTCCGTAGAGCTCAGACACCGACTCAGACAGTCGCCTCAGGTGCGCCGCCAGCGCCTGCACCCGGCCGTCGCGGACGAGCAGCGTCTCGAACACGCCCAGCGCCGGATCCGGGCGCTCGGCGCCCGCGAGATCAGGCCGCTCGGGAGGCACGGCCACCCGCTTCCACCAGCACCGAGCTGCCGATCGCCGCCGCGATCGGCGCCGCCTTGAGCAGCGCCTCCTCGAGCTCGCGCTGCGGATCGGAGTCGGCGACGATCCCGCCGCCGGCGCCGAGCCAAAGCCGACCGCCGGACAGCTCGAGGGTGCGGATCGCGACGCTCAGCTCGAGCCCCGCGACCGGACTCGCGAAGCCGATCGCCCCCGTGTACACCTCGCGGCCGGTGCGCTCGAGCTCGGCGATCACTCGTAGGGACTGAACCTTGGGCGCGCCGGTCACCGAGCCGGGCGGAAACGTCGCTCGCAGCAGCTCGGCGTCGCCGACGCCTGACCGCAGGTGTCCGCGCACCCGGGAGACCAGATGCCAGAGGCCCGGATGGGGCTCGGCCGTCGGCTCGGGCTCGGCGTGGATCGACCCGTAGGCGCACACGCGGCCCAGGTCGTTGCGCATCAGGTCGACGATCATCACGTGCTCGGCCGCGTCCTTGGCCGAGCTGCGCAAGCGCGCCAGCGCGGCGGCGGCCCGAGCCGGATCCGGGTCACGCCGGCTCGTGCCCTTGATCGGGGCGGTGACCACATCGCGGCCGCGGCGGCGCAGGAACAGCTCCGGCGAGAGGCTCGCGATCGCACCGTGCGGGGTGTCAAAGACGGCGCCGTAGGCGGGGGATGTCCGGGCCAGCGCCCGCGCGAACAGGTCCGTCATCCGCCCGGACCATCTGGCCTCCAGCCGCAGGCAGATGTTGGCCTGGAAGATCTCGCCCGCGTGGATGCGCCGGCGGGCCTGGCGCACGGCCTCGAGGTGCGCGGCGGCGCCGGCCGCCGACAGCCGCAGGGGCCCGGGGGTCTCCGAGACGGCGGATCCCCGCTCGTCGACGCCCGATGGTTCGCCGACCGCCAGCAGCGCCCGGATCCTCTGCAGGCGCCGGTTCAGCGCCAACGCGCGCCCGGCGCTCCAGAGCATCTCAAACCACCACCGTCCGGCCGGATCCTGGCGCAGCACGTGGTCGTAGTAGGCCAGGTGGAAGCTGGGCATGACCACCGGCCGCGGCGGACCGTCCGGGACCCGCTCCACCAGCGCCGCGAGGCGGTAGCCGAGCCAGCCAAACCAGCCACCGCCCACGGCCGGCCCGCGAAGGTGCTCCCCGCCGGCCAGCACCGGCAGCCGGTCCAGGACGGCGAACGGATCTGCGTCCGCGGGCGCGACCGACAGCGGGTCGGCGCCGACGACCGCGCCACCCCCGGCCCAGGCGCCGGCGAGCAGGAACGGCAGCGGTTCGTCGCGCAGGATTCCGAGCACCTGGCCGGGCGCCAGCGAGCAGCGCAACGGCACTCGCCTGAGCGTCGCCGATTCGCCGGTGGGAAGCGAGGACTGCAAGGCGGTCTTGACCAGCACTGACCAGATCATGTACCAATTCGTTTGAAATGTGTGCGCAACTGATCGACGGCAAGGCCATCGCCCAGGCGGTTCGGGGGGAGATCCGCTCAGAGATCGAGACCTGGATCAACCAGGGCGGACAGCGCCCGGGCCTGGCGACGGTGCTGGTCGGAGACGACCCGGCCTCGGCCGTGTACGTGGCCAACAAGCACCGGGCCTGCGCGGAGGTCGGGATCGAGAACTTCGCCCACGATCTACCCGCCGATTGCTCTCAGCCCGAGGTCGAGGCGCTGTTGGCCGAGCTCAACGGCGACCCGCGCGTCTCCGGGATCCTGCTGCAGCTGCCGACTCCGGGCCACATCGACGGCTCGCATCTGACCACCTTGATCGACGCCGTCAAGGATGTCGATGGGCTGACGCCGGTGTCGGCCGGGCTGCTGGCCAAGGGGCTGCCCGGGCTGCGGCCGTGCACGCCGGCCGGGGTGATCGAGCTGCTGGGTCGCCACGAGGTGGCGATGGAAGGCGCCGAGGCGGTCGTGCTGGGCCGGTCAGACCTGGTCGGCAGACCCGTCGCGGCGCTGCTGCTGGCGCAGAACGCCACCGTCACCATCTGCCACTCGCGCACGCGGGACCTGCCCGAGGTCTGCCGCCGCGCCGACATCCTGATCGCCGCCGTGGGCCGCGCCGAGATGGTCAAGGGCGACTGGGTCAAGCCGGGCGCGACCGTGATCGATGTCGGCATCAACCGCACCGTGCACGGGCTGACCGGCGACGTGGAGTTCGTCCCGGCCTCCGAGGTCGCGGGGCTGATCACGCCGGTCCCGGGTGGAGTCGGCCCGATGACGATCGCGATGCTGCTCGGTAACACGCTGCACGCCGCGCGCAGCCAGGCCGTCTAGCGCTGCTCACAGCCAGGGTGCCCGGCGCTGCGCGCGCCTCCGCCCTGAGCGCTGGGCTGCTCAGGCGCTCCGAGACAGCGCCGGCTCGTCGGCCAGCACCTCGTCGAGCGCGGCCAGGACCCGATCGGCGACCTCGACGCGGGCGTTGTATCCCATCAGCCCGAGCCGCCACATAGCCGGCGCCACGGGGCCCAGGCCACCGCCGATCTCGATCCCGTGCTCGCGCAGCAAGCGGGTCTGGACCCGCTTGCCATCGACCCCCTCGGGCACCCGCACCGCGGTCAGCGGCGCGAGCTGGTGATCGGGCTCGGCGAGCAGCTCGAGACCGCGCTGGGTGATCGCTGACTGAAGGTGGCGTCCGGCCTCGGTGTGACGCTCCCAGCGGGCCTCGAGCCCCTCGGATGCGACTTCGCGCAGCGCCTCATAGAGGGCGTAGATCTGCAGCACCGGAGCGGTGTGGTGATAGACGGCGGGGCGGGTGATCCAGTAGCGCTCGAGCAGCTGCAGATCGAACGAGTAGGGAACGGGGCGAGTACGGGCCCGGATCTGCTCCAGCGCGCGATCCGACACCGCCACCGGCGACAGGCCGGGGGGCGCTCCGAGGCACTTCTGGGTGCAGGAATAGGCGTAGTCGATCCCCCAATCGTCAAACCGAAGCTCGACTCCGCCCAGCGAGGTGACGCAGTCGACCATCAGCAGGACGTCGCGTCCGCGCAGCTCGGCGGCGAGCTCGGCCAGCGGGTGCTCTGAGCCGGTGGAGGTCTCGGCGTGCACGACAGCCATCAGCCGGGCGTCGGGATTGGCCTCGAGGGCGTCGAGCAGGCGCTGATTGGGGACGTGCTCGCCCCAATCAGCCTCCACCTCCACCACCTCGGCGCCGACGCGGCGGGCGATCTCGACGATGCGCCGGCCGAAGAAGCCGTTGACGCCGATGATCGCGGTCTGGCCCGGTTCCAGCAGGTGGGTCAGGCCGGTCTCCATTCCGGAGGTGCCGGTCGCCTGCAGCGGCAGCACGAGGCCGCCGTCGGCCTGATAGGCGCCGCGCATCAGCGCGACGAGCTCGTCGAGGATGTCGGGCAGGTCGGGGTCGAGATGGCCGAGCAGCGGGCGCTGCATGGCGGCCAACGCGGCCGGAGCCACGTTGCTCGGTCCGGGGCCACAGAGCAGGCGCTCAGGCGGGCTGAGCGGCCCGGGCAGCCCGGTCATCTGGGCGCAGGGATGGTCGTGATGGTCATCGGGCGAGACTACTTCAGCGGCGGAGACCAGGCAAACCAAGAAATTTTCCGTCGACCCCCAGGCAGCAACCAATAAATTGGTTTCCCTCTATCAATTACCGGAATTGATGTAATTCTGCTTGACAATCGCTCGGTTGAGGCGCTCTACTTGCCGCCCTGATGAGCCCGACGCGCACCCGACTTCACCGCAGCGAGCTGGCCGTTCCGGGCAGCAACGTGAGGATGCTCGAGAAGGCTCCGGAGATGGGGGCCGACATCGTGATGCTCGACCTCGAGGACGCCGTCGCCCCGGACGACAAGGAGCAGGCGCGCACCAACGTGATCGACGCGTTGCGAGGCCAGGACTGGTCCGGATGCTCGGTGTCGTTGCGGATCAACGGCCTGGACACCCACTACTGCTACCGCGACCTCGTCGACGTCGTCGAGCAGGCGGGACGCCACGTGGATTCGATCATGATCCCAAAGGTGGGCTCGGGAGCCGACGTCCAGCTGGTCGCGACACTGCTCGCGCAGATCGAGGCCGCGACGGGGTTGGGCCGCCGGATCGCCATCTCGGTGCTGATCGAGACGGCGCTCGGGATGGTCAACTGCGAGGAGATCGCGCGGGCGTGCCCGGAGCGGATGGAGGCGATGGTGTTCGGTGTCGCCGACTACGCGGCGTCATTGCAGAGCCACACCACGTCGATCGGTGGCTCCAACCCCGACTACGTGATGCTCACCGACACCGACGGCGGATCCGGGCGTGAGCAGCACTGGGGCGATCAGTGGCATTACGCGCTCTCGCGGATCGCGGTGGTCTGTCGCGCCTACGGCCTGCGTCCGATCGACGGCCCGTTTGGCGACTTCACCGATCCCGTGGGCTACCTGGCCTCGGCCCGCCGCGCGGCCGTGCTGGGCTATGAGGGCAAGTGGGCCATCCACCCGTCCCAGATCGCGCTGGCCAACGAGGTCTTCACCCCCAGCCAGCGGATCGTCGAGAAGACGCGGCGCATCCTGGCCGCGATGGAGGAGGCGGCGGCGCACGGCAAGGGCGCGGTGTCGCTCGACGGACGGCTGATCGACGCCGCCTCGATCCGAATGGCCGAGAACCTGTTGGCCAAGCTCGAGCAGATCGAGGCGCGCGAGCAGAAGCCGGTGGTGGCGGCCGAGCTTCGCTCCGCCGGCGGTTGACGGTCGGCTCACGCGCTCTGCGGCCGGTGCTCCCGCGCGTCGGCCAAGAAGGCCTGCACCAGGCGCGACTCGTCCTGGGCCCGCATCACGGCGAGCAGCTCGGTGTCCGGGGCGCCGCTCAGCGGCCGATAGGTCACCCCCTCCAAGGCCAGCCGCGCGACCGACGCCGGCACCGGCGAGACCCCGATCCCGGCCGCCACCAGGCCGATGATCGTCAGCATCTCGGGCGCGTACTGAACCACTTGGGGCGAGGTGCCGGTCGCGGCGAGACGGCTGGTCAGCAGGTCGTGAAAGCCGGGGGCCTGCTCGCGCGGGAACAGCACCAGCGGCTCGGCGGCCAGCCGACGGAGGGGCACGCGGCGCAACCGAGCCAGCGGATGCTCGGCCGGAATCGCAGCCACCGTGCGTTCGCGGACCACGACCTCGGTGCGCAGTCCCGCCTCGGCCTCGATCGGGGGCCGCACCAGGCCGACGTCGATCACGCCGGAGCTGAGCGCCCGCAGCTGCTCGACCGTCGAGCGCTCGCGCAGCTCGATCTCGACGCTCGGGCGGCCGGCCCGGAAGCGCTGCACGATCCCCGGGAGGATCGAGAGCAGCGCCGAGCCGACGAAGTTGACCCGCAGGACGCCGGACTGCCCGGTCTCGATTCGATGTACCGTGGCCACGGCCACGTCGAGCTCGGCCAGCATCGCCCGGGCATCGCGCAGGAACGCCTCTCCGGCGGAGGTCAGCTCGACGCGGCGGCGGGTGCGCTCGAGCAGTCGGGCCCCCAGCTCCTCCTCGAGCCGGGCGATCTGCTGGCTGAGCGGTGGCTGGGAGACGTGCAGGCGGACGGCCGCGCGGCGGAAGTGCAGCTCCTCGGCGACCGCGACGAAGTAGCGCAACTGGCGAAGCTCCACGTTTGCTCCTCTGATAGCTGATACGAAACCCAAATCAATAAACCCTAATTCGATATTGGACAGGATCAAGCTGCGGGCTTAGCTTCACCCGCATGTCGTTTCTGCTGACGTGTCCCAACTGTGGCGTGCGCGAGGTGACCGACTTCGGCTTCGGTGGCGAGGTCTCGACGCGCCCGGCGTCCCGGCCGAGCTTCCGCGAGCTCAACACGTACAACTACTTCCGGCGCAACGTGGCGGGGATCCAGCGCGAGTGGTGGTTTCACCGCTCCGGCTGCCGCGCCTGGTTCATCGCCGAGCGCGACACGCAGACCAACCGGGTCGTGTTCACGGCGCGGCCGAGCGAGGTCCCCGGTCAGGCCGACGATCCAGCCGGCCAGGCGTCCACCGCCGCCACCGCAGCCGGTGGGGACCTGCTGTGAGCCGCCTCAGCACCCAGGCCGGCGAGCGCATCGACCGCAACGAGAAGCTCAGCTTCACCTTCGACGGCAAGCGGATCGAGGCCTACGCGGGCGACACGATCGGCTCGGCGCTGTACGCCGCCGGTCAGCGCACGTTCTCGCGCAGCTTCAAGTACCACCGCCGCCGCGGCTTGATGTGCGTGGCCGGCCAGTGCCCGAACTGCATCTGCGCGGTGGACGGCGCCCCGGGCGCCCGGGCCTGCGTCGAGCCGGTGCGCGACGGGATCGAGGTGCAGCACGTCAACGCGCGGCCCTCGCTGGAGTTCGACGTCATGCGGGCCACCGACCTGTTCGCCGGCCCGTTCACGCCCCCCGGCTTCTACTACAAGACCTTCATCCGGCCGCGGAGGCTATGGCCGCTGTACGAGAAGCTGCTGCGCAACGCCGCCGGGCTGGGCAAGCTGCGCCACGAGCAGCCCGAGCGCGAGTGGCGGACCGAGTACCGGCGCCGTCATGCCGATGTGCTGGTCACCGGCGGCGGGCTGGCCGGCCTGCACGCCGCGCTCGCGGCCGCCCGGTTGGGAGCCGACACGGTGCTGGTCGACGAGGGCCCCGAGCCCGGCGGTCAGCAGCTGATCGAGGACTCGCGCGGCGAGGTGGCCCAGCTCATCGAGCGGGCCGCCGGTGCCGGGGTCGAGATCCTCTCCCGGGCTTCGGCGCTGGGCTACTTCGACGGCCTGGTCGCGGTCTGGCAGGACGACACGATGCACCAGGTGCGGGCCGCCCGGCACGTGTTCGCCACCGGCACGATCGAGCAGCCGCTTGTGTTCGCCGGCAACGACCTACCCGGCGTGATGCTGGCCGGCGGCGCCCGGCGGCTGGCTTCGCTGTACGCGGTCAGCCCGGGGCGCCGCGCGGTGATCGCCACCACCTCGGATCGCGGCCTGAACGCCGCCCGGGCGCTGAGCGGCGCCGGTGTGCAGATCGTCGCCGTGGCCGACCTGCGACCGGAGGCGGGAGAGGCCGTGCGGGCGCTGCGTCGCGCCGGCGTGCCCGTGTTCACCGGCCACACGTTGATCGAGGCCGAGGGGAGCAAGCACGTGCAGTCGGCGACCGTCGCCCCGGTCGACAGCGCAGATGGGCACCGCTTCGACTGCGACCTGGTGCTCGTCTCCGGAGGCGCGATCCCTGCCACCTCGCTGCTCCTGCAGGCCGGCGCCCAGAGCGTGTATGACGCCGAGCGGGGCCACTTCGCCCTCGCCCAGACGCCTGATGGCGTGTACGCGGCCGGCGAGGTGACCGGTGCCGACGGCGACGAGGCGGTCGCGCTCTCCGGCGAGCTGGCCGGCCGCCAGGCCGCCCACGCGCTGGGGCTCGGGACGACTGAGTCGAGCGCCCGGCAGGTCGAGCTCGAGCAGCGCCTGGAGCAGCTGCGCGATCCCGCTCCCGGCGTGGCCGTCGCGCCGCCGGTCAGTGGCAGCGGCCGGGGCAAGTGCTTTGCCTGCCTGTGCGAGGATGTGACCAGCAAGGACGTGCACCTCTCGATCGAGGAGGGCTATGACTCGATCGAGCTCTCCAAGCGCTACACGACGGTGACGATGGGGCCCTGCCAGGGCCGCATGTGCCAGGTGCCGTCGATCCGCCTGATGGCCCAGGAGACCGGGCAGAGCCTGGCTGCGGTGGGGACCACCACCGCCCGGCCCCCGTGGGTGTCGGTCCCGATGGGCATCCTCGGCGGGCGTCCGGTGGAACCGGCCAAGCGCTCGGCGATCCACGGTCGCCACCGCGAGCTCGGCGCGACGGTCAAGTGGGCCGGGGACTGGCGGCGCGCGTATGACTACGGCGATCCGGAGGGCGAGGCGCTCGCTGTCCACCAGTCCGCCGGCCTGATCGACGTCTCGACGCTCGGCAAGCTCCTGGTCTGCGGCCCCGACGCCGGGGAGTTCCTCGACCGGCTGTACCCCAACCGCTTCTCAAACCTCAAGCCGGGCCGGATCCGCTACGGGGTGATCAGCTCAGACGCCGGCCGGATCGTCGACGACGGCACGATCTGTCGCCTCGACGACCAGACCTTCTATGTGACCACCACCTCCAGCGGTGCCGGCGCGGTGGAGGAGTGGTTTCAGTGGTGGCAGGCCGCCTGGGGCAACCAGGTGCAGATGACCGATCTGACCCAGGGCCTGAGCGCGGTCAACCTCGCCGGCCCCCGCGCTCGGGAGATCATGGGCGCGGTCACCGAGCTGGACTGCTCCAACGAAGGCTTCGCCTACCTGGACGGCAAGCAGGCGCAGATCGCCGGCGTGCCCTGCCTGATCCTGCGGATCGGCTTCGTGGGCGAGCTGGGCTATGAGATCCACTTCGCCTCGGCCTACGGCGAGCACGTATGGGACGCCCTGATGCGGGCCGGCGCCGCGCACGGGCTGCGGCCGTTCGGACTCGAGCCCCAGCGGATCCTGCGCCTGCAGAAGATGCACATCCTGGTCGGCCAGGACACCGACTCGGAGTCGACCCCGTTCAGCGCCGCGATGCCGTGGATCGTCAAGCTCGACAAGGAGCAGGACTACATCGGCAAGTGGGCGCTTTCCCACTACTCTGAGCAGACGGCGGCAACGGCGCTGGTCGGCTTCACGCTGGCCGACGGCGTGGTGCCGACCGAGGGCGCGGTCGTCATCGACGAGCACGGCGCGCCGGCCGGGCAGGTGACCAGCTCGCGTCACTCGCCGGTGCTCGAGCGGACGATCGGGATGGCGTGGGTGCCCCAGGCGCTGGCCCACGACGGCGCTCAGATCACGATCTCCGACGAGGGACGGCAGCTGAGTGGCGAGATCCAGACCACGCCGTTCTACGACCCCGAAGGCGAGGTGCTTCGCTCGTGAGCCTCGAATTTCTCTCCCCCGCGCCGGTGGCGACCGACGGCGGCGAGACCCCGATCGCTCGCTCGCCGATGGAGCGCAGCGCTCGAGCGGCGGGGGCTCGGTTCGAGGTTCGCGACGGCTGGAACGTCGCCGTCGACTACGGAATCACGTCGGGCGGGGCGGACGCGGAGGGGCTCGCGGCGGAGCGGACCTGTGGCTGGGGCGACGTCTCTCACCTGGCCAAGCTGGAGCTGCAGGGGTCGGCGGCTGAGGTGCGCGCGCTCACGGGCGCTTGCGCCGACGGTGCGCAGGTCGAGCTCGGCACCGCCACCCGAGTCGGCGACGCCTGGTGGTGCCCGCTGACCCCGGCCCGGACGCTGGTAATCGCTGAGTCCGCCACGCGGAACTCGCTGCGCACGCGCCTGGCCGAGTCGCCTCAGGACGTGAGCGTCGTCGACGTCACTACGACGCTGGCGGCGCTGACCCTGGCCGGACCGCTGGCGCGGGAGGTGCTCGCCCGCTTCAGCGCGCTTGACCTCCGTCCGAGCCAGACGCCCGTCGGGGCGCTGCGCCCGGGGTCGATCGGCCGCCAGCCGGCGATCCTGATCTGCGAAGCCGAGAACCGCTACCTGTTCTGCTTCGGTTGGGCGACCGCGGAGTACGTGTGGTCGGTGGTCGCCGACGCGGGGCAGCACCTGGGTGGGCGACCGATCGGCCTCGAGGCGCTGGCCGCGCTCGGCCCGGTGGGCGTGGGCGGGGATCGAGTCACGGAGGCGTCGAATGCTTGACATCTTCCGCCGGCGGCGGATGTGGCGCCGGCAGTCAGAGCTCAAGAGCTCCTACGACGTGGTGATCATCGGCGGCGGCTCGCACGGGCTGGCCACCGCGCACTACCTCAAGGAGCACGGGATCACCGACGTGGCGATCCTCGAGAAGCGCTACATCGGCTCCGGCGCCGCCGGGCGCAACACGACGATCCTGCGCTCCAACTACAAGACCCCCGAGGGCGCGCGCTTCTATGACGCCAGCGTGAAGCTCTACGAGGGCCTCTCCCGGGACCTCAACTTCAACCTGCTGTTCTCCCAGTGCGGGCATCTGACGCTGGCCCACGCCGACCGGGCGATGTTCGTGATGGCCAACCGCGCCGAGGTCAATCGGCTGCAGGGGATCGACTCGCGGCTCATCTACCCGGAGGAGATCAAGCGTCTGGCGCCGGCGATGCAGGTCGAGAATCCGAACTCGGTCTTTCCGATCATGGGCGCGCTTTATCACCCGCCGGGCGGCATCATCCGCCACGATGCGGTCGTCTGGGGCCTGGCCCGCTCAGCCGACCAGGGTGGCGCCGAGATCCACCAGAACACCGAGGTGCTGGGGATGGAGCGCTCCAACGGCCGGATCAGCCGCGTGAAGACCAATCGGGGCACGATCAACGCCGGTCAGGTGCTCAACTGCACGGCCGGGTGGTGCACGACGATCAATGACATGGCCAAGGTGCCGCTGCCGATCACCACCCATATCCTGCAGGCGTGCGTGACCGAGCCGATGAAGCCGCTGCTCGACGTGGTGATCGTCTCCTCTCAGATGCACGTCTACATCAGCCAGACCGACCGGGGCGAATTCCTGATGGGGGCCGAGATCGAGCCGTGGACGACCTACCGGATGCAGGGCACGCTGAACTTCCTCCAGGACGTCTGCCGCCACTCGATGGAGCTGTTTCCCCAGCTCGAGCGCGCGCGGATCCTGCGCAGCTGGGCCGGTCTGTGCGACCTCAGCCCGGACTACAGCCCGATCCTCGGCCAGACCGAGGTGGAGAACTTCCACATCAGCGCGGGCTGGGGAACCTACGGCTTCAAGGCGGCCCCGATCGTCGGCCAGACGCTGGCCGAGCTGGTCGCCACGGGTCGCCAGCCTGACCTGATCGAGCCGTTCAAGCTCGAGCGCTTCTACGAGGACAAGCTCGTCTCCGAGCTCGCCGCCGCCGCCGTTAGCCACTGACACCAGGAGAGGGACGACATGAAGAGCAGCCTCGAGATTGCGCAGGACGCGAAACTCCGTCCGATCATGGAGATCGCCGAGAAGATCGGCCTGGACGAGGACGAGGTCCACCAGTACGGTCGCTACAAGGCCAAGGTGGACCTGTCGGTGCTCGAGCGGCTGCGCGACCAGCCCGATGGCAAGCTGATCGACGTCACCGGGATGACCCCGACCAAGGCCGGCGAGGGCAAGTCGACGACATCGGTATCGCTGACCCAGGGGTTGGGCAAGATCGGCAAGAACTCCGTCTACTGCACGCGTGAGCCGTCGGTCGGGCCGGTGTTCGGGATGAAGGGCGGCGCGGCCGGCGCAGGCTACGCGCAGGTGGTGCCGATGGAGGACCTCAACCTTCACCTCAACGGGGACCTGCACGCGATCACCGCGGCCAACAACCTGCTCGCGGCGGTCATCGACGCCCACATCCTGCAGGGCAACGAGCTCGCCCTGGACCCGCTGTCGGTGAGCTGGAAGCGCTGCGTCGACATCGACGACCGGGCGCTGCGCCAGATCGTGATCGGGCTCGGCGGTCGCGTCAACGGGATCCCGCGCGAGACCGGCTTCGACATCACCGCGGCGTCGGAGGTGATGGCGATCCTCGGGATGGCCTCAGACCTGTTTGACCTGCGCCGACGGTTGGGCGCGATCACCGTGGGCGCCACCTACGGCGGCGATCCGGTGACAGCCGAGGACCTCAAGGTGGCGGGCTCGATGGCTGTGCTGATGCGCGACGCGGTCCACCCCAACCTGGTGCAGACGCTCGAGGGCCAGCCGGCGTTCATGCACGCGGGACCGTTCGCCAACATCGCGCACGGCAACAACTCCGTCGTCGCCGACCGCGTGGCGCTAAAGGTCGGCGACTACGTGGTGACCGAGTCTGGCTTCGGCTCGGACCTGGGCATGGAGAAGTTCATGGACATCGTCTGCCCGGCGGGCAACATCAAGCCCGACGCCTGCGTGATGGTTGCGACCGTGCGCGCGCTCAAGCACCACGGCGGAAACGCCGACGATCAGCGCGCTACCTGGGCGCAGGGCCTCCAGGCGATCGAGAACGGGGTCGCCAACCTCAAGCGCCACCTGGACAACGTCGCGGCGTTTGGCGTGCCGTGCGTGGTGGCGATCAACCGCTTCCCGGCCGATACCGACGAGGAGTGCGAGCTGGTACGGAAGCTCGCGCTCGAGGCCGGGGCCTTCGCGGCCGAGATCAACGAGGGACCCGCCAAGGGCGGGGACGGCGCGGTTGAGCTTGCGCAGGCGGTTGTCGCGGCGACCGAACAGCCGTCTTCCTATAAGCCGCTGTACGCGCCCGAGGCGCCGATCCGCGACAAGATCGAGACCGTGGCCAAGCGCATCTACGGCGCCGACGGTGTCCATTACTACCAAGAGGCCGACGAGAAGATCGCGGCCTTCCAGGCCAATGGATTGGGCGAGCTGCCGGTGTGTATGGCCAAGACCCAGTACTCGCTGTCGGCCGACGCGTCGCTGCTCAATGCTCCGCACGGCTTCGAGATCCCGATCCGCGACATCCGCGCCTATACCGGTGCGGGCTGGCTGGTTCCGTTGGCCGGCAACATCCAGCAGATGCCCGGACTATCCAAGACCGCCGCCGCCTACATGGTCGACATCGACGAGCAGGGACGGACCGTCGGGCTGTTCTAGCCGGTCTCTTGCCCTGGCTCCTTCCGGTCGGGCGAACTCAACCTCGATCGACGTACCGGAGGTACACGATGCGGTCGTCGAGCTGTTCGGCGGCGACGGCGCGGATCGCAGCGACCAGTGCGCTGATCCCTGCTGGTCGGCGCGAGAACCTAGATGAGAGCGCGATCAGCACGCCGCTGTGGTGCCGGCCGGCGCTGAGGTGGTCGGCCGAGATGCGCGTGAAGTCAGCCACGTTCTCGGTCAGCAGCGTGTAGCCATGCGCGATCGCGCACCCAAGCACATCGGGGTCAGACCTTCCAGCCAGTCCACGCTCGGCGGCGGTGCAGGCGTCGATATCGGCGGCACGCAGAGCCTCGGTCAGAGCAGCCGGGTACATCTCGTCGAGCAGCAGCGTCAACGCGTGTCAGCGGCGGCGGTTTCGTGTCGGTGCAGTTCGATACGCGCCGCGATCTCGTCCGGGTAGGCGGCGCGGTAGCGCAGCGCGGCGTCAACCTGAGGCCGCGTGAGGAGCGACTCCGTGACGACACGAGCGGTAGGATCGCCTTCGGCTGACAGGTCCTCGACCCACATCGCGACTTCCCAGGCGTCAGGGCCGCCCACCAGTCCCGCGCGCCGCCCCGTCGGTCCATCGCGGAACGTGATCAGCGGATGCTCGTCGCGCTGCGTGCCTTCCTCGGCATAGCGACGGAGCCGATCAGAGAGCGTCTCGCCGGCCGCGCGCGCTCTTAGGCGCAGGCGTTCAGCGAGGGTGTCGTCGAGGCGGACAGAGATATTGACCGACACGCCTGCAACGTAGCACAATGTTTACAGCGGTCGGAAGCCACGCTGTGGCGCTGGCGGAGCCGAAATCCTCTGCTTTCAATCGTCGCTGGCACACAGCTCCCCGTAGGCAAATACGATTCCGCCCGGATCGACTGCGGGTGAGGAGTCTTGAAGATGGCATCGAGTGCGTCAGCAGGGCGAACGAAGGCGGCGTCAGCTGGTGCGCCGGCGCCAGCGCCAGCGCCAACGTCCGCGGTAAGCGACGGCCGCCCCTCGCTGGTCGACGGCGCGGAGCTGGCGCTGCGCAACTGGCTGGCGCCCGGCCGCTACCGCCAAGGCGACCGGCTCCCGCCCGAGCACGAGGTGGCGGCGATGCTGGGCGTCTCGCGCGGCACCCTGCGCAGCGCGCTGCAGCGTCTGGAGGAGAGCGGCGAGATCGTCCGTCGCCAGGGGAGCGGCACGTTCGTGGGCCGGATGTCGGTCCCGCCCGCGTTCGGCGAGCGCCTGGAGCGGCTTGAGCCCTACTCCTCGGTGGCTGCGCGCCGGGGGCTTCAGCTGTCGTCGGTCGATCTCAAGCTCCAGCGGCGAGCGGTCGGCGGCGAGGCGGGCGAGGCGCTGGGGCTCGATCCGGCGGCCAAGGCGATTACGATCTCGCGCACGCTGCTGGCTGACGGGACCCCGGTCGCGGTGATGTTCGACATCGTGCACCCGGAGATCGAGCTTCCGTCCGACGATCGGCTGCTGGCCTCGCTGCAGCGCGGCCAGATGGTGCTCGACGTGCTGATCGAGCTCGGCGTCACCGTCACCTTTGCGCGCACCCGGGTGCTTCCGGTGCTGCTCACTCCGCGTGAGCGGGCCGGCAAGCTGCTCGGGGTTCGTCGCACGACCTCCGGGCTCGAGCTCGAGGAGCTGATATTCGCCGGCCGCGACCATCGCGTGGCCTACTCGCGTGACCTGTTCGCGCCCGGGGGTATCGAGGTGATGGTGATGCGCTCGCTGGACTCGCCCCAGCCGGCGCGAGTGGTGGGGGAGAGCCGCGCAGCTGCGACGGCCAACGGCATGCGCCCAGGCCGCCTGCGGCGCGCCGCCCGTGGCGAGAAGCGATAGGCCGGCGTGCCCGGCGCCAGCGGCTCCTCCCCGCGCCGGTCGGTGGCCTCGGTGGCGCGCGCGCTGGCACTGCTCGATGCGCTCGCCGCCAGCGAGACAGGGCTCGGCGTCAACGAGCTGGCCCGGCGGATCGGCGTCAACGCCAGCACGGCATCCCGGCTGCTGGGCACGCTGCAGGACGCCGGTGTGGTGGAGCGCGCCGAAGGCGGGCCATACCGCCTGGGGCTCAAGCTCCTGACGCTGTCAGATCGCGTGCTCGCCCAGCTCGACGTGCGCCAGCTGGCCCGGCCGCTGCTGGCGCGGCTGGTCGGCGAGACCGGCGAGACCGCGACCCTGTCGCTCCCGGGCGAAGGTGAAGCGATCACTGTCGACTTCGTGCCGTCACCGTCGAGCGTGGTCAGCATGGCGCGAGTCGGTCGACCGAGCATTTCGCACGCGACCGCGGTCGGCAAGGTGATGCTGGCCTTCGCGAACACGGACACGGACACGGACACCGACGCTGTCTCGGATCCGCGGGCGGGAATCGCGCGGCCGCTGAGCGCCTACACCGAGCGCACGATCACCGATCCGGCGAAGCTGGCGAAGGAGCTGGCCGCCGTTCGCGAGCGCGGGTGGGCCGAGGCCGTCGGCGAGCGCGAGCGCGATCTCGGGGCGCTGGCCGCGCCAGTGCTCGGTCGCGGCGGGAAGCTGGCGGCGATCCTCGGTCTCCAGGGCCCCGCCGCGCGGCTGCCGCCGCCGATCCGCCGCACGCTGCGAGTGCCGCTGATCACCGCCGCGGCCGAGCTGAGCCGAGCCCTCGGGGGCGCCCACAGCGCGACGGCGTTCGGTCAGCGGTAGATCCCGAGATCCCTCAGGTCGGACGGCGCTCAGCTCCAGGGATAAGGGCTGTGCGAAACGGGGTGCAGGTCCCCGGTGGCGAAGCGCTCGTAGCGAAACGGGTGCAGCAGCGAGGAGTGCTCGCCGTCGAGCACCCGCGCGATCTCGCGTCCGACGGCGATCATCTTGTAGCCGTGGTTGGAGTCCGCCGCGACGAACACATTGGGGCGCAGGTAGTCGAACACGGGGAAGTTGTCGACCGTGAACGCGCCGACGCCGCCCGACCGGGTCTGGCGGTAGCGCTGGCGAGCACCCTTGAAGCGCGCCAGGCAGTGTGACAACGAGGCCGACCACAGGCCGGGGAACTCGGGGTCGACGGTGCCGGTGGGGTAGGGGTCCAGCTGGAACGTGTTGCCGAGCCGCAGCGGCTGGGCGCCACCCTGGACGCTGTCGCGATCGGGCTTGAAGTAGACGCCCCACGGCTCCGAGGTGATCAGCTCGCCGTCGTCGGAGTGCAGCGGCTGGTCTGAGTCGACGTGCAGGACCGGCGAGGACCGGCCGTCGTCGGTGACGAAGGTGGCGGGATCGACGTCGACCTCGCCCTCCTGCAGGTACCAGTAGGTCCACATGGGCTGATCGGCGACCACCGTGCCGTCGGGCTGGCGAACGTCGATCCGGTCTGACAGGCCGAGCATCGACCACAGCGAGGCGATCCACGGGCCGACTGCCACCACCACCTGCTCGACGTCGATGTCTCCGGCGCTGGTGTGCACGCGGCGCGCCGCCCCGGTGTCGTCGAGCTCGAACCCGGTCACCTCGACGCCGGTCACGATCTCGGCGCCGGCTTCGCGGGCCAGATCGGCCAGTCCATCCATCGACTCGTGGTTGAACGCGTAGCCGCCGGCCTGCTCGTGCAGGCAGACGCTCAGTCCCGGAGCCCGCCAGTCGGAGTACAGCGAGCGCATGTGGGCGCTGACCTCCTCCTCGCCCAGGTACAGCTCTGAGGGATAGCCGATCCGCTGCTGGCGCTGATAGACCTCGGTCAGGTCGCTCTCCTGGGCCGCCGGTCCGAGCGCGATGTAGCCGTTGGGGTGATAGTGCAGCGCCGGAGCCTCGGACTCCCAAACCTCGACGCAGGCGGCCATCAGCTCCTGCATCGCCGGCTGAAAGTAGTTGTTGCGCACGACGCCGCAGGCGATTCCCGACGCGCCGGCGCCGACCCCGGTCTTGTCGAGGACCAGCACGGGCTCGCTGCGCCGGGCCAGGTGCCACGCGGTCGAGAGGCCGTGCACGCCGGCGCCGATGACCAGCGTCCGGATCGAGGAGGGGAGGCGGTCGGGCATGGAAGGCTCCTTGCGTTGCCTATAGCGCAATAGAATTGGGTAAGAGGCAATAGTGTAGGCGCGCCAGCCTCCGAGCGTCAAGGGGCACGCTCGCGCGGGCGTAAACGCGCTCGCGTCCGGGCGGCAAGGGTTGCGATGGGACAGGCCAGTTGGTATAAACGCGGCGTGTACCAATTTGTCCACTCTGAATGGGTGAGCGGCACGTAAGGCCAGGAGATCGCTGCTCGCGGTTGCGCGACAGCAAGAGAGGGGAGTGGAGAGATGGCGACAGCAGTGCAAGGGCCACAGTTCGGCGGCAACGTCGAGACCGTGCTGTCCAGCCCCCGCATCGAGCCCGCTCCGGCGACGCTCGAGGAAGCGCGCAACGCGCCCGGCCGCGCCGCCAAGATCGAGGAGCTGACCCGGCGGATCGAGTCCGACCAGATCAAGTACGTCTTCTTCCAGCAGGTGTCGATCACCGGCCGGGTGATGGGCAAGGGAGTGGTCTCCTCGTTCTTTGCCCAGGTCGCCGAGAAGGGCTACCAGCTCGTGTACGGCGCGACGGCCAACCTGTTCACCGACCGCTACGGCGACTACATCGGCTTCGGTCCGCAGGAGTCAGAGCTCGCGGCGGTCGCCGACCTGGACACATTCGCCGTGCTGCCGTGGGACCCCCGCGTGGCGCGCGTCTACTGCGACTGTTACGACACCGAGACCGGCGAGCTGCTCGACGCCGATCCGCGCCAGAACCTCAAACGGATCGCCCACGAGTTCGAGACCGAGCTCGGCTATGAGTTCCTGATCGGGATCGAGCCCGAGATGATGTGGCTCAAGCGCCCCGAGCCAGGGCAGGCCCCGGAGGGCGTGACCAAGCCCTACTGCTACCACATCCACCAGTTCGAGGAGCTGCGTCCGGTGCTGCTCGACGTAGTCGAGTACGGGCAGGCGCTCGGCCTCGACATGAGCTACGGCGACCACGAGGACGCGCCCGGGCAGCTCGAGCTGAACTTCCGCTTTGACCGCCCGCTGCGCACGGCGGACAACATCACCACCTACCGCCAGGTCTGCGCGGCCGTCGCGCGCAAGCACGATCTGCTGGCCTGCTTCATGCCCAAGCCGTTCACCGGCGTGTCGGCCAACGGCCATCACCACCACTTCACCCTGATGGACCCACACGGCCACAACGTTTTCCACGATCCCGACGGACCGGCCCAGCTGTCACAGTTCGCGCGCCACTTCCTCGGCGGGATGCTCGAGCACTTCCCGGCCCTGATGTGCGTCGGCAACCCGACCGTCAACTCCTACTGCCGTATGTGGGATACCGGCTTCTGGGCTCCGATCTACAAGAACTGGGGCTGGCAGAACCGGACCACGACCGTGCGCGTCGCCTCCGGCGGTCGCTTCGAGTACCGCGGGGCGGACTCCTCGTGCAACCCGTACCTGACCGTCGCCACGCTGCTGCGGGCCGGGCTGGACGGCGTCCGGCGCGAGCTCGACCCGGGGCCGCCCCAGCAGGGCAACACCTACGACCTGCTCCAGCAGGGCCAGAAGATCGAGAAGGTGCCCGACAGCCTCGGTGCCGCGCTGCAGGCGCTGGCCGCCGACGAGGTGGTCAAGAGCGCGATGCCGGGCCGGCTCTACCGGGTGTTCGAGCACTACAAGCGCGATGAGTGGGAGCGCTACCTCGCCGCCGTGACCGACTGGGAGCGCGACGAGTACCTCGAGGTGCTGCCGTAGGCGGCTCCACCGCTGGCAAAGGAGAACTCTGGATGTGCGGAATCGCTGGGATCATCTACCGAAACGGCAGTGGGAATGGTGCCCACCCGCCCCACCGGATCGGCCACGACATGACGAGCATGTTGCAGTCGATGAAGCACCGCGGTCCGGACTCGACCGGGTACGCGCTGTATCACGCCCCCGCCCAGGAGCTGACCGTGCGCGTCAACCTGGCCGAGTCGACGACCCCCCGGGATATGGAGTACGACGACGACGTGCGGCGCCGCCGGCGTGACGTGCAGGCACGGTTGATGGCTGCCGGCGCGCAGATCAAGAGCACCGAGGACGCCAACGACTACACCTTCAGCGCCACGGTCGCCTACGACGGCGATCTGAAGACGCTGGCTGACCAGATCGAGTCGGTGCCCCACGCCGAGGTGCTGTCACTCGGGCACTCGCTGGAGATTGTCAAGGACCTCGGCGACGCCCGCACGGTGTCAGACGCCTACGAGCTCGATGGCTACGTCGGCTCACACGGCATCGGCCACGTCCGGATGGCTACCGAGTCCGACGTCGACATCGCCAACGCCCATCCCTACTGGGCCTACCCGTTCTCCGACGTCGCGGTGGTGCACAACGGCCAGCTGACCAACTATCACCAGTGGCGCCGGCGCCTGGAGGCCGAAGGTCACCGGTTCGCGTCGGAGTGCGATTCGGAGATCATCGCCGTGTACCTGGCCAACCGGATGGCCGGCGGGGAGTCACTCGAGGACGCGATGCACCACAGCCTCGAGGACCTCGACGGCGTGTTCACCTACATCTGCGTGTCCGAGGACGCGCTCGGGATGGCCAAGGACGAGCTCGCCGCCAAGCCGCTGGTCCTCTACGAGGGCGACGACATGGTGGCGCTGGCCTCCGAGGAGATGGCGATTCGCGCGGTGATCGACCGCGAGATCGAGACCTACGACCCCTACGAGAGCACGGTGATGGTATGGCAGCGCTGACCACAGGGAACCCATCCCCGAACCCGTCCCCGCCCGCCGAGCCGCGCTTTGACCCGCGCGGGCTGGTCGAGCTCGACGCCCGCGTTCCCCGGGTAGCGGAGATCGACGGCGAGCTGGCCAGCTTCGATGCGGGCCCGCTGACCACGCGCCAGATCAACCTCGAGCTGCGCTGGCTGCTCTATGAGCAGGGGGTGCGCGAGGTGACGGTGCGCAATCCGGCCGCCCGCCACTCACTCGGCGCCGGACTGCTGACCCGGGGCAAGCTGAACTTTGAGGGCAGCCTCGGCTACTTCGCGCTGGGCATGATCGACGGCCCCGAGGTCCACATCGCCGGCCGGGTCGGCTGGTCGGCCTGCGAGAACATGATGTCGGGCGTGGTGGTGATCGACTCCAACGCCGGCTCGCTGACCGGCGCGGCGATCCGCGGCGGGGACCTGGTGGTCAAGGGACGAGTCGGCGCCCGGACCGGCATCGATCAGAAGGGCGGCACGATCATCGCTCTCGGCGACGCCGGCTCGATGACCGGCTTCATGATGCAGCGCGGGCGCCAGATCCTGTGCGGCGACGTCGGGCCGGGGCTGGGCGACTCCATGTACGACGGTGAGATCTACGTCGCCGGCTCGGTCAAGTCACTGGGCATCGACTGCGTGGAAGGCGAGTGGACCGATTCCGACACGGAGCTGATCGAGCGCAAGTTCTCGATCTACGGCCTCGGATCCCCGCCCCGGTTCACTAAGTTCGTGTGCGGCAAGAAGCTTTACAACTACGACTCGCTCGAGCCCTCCGAGCGCAAGCTCGTCCTCTAGGAGGTCCCCATGGCAACTGCTGACGAGAACGCACCCTCGGCCCACAACCGGCTCGGCCACAGCCGGATCTTCACCCCCGAGGTGATCGACGACATCCACGTCAAGTCCGAGCTCGGCCGCTATCGGATGAGGGGCTTCTCGATGTTCAAGAAGATCCCGCACTGGGACGAGCTGATGTTCATGCCCGGGACGCTGACCCGGTTCGTGATCGAGGGCTACCGGGAGAAGTGCCTGACCAAGACCGTGCTCGGCGCGCGCTTCGCCGCCAAGCCGATCGAGCTCGACATCCCGATCTACATCACCGGGATGAGCTTCGGCGCGCTGTCGTTGGAGGCCAAGATGGCGCTGGCCAAGGGCGCGTCGATGGCCGGCACCGCCACCTGCTCGGGGGAGGGCGGGATGATCCCGCCCGAGCGCGACCTGTCGACCAAGTGGTACTACCAGGTGATCCAGAGCCGTTATGGCTTCAACCCCCATCATCTGATGCTGGCCGACGCCTGCGAGTTCTTCATCGGCCAGGGGTGCAAGGTCGGCCTCGGCGGGCACCTGATGGGTCAGAAGGTGACCGAGCAGGTGGCCGAGATGCGCTCGCTGCCCGCCGGTATCGATCAGCGCTCGCCCGCCCGGCACCCGGATTGGCTGGGGCCCGATGACCTGTCGCTCAAGATCCAGGAGGTCCGCGAGGCGACCAACTACGAGATCCCGATTCAGCTCAAGCTCGGCGCCGCCCGGGTCTACGACGATGTCCGGATGGCGGCCAAGTGCGGTCCGGACATCATCTATCTGGACGGGGCCGAGGGCGGCACCGGCGCCGGGCCGCACGTGGCCTCCGAGGAGACCGGCATCCCGCTGATGGCGGCGATCCCCGAGGCCCGGCGGGCGCTGGAGGACGTCGGCCTGGCCGACGAGATCGACCTCGTGGTGGCCGGCGGGATCCGCAACGGCGGCGACGTGGCCAAGTGCCTGGCCCTCGGCGCCAACGCGATCGCGATCGGGCATTCCGCGCTGATGGCCCTGAACTGCAACAAGGAGATTCCGGGGGTTACCGACTACGAGGGCACGATCGGCGTCCCGGCCGGCCAGTGCTATCACTGCCACACCGGCCGCTGCCCGGTCGGTATCACCACCCAGGACCCCGAGCTGCGCAAGCGCCTGGTCGTCGACGAGGCGGCCGATCGCGTCTACAACTTCCTCCACACGCTGACCCTCGAGACCCAGATGCTGGCCCGGGCGTGCGGCAAGACCGACGTGCACAACCTCGAGCCCGAGGACCTGTGCGCGCTGACCGTCGAGGGCTCGGCGATGGCCAAAGTCCCGCTGGCCGGGACCGACTACATCCCCGGCGTCTCGGAGGAGCGCACCCTGGCCCGGATCGAGCAGCTGCTCGAGCGTCACATCGAGAACCCGATCGACTATCTCGAGCCCGAGCCGGAGCGGGAGGGCATCGGCCAGATCGGCCAGGGAGGGCTGCTCCATGACTGAGGTCAGACGCGCCCCGTCCGAGCCCGAGAAGGTGTTCTCGATCGACGCCGAGTATTTATCGGGTAGGCGGTTCGACTACCAGGAGGACATCGACCTGGTGACCGACATCGACCTGGTCGCGGCGACGCCCGGCGAGGACATCAACTGGCTGGAGGACATCACGCTGCTGGCCGAGGACGGGGTGCCGGCGGTATTCGACCGCTACTCCAACTCGTTCATCAAGATCTACTTCGCGATCCCCGAGGGGCGCGAGGACGAGATCGCGCGCAAGGTGCTGATCTGCCATCTGCAGTCGGGCAACTCCTACGGAATCACGCTCAAAGAGCGCCACTGCAAGTTCCCCCAGCCCGAGCTCGGTCCGTGGGTGCAGGATTCACCGACCGTCGGCTCTGACTACAAGCCGAGCGTGCTCGAGGGCTGGGAGCGCCCGGCGCACTGACGCCTACGGCACTACCCAGGGCGGTGCGGCGCGGTCCGCCGATCACGCTCACCTGCGAGTGCGGCGAGCGTCAGTACGTCCGCTACGGCGAGCGCTGGCGGTGTGAGCGGTGCGGGCGGACCTGGAACACGACACGGATCCCGATCGACCAGTACGCGGCGATCCGCCAGACCCAGCTGCGCTTCCGGCGCGTCCCGATGGCGCTCAGCGCGCTGGCGCTGATCTGCGTCGTGGCCTTCATCGTCGCCGGGCGGGCCTTCGGTGGTCTGGTCGTGGTCGCGCTGGCCGCGACGACGTGGTCGATCTTCTTCCGGCCGATGTATCAGCGCCGTTATCGGGCGGCGCTGGCCAAGCTGCCGAGCTGGGAGATCGAGCCCGAGTAGGCGTGGACACCGGGCGCCAAATCCGGTATTACTCCGCCTGAACCTATTTGTTCACCGAGGGAGCTAAAGCGAAGGAGAGCCCTGTGGCGCGCGATCCGAAGTACGACATCCTCTTCGAGCCGATCCAGATCGGGCCGAAGACGCTCAAGAATCGCTTCTACCAGGTCCCTCACTGCATCGGCGCCGGCTCCGAGAAGCCCGGCTTTCAGGCCTATCACCGCGGGATCAAGGCCGAAGGGGGTTGGGGTGCGTGCTGCACCGAGTACTGCTCGATCCACCCCGAGTCAGACGACACCTCCCGCGTCTCGGCCCGGATCTGGGACGAGGGCGACGTCCGCAACCTGGCCGCGATGTGCGACCGCCTGCACGAGTTCGGCGCGCTGGCCGGGATCGAGCTGTGGTACGGCGGCCCGCACGCGCCGTGCATGGAGTCCCGCGCCACGCCGCGCGGCCCCTCTCAGATCGCCTCGGACTTCGAGCTCAACATCTTCCCGCGTTACATGGACAAGGACGACATCGACACCGTCCAGCAGATGTACGTCGACGCGGCGCTGCGCGCCCGCGACGCCGGCTTCGACATCATCTACGTGTACGGCGCGCACGCCTACCTGCCGTTTCAGTTCCTGTCGCCGTTCTACAACCGCCGCACCGACGAGTACGGCGGGTCGTTCGAGAACCGGGCGCGGTTCTGGCGCGAGTCGCTGTACAAGGTCCGCGAGGCGGTCGGCGACGACTGCGCGATCGCCTCCCGGTTCGCCGTCGACCACCTGCTCGGGCCGGCATCGATCCAGGTCGGCGAGGACGGGATCCGGTTCGTCGAGCACTGCAACGACCTCGTCGACCTGTGGGACTTCACCGTCGGCGACATCGCCGAGTGGGGCCAGAACGCCGGTCCCTCGCGGTTCTTCGAGGAGAACCACGAGAAGCCCTACACGGGCCAGGTCAAGGCCGGCAACCACACCGACAAGGCGGTCGTCGGCGTGGGGCGGATCACCAACCCCGACACGATGATCGCGATCATCAACTCGGGCCAGTACGACATCATCGGCGCCGCTCGGCCGTCGATCTCAGACCCGTTCCTGCCCCAGAAGATCGAGGAAGGCCGGCTGGACGACATCCGCGAGTGCATCGGCTGCAACCAGTGCATCTCACGCTGGGAGATCGGCGGACCGCCGATGGTCTGCACCCAGAACGCCACCGCCGGCGAGGAGTACCGTCGGGGCTGGCATCCGGAGAAGTTCCACCCGGCCTCCAACCGCGACAAGGGCGTGCTGGTGGTCGGCGCCGGTCCCGCGGGGATGGAGTGCGCGATGGTGCTCGGCAAGCGCGAGATGTCGGCCGTGCACCTGGTCGAGGCCGCCAAGGAGATCGGTGGCAGCGTCAACTGGATCTCCAAGCTCGGGCACTCCGACGGTAAGGAGAACCTGTTCCGTGGCACCGCCCGTGGCCTGGGCGAATGGAGCCGGATCGTCAACTACCGCCAGATCCAGCTCGACAAGCTGTCAAACGTCGAGGTGCACACGAACTCTCGCCTGCGCGCCGAGCAGGTGCTCGACTACGGCGCCGAGATCGTGATCGTCGCGACCGGCTGTCACTACGCGACCGACGGGCTCAACGCCGCCACCCACGCGCCGATCCCGGGGGCGGACACAGGGCTGGACTGGCAGCTGACCCCCGATGAGGTGGTCGCCGGCGTCAAGCAGATCGGCCAGCGGGTGCTGGTGCTCGAGAACGAGGGCTACTTCATGGGCGCCTCGGTGGCCCAGAAGCTGGCCGGCGAGGGCCACGAGGTGCAACTGGTGACCCAGGCCGGCGACATCGCCGGTTACATGGAGTACACGCTCGAGGCGCCGATGCTCCATCGTGACCTCCATCGGCTCAATGTCGGCATCCACCCCTACACGATGCTCGACCGGATCGAGCCGGGCGTGTGCCACGCCTACAACATCTGGAACCCGGCCCATACGCACCAGTTCGAGGTCGACACGGTGGTGCTGTGCACGGCGCGGCTCTCCGACGACGAGCTGTACCGCGAGCTGAAGTCCGATCCCGCGCGGCTGGAGCAGGAAGGGATCGAGGCGCTGTACGTGATCGGGGGCGCCGCGGCGCCGCGGATGATCGTCGACTCGATCTTCGACGGCCATCGCCTGGCCCGGGAGATCGACTCGCCGCATCCGGAGATGCCGCTCCCGTTCATCCGCGAGCGACGTCTGTGGGGCGAGACCACCAACGAGGACTACAGCACCCAGCTGCTCAACACCGCAGATGTGGGCTAGCGGCCTGGTCGCGCGGCCCGAGAGGATGGGGTCGAAGTGAAGATCGTCGTCCCGGTCAAGCAGGTCGCGGCGCTGGACGACGAGTTCGAGCTGCGTGACGACGGCTCGGGGGTGGATCCCGATTTCGAGCAGCTCGAGCTCAACGAGTGGGATTCGTTCTCGGTCGAGGCGGCGCTGGCGCTGCGCGAGCAGGCCGGCGACGGCGACGAAGTCGTGGTGGTGACGGTCGGCGACGAGGAGTCCGAGGAGGCGCTGCTCAGCTGCCTGGCGATGGGCGCCGATCGGGCACTGCGGATCTGGAGCGAGGAGTGCCGGGACGCCGATCCGCTGGCGGTGGCGCGGGTGCTGGCGGCCGCGGTGGAGCGCGAGTCCCCTGAGCTGGTGCTGTGCGGCGTGCAGTCCTCTGACGCGGTGAATGGAGCCACCGGCGTGGCCCTGGCCGGCTATCTCGAGCTGCCTCACGTGGCGGTGGTCAAGCACCTGGAGTACGCGGCCGCCGATTCCACCGCGACGGTCAAGCGCGAGCTCGAGGGCGGGCTGGTGGAGGTCCTGCGGGTGCGCACGCCGGCGCTGCTGACGATCCAGACCGGGATCAACGAGCCTCGCTATGCGAACCTGCGGGCGATCAAGCAGGCGCGCGAGAAGCCGCTCGAGGTGAGCACCCCGGAGCAGCTCGGCCTCGACGCCGGGGCGCTGGCGGCGAGCGCCGGCTCCCGACGGCGCGAGCTGAGACTTCCGCAGCGGGGCGAGGGCGCCGAGATGCTCGAGGGTTCCACGGCCGAGGTGGCGGAGCGGATCGTCGAGCTGGTGCGCGAGAGGATGGCTTAGATGAGCGATCTGCTGGTGGTGGCCGAGACGCGGCGCGGAGAGCTGCGAGACGTTTCCCTTGAGCTGCTGGGCGCCGCGGCGCAGGTCAAGGCGGCGGCGGGTGGGCGCCTGCTGGTGGCGGTGGCCGACCCCGAGCCCGAGCGCTTCGTGTCGGCGTTGTCGGCGCCGGGCGTCGATGAGCTGCTGCTCGTGCCCACCCCCAACGAGCACTTCGAGGCCCACGTCTCTGAGCGGGTGATCGAGGAGCTGATCGAGGCCGAGCGCCCGGGACTGGTAATGCTCGGCCACACGATCGACGCGCTCGGCTGCGCGCCGGCGGTGGCGGCCCGGCGCGGACTGGGCTTTGCCTCAGACGTGATCTCGCTGTCCTGGGCGGACGGGCCGGTGGCCGGGCGGGGGGCTTACGGCGACAAGCTGTTCGCCGAGCTCGAGTTCCCCGGCAAGGACTGCACGTTGCTGCTGCTGCGCCCGGGCACCTTTGAGCCGGCGCAACCGGATCCCGCCCACCCGGAGCCGGCGCCCACCCGCACGGTGGAGCTGGCGCTGGACGGGGTGGCCGTCACCGAGCACGTGGGCTTTGAAGAGGTGGCCGACAGCGAGGTGGACATCACCAAGGCGCCGTTCTTGATGTCGATCGGCCGCGGGGTCGAGGACAAGGACGAGATCCCGCGCTTCGAGGCGCTGGCCGAGAAGCTGGGGGCGACCTTGAGCTCGTCGCGGCCGTTGGTCGATGCCGGCTGGATGCCGAGCGCTCGCCAGGTCGGTCAGTCGGGCAAGACGGTCAAGCCGCGCGTGTACCTGGCGCTGGGGATCTCGGGCGCGGTGCAGCACCTGGCGGGGATGCGCACCGCCGAGACGATCATCGCGGTCAACACCGACCCGGAAGCCCCGATCTTCGGCGTCGCGCACTACGGCGTCGTGGGCGACCTGTTCGAAGTCGCCGACGAGCTGGAGCAGGTGCTCGAGTAGTGACCCGCGGCCCGGGCCTCCGGAGGCACCGCTAGAGCTCGTGGCGCTCCTGCTCGCGGCCTCAAAGACGCGTCCGGTCTTCTGGCACTTCACGGTCGGGCTGAAGATCGTCTGGTATGTGCTGGCGGTGGCCTCGGTTGTCGTGTTTCTCTACGGCGTGTTGGCGCCGATCGCCAAGTACCGTCGCGGCCACGGTGGGCCGTGGCCGCCGTGCCCGTGGCGCGAGCTGCCCGGGCGGCTGGCCACCGGCGCAGGGCTGCTGTTCTCCCACGCGACGATCGCGCGGCGTGACCGCACCGCGGGGTGGGCGCACGGCGCGATCTTCTACGGCTTCTTGACCCTGTTCGCGGGAACGGTGGTGCTCGGCTTTGACACCGACTTCACCGATCCCGTGTTCGGCTGGAGCTACTTCCACGGCGACTTCTATTTGATCTACAAGGAGATCCTCAACCTCCTGGGCACGGCGTTGGTGCTCGGGGTGCTGGTGATGATGGGCCGCCGCGCGATCGCGCGTCCGGCCAAGCTCGACTACGCGCGGCCCGATCGCGCCCCGGGAGACCCACAATATGACCGGCGCGTGTACCGCGTCGGGGATTGGGCGTTCGTGGGCGCGCTGCTGGTGATCGCGTTGACCGGCTTCGTGCTCGAGGGCGTGCGGATCGCGATGGACCACCCCGGCTACGGCGTCACCCAGTTCGTCGGCTGGATCGTGGCCCAGGCGCTGGGTAGCGTCGATCAGGACATCCTGGCCGGGCTGCGCCACGGGCTGTGGTGGTTTCACGGGCTGCTGGCGATCGTCTTCGTGGCCAGCATCCCCTACACCAAGGCGGCGCACATGCTCTCGAGCTTCGTGAGCCTGTCACTGCGCGATCCGCTGGCCGGCAAGCGGCTGGCCCCGATCCCGCCTGAGCGGGCGGCCGAGCCGGCCGGTTACGGCACGCTGGCTGACTTCAGCCCGCTGCACCTGCTACAGCTGGACGCCTGCACGAAGTGCGGCAAGTGCCACGAGGCGTGTCCGGCCAACGCGACCGGGCGCCCGCTGTCACCGCGTGACGTGATCCTCGAGCTGCGCGAGCAATCCAATCACGCGGCCGCCGGCGCGGGGATCGGCGGGGTGCTCGGCGGGCTGATCGACGGCAGCGCCAACGGCGACGGCTTCAAGGCCAGCGTGATCGGCCCCGACGGCGTGCGGGTCGAGACGATCTGGTCGTGCATGCAGTGCAACGCGTGCGTGGAGATCTGCCCGGTCGGGATCGAGCAGGCGCCGATCATCAACCAGCTGCGCCGCCACCTGGTGGAGGAGGGCGAGCTGGACTCAAACCTTCAGTCCACGCTGCAGGTGATCCACAAGTCCGGCAACTCGTTCGGCGAGAACCGGCGCAAGCGCGGGCGCTGGACCAAGGAGCTCGACTTCGAGGTCCCCGACGCGCGCAAGCAGCCGGTCGACGTGCTGTGGTTCGTCGGCGACTACGCCTCCTTCGATCCCCGCTCTCAGCGGGTCACCCGCTCGCTGGCCCGGCTGCTGCACGCGGCGGGGGTGGACTTCGGGATCCTCTACGAGGGCGAGCGCAACTCGGGCAACGACGTGCGGCGCGTCGGCGAGGAGGGTCTGTTCGAGTCATTGGCCGAGCAGAACATCGCCACGATCTCCGGCTGCGACTTTCAGCGCATCGTCACCAGCGACCCGCACTCGCTCAACACGCTGCGCAGCGAGTATCCGGCGCTCGGCGGCAGCTGGACGGTCATGCACCACACGTCGCTGCTCCTCGAGCTGATCGAGGCCGGGCGCCTGGATGTGCGCGACCGCCTCTCCTACCGGGTGACCTACCACGACCCCTGCCATCTGGGCCGGTTTCAGGGCGAGTACGAAGCACCGCGGCAGATCCTGGAGCTGCTGGGCTGCGCGCTGGTGGAGATGGGACGCAACCGCGACAACTCGTTCTGCTGCGGCGCGGGCGGCGGGCGCATCTGGATCGCCGACGAGCCGGGCCAGGAGCGGCCGTCCGAGAACCGGATCCGCGAGGCGGTCGGCCTCCCGGAGGTCGAGCTGTTCGTCGTGTCATGCCCCAAGGACGTGACCATGTACGAGGACGCGATCAAGACCTCGGGCAACGGAGAGCGGATCGAGCTGCGCGAGCTGACCGAGCTGATCGAGGAGGCGCTGGTGGCAAGCGCCGAGCTGGTCCCGGCCTGAGCGGCGAGCGCTGACCGGCGTGTTTGCGCCGTCGGCCAGGCGGAAACCCTCCAGGGTGAGAGAGCCCCCATTCACCATCTAGTCAGGAGGCACCCCGTGGGCGAACAGGAGCCTGAGAGCATCGCCGACAAGCAGCGCTCGCCGGCCAGCGAAGCGGCCGATGAAGTGGAGACCGGGCCGCCGGCGATCAACCCGGAGGATGAGCAGCGGCCCGAGCCACCTGGAACCGCCGAGGCAGCCGAGCCGAAGACCGGACCCGACGGCAAGCCGGTCGTGCCGCCGTCACACGGCATGTAGGTCCTGACCCCTCAGCTGCGCGGGCGCTTCTTCTCGGTGTCGTAGATCGGGAACGGCGCCACCGCCGCTCCGACCACGCCGTCGCCGACCGCGACCTCGACGCGGTGACCCTCTTGCACCAGATCCCGCTCGATCGCCGCCATCGCGATCACCTGCATGTCGAACGTCGGGCTCTGGCAGGGGCTGCGCACGATCCCCACCCCTCGGCCGTCAGAGGTCACCGCGGCGCCGTACTCGGGCATTTGCTCGCCGTCGATCCGCAGCGTCGTCAGCAGCCGGGGGGTACCCTGCGCCGCGATCGCCCGCAGCGCGTCGCGACCGACGAACTCGCCGGCCTTGTCCAGCTTGATCACGTTGTCCAGCCGGACCTCGTAGGGGTCGGTGGCGTGGGGGAAGTAGTCGATGTCAGGAAACAGAAGGCCCGATTCGATCCGCAGGATCTCGATCGCCGACAGTCCGATCGGGCGCAGCCCGTGGGGCTGCCCGGTGGCCACCACCGCGTCCCACAGCTGCTGTGCGTCATCGACGGCGCAGTAGACCTCGAAGCCCAGCTCACCCGAGTATCCGGTGCGCGACAGCCAGCAGGGCACACCGCCCACGCTCACGCCTTCGTGGACGAAGCGGAAGTAGCGCAGCGTGTCGACGTCAGCGCCTTTGGTTATCGGCCCCAGCACCTTGCGCGCGTTCGGGCCCTGAACCTGCAGATGCGGCATCTGGGCCGTACGGTCCTGCACCTGCACGTCGAGCCCGCGGTCAGAGGCGACCTGCTTGAACCAGTCCAGATCGGAGTCATAGCTGGTGACCGACAGGCAATGATCGTCGGCGAGGCGAAAGACGGTGCCGTCCATGACCATCTTGCCCTGCTCGTCGCATAGCGCTCCGTAGCGGACCTGACCGATCTCGAGCGCCGCCATATCGTTGGTGAACAGCGCGTCGGCCAGCGCCAGCGCGTCAGGGCCGCGCAGGTCCCACTTGCGAAGCGGGGATTCGTCCCACAGGCTGCACGCCGTCCGGGTCGCCTGATGCTCGCTCACGGGATCGCCGAAATCCGCCGCCCAGGCCCAACCTTCCCAATCGGTCCACGTCGCGCCCGCCTTCTGCTCGGCGGAGTCGAACGCGGTCCGCTTCAGGTCTCCGGTCGACATCTCGCTCACCCCTGACTTTTGATGAATTTGTTCAAAACCGTGCCGGGATTTATATCGCACAGGCGAACCTGAGTGCAGGCGCGATTCAGGCGTGTCGCCCCGGGTCCGATCGCATCCGGCTGCCGGCGTGACGCTCACCTCGATCCCGTGGACCGTCGTGGACGCGCCCATGTCACTCGGGATGCCGGGGTTGAGCACGTTGACGCTCGCGCCCTGCTCCTCCAGACGCGGCCAGCGCCCCTTGGGCGAGAACGCCACCCCGCGGGGCACGTTGGCGGTCAGGACGAGCGACAGCTCGAGTTCACCGGTGGTGCTGCGCAGGACCACGCGATCGCCTTCGGACAGCTCCCGCTCCGCCGCGTCGAGCGGGTGCAGCGCGACAGTCGCCGGACCGACGCGGCCGGCGAGCTTGGGCTCGTTGGCGAAGCTGTGGTTGAGCGTCCACCGCGAGGCTGGGGTCAACAATCGCAGGCGTCCGGCCGTCGGGCGGGCGTCGGCCAGCGGTTGCGCGACCCGCGGCCGTCCGTCGGCCTGCGCGCGGTCGGAGGCGAGCTCGATCCGGCCGCTCGGCGTCGGAAAGCGCAGATCCTCGAACTGGATCCGGGGCTCGGGTGAGACCCACACCGTCCCCCGCGTCGCCAGCTCGGCGAAGTCCAGACCGGTGCCGGTTCCCCGCAGGAGATGGGCGATCACCTCGGCGTCAGACTCTTGGAGCTCCAAGTCGCTGATGCCCATCGCCGACGCGAGCCGGCGGAAGATCTCGGGGTTCGGCAACGACTCGCCGATCGGCTCCGCGGCCTTGACCTGTGCCGACAGGCTGAGGTTGAAGTAGGAGGCGACGATGTCGTCGCACTCGAGGAAGCTGGCCGCCGGAAGCACCACGTCGGCGAGATCCGTCGTGTCGGTGGCGAACAGGTCGACCGCGACAGTGAACAGATCCTCGCGGGACAGCGCCCGGCGCAACCGCGCCTGCTCGGGGTTGGATGCGGCGACGTTGATGTTCCAGCACAGCAGCGCCCGAGAGCGCTCCGGGTCCTCCAGGCAGGCGGCGAGGTCCATGTGGCTGATCGGCTCGGGTATCGGTCCCCATCCGGCCCCGCCGAGCCCCGCTCCGCTCACGTAGTCCTCGTCGAGCATTCGGCTGCCCGTGCCGTTGAGGTACAGAAGGCCGGTGCCGGGCCGCCCGAGATTGCCGCTCAACGCGGCCAGCTGGGCGACGGCTCGGACCGCGTTGCCGCCGCGGGGTTGGCGCTGGAAGCCCTGGCCGATCCACAGCAGCGCTGGCCCGGTGCCATACCACCGAGCCGCCTGCTCGATCGCCTCGGCGGGCACCCCGGTGACCCGCTCTCCCCACTGCGGCGTGCAGTCCGCGAGCAGGGGCGCGAGCTCCTCGAACCCCAGGCTGTTCTCGGCGAGCAGCTCGTCGTCGAGCAGGCCGTCACGGCTGATCACGTGGCCGATGGCGAACGCCAGCGCGGCGTCGCTGCCCGGGAACGGCTGCAGGTGAAGATCAGCCGCGCGCGCGGTCTCGGTGGCCACCGAATCGACCACCACCACCCGGCCGGGCGCCTCCGGGAGCCAATGCTCGTGCTGATGGGGCGCCGACGCCGAGGGGTTGGCTCCCCAAACCACGATGCACGCGGCGTCGCGGGCGGTGCGGGGGTCGAAGCCGTCCTCGGAGGTTCCGTACAGGTACTGGAGGGCCAGGTGCCCGGACTTGTTGCAGATCGTGTCAGGATCGACCTCGCGGGCTCCCAGCCGGCGCATGAAGCGCATCGGGAAGTGATAGCCGAGCAGCGCGAAGGTGCCCGTGTAGTGGGCGTTGAGGATCGTCTCGGCCCCGGGCCGCTCTGCGATCGCCGACAGGCGATCGGCGATCCGCGCCAGCGCGTCCTCCCAGGAGACGGGGCGAAACCGGCCGTCGCCCTTGGGTCCATCCCGCAGCAGCGGCGTCAGCAGCCGTGCGTCTGGATCGAGCAGGATCCCGTTGTAGGCGGTCGCGCACTTGTTGCACAGGCGACCGCGGCTGACCGGGTGGTTTCGGTCTCCGCGCACGTGACGGATTGCGCCGTCGCGCTTGGCCACCTCGATCCCGCAAGCGTCGTAGCAGTCGCGCGGGCACGTGGTGCGGATCGTCTCTTGCACGGGCACTCCCGGCCGCGACGTCGGATCAGTGCACGATCAGCACGTCGCAGTGGGCGCGGTGCGAGACCGTCTCGCTGACGCTGCCCCCCAGCAGGCGCGTGAGCAGGCCGGATTCGCGCGTGCCGACCACGATCATGTCGGCCGAGCGCTCCTGCGCTGCGGCCAGGATCGACTCGCCCGGACGTCCAACGGCCTCGACGTAGTCAGCCGCCAGGCCCTGAGACTCCAGGTAGGCGCGCGCGGCCGCCAGCTCGGCGAGATGCTCGCCGGCGGTCTCGGCCGGGTCGGCGCCGATCGACCGCGGCGCCGCCGAGGTGGTCACCGGGGCCACGCTGGTCACGACGAGCTGGGACTCGAACGCCCCGGCCAGCAGCGCCGCGCGCTCGAGCGCCCGGCGAGACCCCTCGCTGGCATCGTATCCGACGACGATCGTCTTCACGTCATCCTCGCACTCAGACGACTGCCGGGGTTGCCGGGGTCGTCGCCGGGGTTCCGGTCAGCGCGGCCCGCTCGGCCTCGCTGGGGACGAGCGGGACCTCCTCGCGCATATGGATGTGCTCGCCGTCCTGAACGATGCGCCGGAACGCGAACAGCAGCAGCGACCCGAGCAGGATGCCGACGCCGATCGCGAAATCCGCCCAGCTGCCGTAGCCGTTGAGGTGCGGCGCCAGCGCGCCGACGACCAGGAACAGGGCGTTGAGCAGGCACAGGAACGCCGCCATCACGACCCAGCCGGTGCCGACCTTGATCGGCCGCGGCCAGTCGGGCCGGTCACGGCGCAGCAGCACGAAGCCGCTCAGCGCGAACACGTGCGCGAGCACGTAGCCGATGTTGCTCATGTACAGGATCGCCAGGTTGGACTTGATCAGGATCACCAGCAGGACGTTGACGCCGAGGTCCACCGTCATCGCCCGGGCCGGGACGTGGAAGCGGTTGAGCACCCCGAGCTGCTTGATCGTCATGCCGGCCCGGGAGATCCCGAACAGGGCTCGGCCGGCGTCGGCGGTCGAGGAGGTCATCGACAGCAGCAGGCTGGCGATGATGCAGATCGTGAACACGCTGGCCGCGCTGTGGCCGACGATCGTGGCCATCGCCGAGGTGTAGAACTGGCCCTCGGCGGTCGCCGCCGGCACCGCCCCGGTGACGCCGCCGAGCCCGAGCGGGAGCAGCAGGCAGACCAACAGCATGAACATGGCCGAGCTGCGCAGCGCGCGGTGCGTGTCCTGGATGCTCTTGTACTCGGGCGCGAACGTGGCGCACGCCTCGGTTCCGTAGGCCGACCAGGCGAGGATGAACATGTATACGAGCGCGAGCTTGATCCCGCTCCAGGGGCCGGTGAAGGTCGCGTGGACGTTGGCCGAGTGCCAGTCGCCGGTCAGGTAGGGCACGACGATGAACAGCGCCAGCGGGATCATCAGCAGCGCGGCGCAGGCATAGGTGAACCACACCGCCGCGCGCAGCCCGACGATGTTGAAGCCCCACACGAAGATGATCGTCCCGATCGCGATGAACGCCGGCAGGCCGAGCTGATTGGCGAAGATCGTGATCGACCAGGTCGAGCCGGGCCACCACTGGGCCGTGGCCAGGTCGCCGATGATCTTGCCGAAGATCGACAGCACCACCGACCAGCCGATCCAGTAGCCGAATGCCGCCAGCGGCCCGACGAACGTGCTGTGCTTGCGCCACCCCTCGTGCGCGTACAGCGAGATCCCGCCGCTGCGGTGGCCGAACATGGTCGCCGGCTCGGAGTAGATCCAGGCCTGCAGCATCCCGATCGCGGCCGAGGCCCCCCACAGGATCATCGAGCCGACCACGCCGAAGATCCCGAGCGTGAAGCCGAGGGTGCCGAGCAGGAAGCCCGGATTGCAGAGCGCGATGATGAACCCGTCCCACCATCGCAGCGTCTTCAGGAGCTGAACCTCCTCAACGGTGGCAGTCGCCATCTTCGAACCTCTCCTCGTTCTCGGGCCGACGGCCCTCGGTAAGACCTCTCTCACTGCCCGGCGCGGTGCAGGAGGGCGTTATACCAGTTTGTACAAAGTCGGTCAACGAGCGAGGAGGAGGCGGAGGTTCGCCGGTGCCACCGGCGGGCAGGGCCTTCCGTCCGTGACATCATCTTCAGACACCGAGATGGCAGCCGTCACGCAGCGCCCCCGCAGCGATCAGCCGCAGCTCGGCGGATCACCGTCGCCCCGTCCGGTGGTGCTGGCCACGCTTGCGGTGCGGGTCGACCCGAGGGCTGAGGCGATGGCGATCGACACCGCCGCGGAGACCCGTTCCCGGCTGATCATCGCCAACATGCTGATGCTGCCGCCGCATCCGACGACCCTGATGCTCGCGCGCGAGTACACGACGCTGCCCCACGAGGAGGATCTCGAGGCGGTGCGGGGGACCGCCGGCCGGGCCGCGGCGCGAGGGGTCCAGACCGAGCTGCTGCGGATCTCCAGCCGCCGGCCTCTGGTGGCGCTGATCGAGCTGATCGGAGAGCGCGAGGCGGGCCTCGTCGTGCTCGGTCCCGACCCGCGCCATACCCCGCGCTGGTGGCTGTGGCTGGCCGCGCGCCGGGTGCGCCGGCAGGCGGCGTGCCTGGTCTGGATCGCGCCTGACGGCCACCTCTAGTGGGGGTCGCGCTCGGCCTGGGCGCCGCCCTCTCCTGGGGGCTGGCGGACTACTTCGCGGCGGTCGCCTCCCGCGGGATCGGTGCGCTGCGCGTGGTGCTCGGCTTTCACCTGGCGGCGTTGATCCCGCTCACCGTGCTGGTGCTCGTCACCGATGCCCTGGCTCGCGTCAGCCTCGGCCAGGTTGCGCTGTTCGTGCTGGTCGGGGCGGTGGGCTGGGTGTCGTACCTGGCCTTCTACGGGGCGCTCGAGATTGGGCCGATCTCGGTACTGAGCCCGGTCGTGTCGGGTTACGCCGCCGTGACCGCGCTGCTCGCGGTCCTGATCGCCGGCAACCACCTGTCGGCGCTGCAGGCGATTGCCGTGGCGATCACGATCGCCGGCGCGATGCTCGCCTCGGCGGACGTTCGCGAGATCGCGCGCGCGAAGCTGGAGCGCCGATCGGCGCTCGGGTTCCTCCTGGCGCTCGCTGCGATGGTGCTGCTGGGCACGTTCGTGTTCGGCGTCTCGTACTACCGCTAGCGGATCGGCTGGATGGCGCCGATCTTCCTGGCCCGCGCCTTCGCGACCGTGTTCGTCCTCGGTCACGTCCTGGCCTCCCGCGGCCGGCCGGGATCCGTGACCGGCGACGCGCCCCCCGCGACCGGCGACATACCCCCCGCCGTCGCCGGCGTGCCGGCGGCGCCCGCCGGCCGGCGAGCGGCTCGGCGACCGGGAAAGCTCGTCGCGCTGATGGCGCTGCTGGGGTTGCTGGACACCGGCGGCTACGTGTGCTTCAACCTGGGCGTGGGACACGCCGCCATGGCCATCGTCGCGGCGGCGTCGGCGCCCTACGCCGTGGTTCCGATCGTGATGGGAGTGTCGCTGTTCGCCGAGCGCCCGACGGGCGCTCAATGGCTGGGGATCGCGGTCGTCATCTCAGGCGTGATCCTGCTCGGGGTGGTGGCCTGAGCTCCGCGGGGTTGGCGGGCGCTGGGAGGCGCGCTCACGCGGCTCATCGGGTGGGCGCCGGGCGACCGTCGATCCGGGCACCGGCCGCCTGCGGCCTCGGCAGCTCGCGCTGGTCGGCGGCGATCCGCTGCAGGGCGCCGAGCACCTCCGGCGCCGCCGTCGCGGTCCGCCCCGCGCTCCGATCGACGTGCAGCAGCAGGTGCTCGCCGGTGGCCAGCAGCCGGTGGTCGCGCGCGCGATGCAGCTCGTGGAACAGGTGCAGCCGCTTCTCGTCGTGATCGAGCAGACGAGTGGCGACGTACAGCCGTTCGCCGGCGTGGGCCTCGTCGAGGTGGCGGATGTGGGTCTCCACCGTGTAGTACGAGCTTCCGGCGCCGGCGTAGGCCTCGCAGACGCCGATCCGGCGCAGGAGCGCGTCGGTCGCGTCGGCGAGCACCTCCAGATAGCGGCTCTCGGTCATGTGGCCGTTGTAGTCGATCCATTGCGGGAGCACCGTCGCCTCGTGCAGGCACAGGCGGCCGTCGGCCAGGACCGGCCCGTCGCCGTCGCCGTCGCCGTCGCCGTCGCCGTCGCCGTCGCCGTCGATGGCGCCACCGTCGTCGCCGTGACCGGCGGCCTGCAGCTGCGCCCGCTCGGCTTGGGCGATCACCTCGCCGGCCGCGAACCGCTCGTCCCTGAGCCCGCTCAGGACCGCGACCAGGCAGCGGTCGCGGATCTCCATCAGCTCATCGATCGTCCGGCCGCCGGCTTGGGCATCGGACTGCGCCACCAGCTTGTCCAGCAGGCGGTCGTCGAGCTCGGGCACGTCGGTCAGCCGCGTCCACGGAAGCTGCAGCGTGGGGCCGAACTGGGCCATGAAGTGGCGCATTCCCGCCTCCCCGCCCGCCAGCCGGTAGGTGAGGAAGGTGCCCATCGCCGACCAGCGCAGCCCGGGGCCGTAGCGGATCGCGTCATCGACCTCCTCTGCCGTGGCCACGTCCTCGGCGACCAGCCACAGCGCCTCGCGCCACAGCGCCTCGAGCAGCCGGTCGGCGATGAAGCCGTCGATCTCGTGGCGGACGACCAGCGGCTTCATCCCGAGCGCCCCGTACATCGCGGCGGCTCGCATCACCGTCTCGGGTCCCGTCCGGTCAGCGGCGCAGACCTCGACCAGGGGCAGCAGGTAGACGGGGTTGAACGGGTGCCCGACCACGAATCGCTCCGGGACCGCCATCTCCAGGCATAGACGGGAGGGCAGCAACCCGGAGGTCGAGCTGGCGATAACCGCCCGGGGATCCGCCTCCCGATCGGCTTGGGCCAGCAGCGCGCGCTTGAGCGGCTCGCGCTCGGGCGCGCTCTCCTGGATCAACTGTGCCCCGGCCACCGCCTCGGCGACCGTCCGGTGCACGGTCAGCGCTCCCTCGGGCGCCGGCGGCGCGGAGGCGAGGCGCGCCCAGGCCCGCCGGGCGCGGGTCAGCGACGCGAGCACCGTGCGCTCGGCCTCCGGGGCGGGATCGAACAGCCGCACGTCGACGCCGGCGATCAGCATCCGCGCCGCCCAGACCGGGCCACGCCGCTCGGACCCGACAGCCGCCCCGACCGGGTCGCGCTGCTCGGAGCCGGGGTGATCGGTGCGGGCGACTGTCGGGCCCGATCACCAAAGCCCGGCTCTCAGCCCAGCCGGAGGCGCTCGCGGACCTCGTCCGCTCCGAGCAGGCGCACGTTCATCGCCTCGAGGATCGTCCTGGCCCGCTGCACCAGGCCAGCGTTGGTCGCCGGTTCGCCCGGGCCCAGCCAGAGGTTGTCCTCCAGCCCGACCCTGACGTTGCCGCCGGCGATCACCGCCATCGCGACGTAAGGGAGCTGCATCCGCCCGATCGAGAAGGCCGAGAAGATCGCGCTCGGGGGCAGCAGCTCGACGAGTCCCATCAACGTGCGGGGATCATCCGGAGCGCCGTAGCGGATCCCCATGCACAGCTGGATCAACACCGGATCGTCGATCAGGCCCTCGCGGATCAGGTCTGAGACCATCACCAGCTGGCCGTAGTCGAACACCTCGAGCTCGGGTCGGACGCCAAGCTCGCGGATCTGGGCCGCCATCGCCCGCAGCATGTCCGGCGTGTTGGTCATCACGTAATCGCCACCGGCGGCGAAGTTCATCGTTCCGCAGTCCAGCGTGCAGATCTCCGGGCGCAGCGCCGCGACGTGGGCCAGGCGCTCTGAGGCGCTGACCATGTCGGTGCCGTCCGGCGCCGGCGGCAACGGGGCGTCGGCGCCTCCGAGGATCAGGTCGCCGCCCATCCCGGCGGTCAGGTTGATCACCGCGTCGACGTCGGCCGCGCGGATCAGCTCGACGGCGCGGCGGTAGAGCGAGACCTCGCGCGTGCCCTGGCCGGTGCTGGGGTCTCGCACGTGGAGGTGCACCACCGCCGCCCCGGCCCGGGCCGCCTCGAGCGCGGACTGCGCGATCTGGTCCGGAGTGACCGGGACTTCGGAACTGCGCGCCACGGTGTCGCCCGCGCCCGTCACCGCGCAGGTGATGAACGCCTCGGTGTTCACCCCCGCAGCGCCGCTTCGACGGTCGGCGTGTTGGCCAGCAGCTTGCCGGTGTACTCGGCGCTGGGCGAGTCAAAGACCTGGATCGTCGGCCCGGACTCGACGATCCGACCGTCGGTCATCACCACGACCCGGTCGGCGATCGTCCGGATCAGCGCCAAGTTGTGGGTGATGAACAAGAGGCTCAGCCCAGTCTCGGTCCGCAGCTGGCGCAGCAGATCGACGATCGCCGCCTGGACCGAGACGTCCAGCGCCGAGGTGATCTCGTCGCAGACCAGCAGCGACGGCTCGGCGGCCAGCGCACGGGCGATCGCCACACGCTGTCGCTCACCGCCCGAGAGCTGATCCGGGAAACGATTGGCGGCCTCGGCCGACAGCGCGACGCTGGGAAGGGCCGGCGCCGAGCCATCCGGTGCTCTCCGAGTACCACGCCGAGGGCGTGCAGGCGCCGTCGGCCATGATCCGCGCCGGCGACCACAAGCTGATCGTCTCGCGCGAGGACCCGGAGCTGCTCTACGACCTGCGCTCAGATCCCCAGGAGCTGCACGACCTGGCCGGCGACGGGGCGCACGCGGCGACCGCGGCGCGGCTGCGGTCAGCGCTGGAGGACCGGTTGGACCTCGAGGACATCGACCGGCGGGTGCGGGTCAGCCAGCGCGAGCGTCGGCTGGTCTCACGGGCGCTGGCTCGAGGGCGACCCTCGGGCTGGGACTACGTGCCGCACGTCGACGCCGCTGCGCAGTACATCCGCAACCGCGAGGACATGTACGAGCTGCAGCGCCGGGCGCGCCTGGACGCGCCCGGCGCCGAGCCGATCTGAGCCCGGTCGCGCTAGCTGGTCATTCCGGTGAACTGACCTCCGGTGATGTTGAGCACCTGCCCGTGGACGTAGTTGGCCCACGGCGAGCACAGGAAGAAGACCCCGCCGGCCGCCTCCTGGGGGGTGCCCGGTCGACCGAGCGGGATCAGCATCGCCGCCATCCCGCGCACCTGGTCCGGGATTCCGAGCTGGACCTTCTCGCCGCCGATCTCGATCGTGTTGGTCTCGTCCTTGGACGCGGTCAGGCGCGTCTCGATGTAGCCGAAGGCGACCGCGTTGACGTTGATCTTGAACTGGCCCCACTCCTTGGCCAGGGTCTTGGTCAAGCCGACCACGGCCGACTTGCCCGATGCGTAGTTGGCCTGACCGGCGTTGCCCATCGTGCCCGAGATCGAGGAGACGTTGACGATCTTGCGAAACACCTCGCGGCCCTCGTCGCGCTCGCGCTTGGCCGGCTCGCGCATGTGGGGGGCGACCGCGCGGCACATCCGAAACGGGACCACCGAGTGGATCTCGAGCATCCGGGCAAACCAGTCGTCGCTCATCTTGTGGATCGGGGCATCGAGCGTGTATCCGGCGTTGTTGACCAGGATGTCGATCCGGCCCCACGCGTCGATCACCTTGGCGACCAGCTCGTCGGGCACCCCCGGCTGGGTGAGGTCCCCGGCGTAGACGAGCGTCTCACCTTCGATCTCGCCCGCCGTCTGCTGCGCAACGTCACCGTCGAGGTCGTTGATCACGACCTTGGCGCCCTGCGCCGCCAGCAGCTCGGCGGTCGCGCGTCCGATGCCGCGGGCCGATCCCGTCACGATCGCGACCTTTCCATCGAGGACTGTCATGAAGTTCGTGCCTTTCGTCGCCTTTTGAGTCCGTCGGGCCGGATCTTGCCAGCGAATGCGGGTAGGCTGCGCGACCGATGGACGCTTCTGAATGGCTCGCCGCCTACGCGGACCGACTCGGCACCGAGGCGCCGACACCGGAGGAGATCGAGGCGGTGCTCGCGCTGGCCGGCGTGGCCGCACACGCCTCGGAGCGAATCGCCGCGCCGGTGGCGTGCTGGATCGCCGCCCGAGCCGGGGTGCCGCTCGAGGGCGCGATGCGGGCGGCGCGGGAGGTCGCGGCCGGTGACACCGATGGCTGAACCCGAGCACGAGATCGTCGTCTACGGGGCGACCGGCTTCACCGGCGGGCTCACGGCGGAGTACCTGGCCCGCAGCCAGGAGCCGGTCCGCTGGGCGCTGGCCGGGCGCAACCGGGCCAAGCTGGCGGCGGTACGCGACCGACTCGCGGCGATCGACGACTCGCTGGCCGAGCTGGCGCTGATCGAGGCCGATGCCCAGGACCCGGCTTCGCTGCGCGACCTGGCCGAGTCGACCCGAGTCGTGATCAGCACCGTCGGGCCGTACATCCATTACGGCGAGCCGCTGGTGGCGGCCTGTGCGCAGGCCGGCACCGACTACGTCGATCTGACCGGCGAGCCCGAGTTCGTCGATCTGATGTGGCTGCGCCACCACGAGGCGGCCCAGCGCTCCGGAGCGCGGCTGGTGCACTCCTGCGGGTTTGACTCGATCCCCCACGACCTCGGCGTGCTGTTCACCGTCGGCCAGTTGCCCGACGGCGGTCCGATCGAGATCGAGGGCTTCGTGCGGGCGGGGGGGACGTTCTCGGGCGGCACCTATCATTCGGCGGTCAACGTCATGGGCCGGCTGCGTCAGGGCCGGCAGGTGGCCGCCCAGCGCAGCCGTCTGGAGGGCCGGCCCCACGGACGTCGGATCAGGGGGCTGACCGGACCGCCGCGCCATGACGCCACCGCCGGCGGGTGGATCGTGCCGGCGCCGACGATCGATCCGCTCGTGGTGCTGCGCTCGGCTCGAGCGCTCGAGCGCTACGGGCCGGACTTCAGCTACGGCCATTACATCGTCTTCAAGCGGCTGGCGATGCTGGGCGGTGCGGTCGCGGGCGCCGGCGCCGTAGCCGGGCTGGCGCAGTTGCCCCAGACGCGCAATCTGCTGCTCAAGCTCAAGGATCCGGGCGACGGTCCGACCCCCGAGCAGCGCGCAAAGGCCTGGTTTCGGGTCCGCTTTCGCGCGCGGGCCGGCGCCAGGACGCTCGTCACCGAGGTCAGCGGCGGCGATCCCGGCTACGGCGAGACCTCGAAGATGCTCGCCGAGGCGGCGCTCTGCCTGGCTCACGACGCGCTGCCCGAGCAGGCGGGTCAGCTCACCCCGGCCGTGGCGATGGGCCAGCCGCTGATCGATCGTCTCCAGCGCGCCGGGATCGAGTTTCGGGTGCTCGACTGATGGCGCCAGCCTGGACGCCGGCGCAGATTTCGGACCAGAGTGGTCGCTGGGCGGTGGTCACCGGCGCCAACAGCGGGCTCGGTCTGGTCACCGCTCGCGCGCTGGCCCGGGCCGGCGCGAGCGTCGTGCTGGCCTGCCGCAACATGGAGAAGGGCGAGCAGGCGCTGGCGCAGGTGCGCGCGGCTGGACCGTCCGGCTCCGAGGTGCGGCTCGAGACGCTCGACCTCGCCGACCTGAAGTCGGTGAGGGCGTTCGCCGGGCGCCTCGCCGCAGAACGGGACAAGCTGGACCTGCTGATCAACAACGCCGGCGTGATGGCGCCGCCGCGCCGGCTGACCGCCGACGGGTTCGAAAGCCAGTTCGGAACCAACCACCTGGGCCACTTCGCGCTCACCGGGCTGCTGCTCGGCTTGCTCACGGCCGGAGGGGCGGGATCGGATGCCCGCGTGGTGACCCTGTCGAGCGGCGCGCACCGAATGGGGACGATCAGGTTCGACGATCTCCAGCGCGAGCGCCATTACAACAACTGGCTCGCCTACGGGCAGTCCAAGCTGGCCAACCTGATGTTCTGCTTTGAGCTCCAGCGCCGCGCGACGGCGGCCGCCAGCCCGCTGCGCAGCCTGGCCGCCCATCCCGGCTACGCCGACACCAACCTTCAGTTCGCCGGCCCCGCCCGGCTCTACGAGCGCGCGTTCATGGTGCTCGGCAACAAGCTCGTGGCGCAGAGCGCCGAGATGGGCGCGCTTCCGACCCTGTATGCGGCCACCGTGCCCGATCTGCCCGGCGGCACCTTCGTCGGGCCGGATGGATTCCTGGAGGGCCGCGGCCACCCGCACGTGGTGACCGGCGCCGGCCGAGCCTACGACGAGGACGCCGGGCGCCGGCTGTGGGAGGAGTCTGAGCGGCTGACCGGCGTGACCTACGAGTTCCCGGCGACGCTCCCCGCTTGACCGATCTGCGGGCTGACGGGGCCGCCGCGCTGGAGTGGGCGGCCGCCTATCTGGAGCGAGTCGGCGAGCTCCCGGTGCTCGCCCAGGTGGCGCCGGGCGAGATCCGCGCGCGGCTCCCGGACTCGGCGCCCGAAGAGGGGGAGCCGTTCGCCGCTGTGCTGCGCGACCTCGACGAGGTGCTGCTGGCCGGCGTGACGCACTGGCAGCACCCGCGCTATTTCGCCTACTTCGCCACCAGCGCCTCGGAGCCGGCGATCCTGGCCGAGCTGCTGGCCGCGACGCTCAACTCGGTCTCGATCCTGTGGCGCACGGCACCGGCGGCGACCGAGCTCGAGGGCGTGGTGCTCGATTGGACGGCGCAGCTGCTCGGCCTGCCCCGGGGCTGGCACGGGCACATCGAGGACAGCGCCTCGACCTCGACCCTGGCCGCGGTGATCGCCGCCCGCGAGGCGACCGGACGCGATCAGGTGGTGTGCTCCGAGCAGGCGCACTCATCGGTGCACAAGGCGGCCCGGATGCTGGGCCTGCGCCTGCGCCAGGTTCCCTGCGACGACGAGCTCCGGATGCGGGCCGACGCCCTGGGGGACCTGAGCCAGGCGGCGGCGGTGGTGGCGACGGTCGGCACGACGGCGAGCACCGCGGTCGACCCGGTGGAGCAGATCGCCGCAGCCTGCCGGCGGGCTGGAGCCTGGCTGCACGTCGATGCCGCCTACGCAGGCTCGGCGATGGTGTGCCCCGAGTTCCGCTGGGCCTTCGCCGGCGTCGAGCACGCCGACTCGGTGGTCGTCAACGCGCACAAGTGGATGCTCACGCCGATGGACTGCTCGCTGCTGTGGTCGCGGCGCCCGGAGGACCTGCGGGCCGCCTTCAGCCTGATCCCGGAGTATCTGCGCACGCCGGACGCCGAGGACGCGCTGTCGCTGAGCGAGTACGGCCCGGCGCTGGGCCGGCGCTTTCGCGCCCTGAAGCTGTGGGCGGTCCTGCGCTGCCACGGCCGCGCCGGGCTTCAGGCCCAGATCCGCCAGGCGGTGAGGCTGGCCGCTACGTTTCAGGCCTGGGTGGACGGCGAGCCCGGATGGGAGCTGTGCGCGCAGCGGACCTTCTCGGTCGTCTGCTTCAGGCTCGAGGGCTCCGACGAGCGCAACCGGGAGCTGTTGGAGGCGGTCAACCGGAGCGGTGAGATCTTCATCTCCCACGCGGTGCTCCACGGTCGCTACGTGCTACGGCTGGCGGTTGGGAACTGGCGCACGAGCGAGGCGGACCTGGCTCGAGCTTGGGAGACCCTGCGGCGGATATCATCGCGGCTGTGAAGGCCGGTCAGCGCGCGCTCGGGGGGCTGGTGGTGATCTCGTGCGCGCTGGTCTTCGGTGCTGCGACGGCCTCCGGCTCTGCGCCGATCCCGGACGGCGCCCCGCAGCCGGGGCCTGCGTTCACCGGCGCCCCGGCCACCCCGCACCCGATCCGGGGTACGCCGCGGATTCCCCACAACCGGTTCATGGCGGCCAACGGCGTCTCGGAGATCCACAACGACGGCTGGCAGAGCGACGTCTATGAGTGGGACGGCCCGCTCGGTCGCTCGCCGCAGACCTTCTCCACTTACGTAGGGGGCGATTGCGGCTCGATCACCTTTGACCGCCGCGGACGGGTGATCTCGATCTGCATCAGCCCGGCGGGACCAAAGGTGTACATGTTCGACCCGCACACGCTGGCGACGCTGGCCACATTCGCGCTGCCGCCGCGGACGGCGGAGGATCGGGTGCTGAACCCCAACATCTTCCAGGACTTCTCCTCCGGAGGCTACTTCTACCTCGACAACCACGATCAGGTCGTGACCGGCACCACCAACCGGCACATCTACGTGATCGGGGAGAGCCGGAGCTCGCCCGGCTTCACCCTCGCCCACGACTATGACCTGAGCTCCGTCCTGACTCCCGAGGAGGAGATCACCTCACAGCTGCCGGACTCACGCGGGCTGCTGTGGTTCACAGCGAGGCGCGACGGCGTGGTGGGGACGCTGAACCTCGCGACCGGCAGGGTCCACGTGATCCGGCTGGGTCACGGCACCGAGATAGAGATCACGAAATCCATGGCCACGGACACGCACGGCGGCGTGTACATCCCCACCAACCGGAGGCTCTACCGGTTCGTCGCCGGACGGCCGGGCGGCGGCCGCGCGCGCGGTGTGGCCGGGGGAGCGCCCCGGATCAGCTGGCAGGTCAAGTACTCGAACAACGGCGTGGCCAAGCCGGGTCAGCTGGATGCCGGCACCGGTACCACGCCGGTGATCTCGGGCGGCTATGTCGGCATCAACGACAACGCCGACCCGATGGACGTGGTGATCTACCGGACGGCTGTTCACCTGACCCGGGAGGTCCGTCTGCATGGTCACCGCCACCGCATCAAGCTGCCGCGGACCGTCTGCCGGGTGCCGGTCTTTCACCGGGGCTCGAGCGCGGACGAGAACGCGATGATCGCCGCCGGGCGCTCCTACGTGATCGAGAACAACTACGGGTACCAGATGCCGGCCTCGGTCTCGGGCGGGAAGGTGACGGCGGCCGGGTTCGCCCGCGTGGACATCGACCGCAGCGGCCGGGGTTGTCATCTGGCCTGGGTCAATCTGACGGTCTCGGCGCCTTCGGTGGTCTCAAAGCTCTCGCTGGCCAGCGGGCTGATCTACACCTACACGACCGACTGGAGCCCGTCGAACCCGTGGTACTGGACCGCGATCGACTTCCGCACCGGTGCGACCGTGTTCCGGCAGCTCGCCGGCACGGGCGTCTACTACAACAACAACTACGCTGGGATCTCGATCAGCCCGACCGGTACCGCCTACCTCGGCGTGCTCGGCGGAATCGTCGCGATTCGCGACAGGTAGTGCCTATTTGAGCTCGGACGAGCTCTTGCCCAGCAGCAGGCGGGCGACGATCAACAGCTGGATCTGCTGGGTGCCCTCGAACAAGTCCAGGATCTTGGCGTCCCGGGCCCACTTCTCCAGCAGCTCGCGTTCGGCATACCCGGTGCCGCCGCACAGGGCGACGCAGCGCAGGGCGACATCGGTGCCCATCCGGCCGGCCTTGGCCTTGGCCATCGAGGCCTGCAGCGAGTTGGGCTTGCGGTTGTCGGCCATCCACGCGGCCCGCAGGGTCAGCAGGCGCGCGGCCTCCCAGTCGGCCTCCATCGCGATGAACTCCGCGGCGGCCCCGCTCTGAAGGGCGGGCGGCGAGTCGTAGTCGATCTCGATCCCCGCCTGCCGGAGGTGCTCGCGGGTGGTCTCCAGGCACGCCTGGGCGACCCCGACGGCCATGCCCGCGACCAGCGGTCGGGTGTTGTCGAAGGTCTGCATGACGCCCGCAAAGCCCTTCTTGTCCTGCACTTCGGCGCTGCCGAGCAGGTTCTCCTTGGGCACCCGGCAGTCGTCGAGCACGAAGTTGGCCGTGTCCGAGGCGCGAATTCCGAGCTTGTGCTCGAGGCGATCCAGCTTCAGGCCGGGGTTGTCGCGCTCGACGACGAAGGACTTGATCGCCGCACGCCCCTGGTCGCGGTCCAGCGAGGCCCAGACCACGATCAGCTCGGCGCGGTCGCCGGAGGTGACGTAGATCTTCTCGCCGTTGAGCACGTACTCGTCCGGGTGGGCGGGATCGATTCGGGCGGTGGTGCGGATCGCGGCGGAGTCCGAACCGGCCTCGGGCTCGGTGATCGCCATCGCCGCCCACTTGCCGCCGAAGCGCTCGAGCTGCTCTTCGTTGGCCACCGCGGCGATCGCTGCCTGCCCGAGACCCTGGCGGGGCATGGCCAGCAGCAGCCCGACGTCGCCCCAGCACAGCTCGATCAGCCCGAGCAGGCTGGCCATGTTCGAGCCGTTGCGGTTCCCGTCTGCTCTCGGCCTGCCGGCTGAGGATCCGTTGGATTCCGAGGCTGTCACCCCGCCCCCGACCGTGCCGGCTCCCGCGCCGCCGAGGGCACCGCTCTCGTTCATGCCGTCGATCAGCGCCGCCAGCATGTCGAGCTCCTTGGGATAGGCGTGCTCGGCGGCGTCGTACTTTCGCGAGTTGGGGCGAAAGATCTCGGCCGCCACCTGGTGTGACTGGCTGACCAGGGGGCCGAACTTGCGCGGTATCTCGAGGTTGATCACCTGATGTGTCGGTCTGAGCTCAGACGAGCAGGCCGCCCTCCATCAGGCCCGCCGCGCGCAGGTCCCGGTACCAGCGCTCGACCGGATGCTCCTTGACGTAGCCGTGACCTCCGAGCATCTGGACGCCGTCAGAACCGATCGCCATCCCGCGATCGGCGCACAGCCGGCGGGCCAGCGCCACCTCACGCGAGAAGGGGAGGTCCTGATCGACCCGGCCAGCGGCGCGGTACGTGGCCAGCCTCAAGCCGTCGAGCTCGATCGCCATGTTGGCCACCGTGAAGGCGACGCCCTGGCGGTTGGAGATCGGCTCTCCGAAGGCGCGTCGGTCGTTGACGTAGTCACCGACGTAGTCGAGCATCGCCTGCCCGGTTCCGACCGCCAGCGCGCCCCAGGCCAGCCGTCCGAGCGCCACGCACTCGGCGAACACGGAGCGCTCCCCGCCGCCCAGCAGCGCGCAGGCTGCAAGCTGCACGTCCTCGAGGATCAGCCGGCCGGTCGCGGCCGCCCGGATCCCCATCGCCGGCTCGGGCGACACGCTGACTCCGCGCGTCTTTGACTCGACGACGAACAGGGCGGGGTGGGCCGAACCGCAGTCCGGCAGCTCGGCGGCGACGACGAACAGCTCGCTGTCGCCGGCGCGCGGCACGAGCGCCTTGGCGCCGTTGAGGACGTATCCGCCCCGGGACGGCCGCGCCTTGGTGTCGAGGACGAAGGGGTTGAACAGGGGCCGGGGCTCCATCACCGCCAGCGCGGCCGCCGGGACGTCGTCGCCGACGAACGCGGGCAGGTAGGTCGCCTGCTGCTGGGCGTCGCCCCACAGGCTGATCGCGGTCGACACGGCGGCCGGGGCCAGGCAGGCGACGGCGATCCCCATGTCGCCCCAGGCGAGCGCCTCGCTCATCAGGACGGTGGTGGCCGCCGAGCGCTGCTCCACGGCCCCACCGAGCTCCTCGGGCACCCCGACCATCGTCAGGCCGAGCTCATTGGCCTGGGCGAGCAGCTCCGGCGCCGCGGCGCAGGCGGCGTCGGCGTCGGCGGCGACGGTGCGGATCCGCGCCAGCGCGAAGTCCCGCACCGAGTCGCGCAGCATCTGCTGCTCGTCGGAGGGGGTCAGGTCGAACAGGTCACTGGGGCGTGCCTTGGCCTGACGGGCGGGGCTCGAGAGGCGCTGGGCGGCGGCGAAGGTGCGGCCCGCGGTGGCCGCCGTCCGCGCCGTCGTCCTGGTGGCGCCATGCAGGAGCCGGACCGCGGGATCGCGCAGGCCGAGACGGTCGATCGCGCTCGAGGAGGCGACGCGGTTGAGCGCCTTGAGCCCGACCGACATGCTCCGCTCGGCGAGACTCGGCTGCGCGGCCATCATTGGCGACGCTATCACGATTCGTTGTGACGTCGTTTGATGTCACCCTGTACGCGCGCGCATATCTGAGCCCGCCAGGTGACGCGGCGGGAGCCGGCCTGTCCGCGATGGGCTCCCGCCCGGGCGCCGGCGTCACTTATTGAGTTCTTACGTCATGCGGTTCATGCTGGCGGGATGCGCGTTCTGATCGCCGAGGACGAGGTCCGGCTCGCGGAGGCCATCGCCCGCGGGCTGCGCCGCCAGGGAATCGCCGTCGATCTGGCTCCGAACGGCGAGCAGGCGCTGGTCAAGGCGCGCGTGGTTCGCTACGACGTACTCGTGCTCGATCGTGATCTCCCCGGGGTCCACGGGGACGACGTCTGCCGGACGGTGCGGGGCGAGCGTCCCGAGACCGGAATCCTGATGCTGACCGCCGCCGGGCCTTGGAGGACATGATCGACGGGCTGTCGCTCGGGGCAGACGATTACCTGGCCAAGCCGTTTCGGTTCGCCGAGCTCGTGGCGCGGATTCACGCTCTGGCCCGGCGCGCGACACCGAGCCGACCCCCGGTGCTGCATCACTCCGACCTGCAGCTGGACCCGGCTCGCCGCCGGCTGACCCGCGCCGGCCAGGAGCTCGAGCTGGCGCGCAAGGAGTTCGCGGTGCTCGAGGCGCTGATGTCAGCCGAGGGAGCGACGGTTTCAGCCGAGCAACTGCTCGAGCGGGTGTGGGACGAGCACACCGACCCGTTCACTAATGTCGTGCGGATGACGATCATGACGCTGCGCCGCAAGCTGGGCGAGCCGCCGGTCGTCGAGACGGTGATCGGAGTCGGGTACCGGATGGCCTGATTGGCTGGTCCCGCGCCCAAGATCCGGCTGCGCCTGACCGCGCTGTACGGGATCGTCTACCTGATCTTGGGAGCCGTGCTGCTGACCATCGGCTACCTGCTGGTGCGCAACAACCTGCACACCCACCACAGCCTGCGGCGCAGTTGCGGCGACTCGGAGTGCAGGTTCCGCCGCCGGCCTACGGCCTGGCTCCCAACGATCCGGAGCTCGAGGTTGCCCGCGGGCTCCAGCACCAGATCCTCAACGATGCCCTGCACCAGCTGCTGTTCGAGTACCTGACGGCGCTCGTGGTGATGACCCTGCTGTCCGTCGGCGCCGGCTGGCTGCTGGCCGGACGGGTGCTCCGCCCGCTGCGCGCGATCACGGCGACCGCACGCCGCGTCTCGAGCGAGAACCTCGGCGAGCGGATCGCCCTCTCGGGTCCCGGCGACGAGCTGCGCGAGCTCGCCGACACCTTCGACGGCATGCTCGGGCGCCTCGATGCCGCCTTCGTCAGCCAGCGCCACTTCGTCGCCAACGCCTCGCACGAGCTCCGGACGCCGCTGGCGATCATGCGAACCGAGGTCGACGTCGCACTCGCCGATCCGGAGGCCCCATCCGCCGAGCTACGGCGGATGGGCGAGGCGGTGCGCGACACCGTGGACCGTTGCGAGCGGCTGATCGCCGGGCTGCTGATGCTGGCCCGCAGCGAAGCCGCGCCCCGTCGCGACGAACCCGTCGACATCGCGGCCCTGGCCGGTGATTGCATCACCGACCTGAGCGCCCGCGCTCGCGAGGCGCGGGTCGACGTCCGAGACGACCTCGAGCCGGCCTGGACCGCGGGCGACCCGACACTGCTCGAGCGGATGGTGGCCAACCTGATCGACAACGGGATCCACCACAACTCGCCCGGCGGCTTCTTGGATGTCAGCACGCGTGTGGGCGCGGGACTGGTGGCGCTGCGGGTGGCCAACGGGGGTGCGCCGATTGACCCGGGCGAGGCCGAGCGCCTAGCCGAGCCGTTTCACCGCCTGGGTCGGAAGGAGGGAGGCTTCGGCCTCGGTTTGTCGATCGTCCGCACGGTCGCCGAGGCGCACGGCGGGGCGGCCGAGGTCACCGCGCCCCCGAGCGGCGGACTCGAGGTGCTGGTGACGCTGCCGGCGCTGTCACGGACCGTTGCGCATCCGGCGACCGGCTACCAGAGCGCGCTGAGCCCCGGTTGAGCTCTCGGGCGGCTTTGGGCAGCCAGCGCCTCACCAGGTGTCGATGTTGGGCCGCCGCGGGTGCGCCCGTGCCCGCCGGTCCGACGCGCCATCCATCAGCAGCGTAGTGATCCAGCGGCGCGTGTCGGCCGGGTCAATCACGTCGTCGATCTCGAAGTAGGAGGCCATGCTGATCCCCTTGCCGCGCTCGTAGGCCGCTGTGACGGTGGCGTCGAACGCCCGCTGTCGCTCCTCGGGGTCCTCGATCGCCTCCAGCTCACGGCGCATCCCGAGGGCCACCGCGCCCTCGAGTCCCATCGCGCCGAACTCCGAGCTCGGCCAGCCGACGGTGAACAGCGGCGCCTTGAAGCCACCGGCTGCCATCGCCTGCGCGCCCAGGCCGTACGCCTTGCGCAGGACCACAGTGCCGGTCGGGACCTCGAGGTTCGCCCCGGTGACGAACATCCGGGAGAAGTGACGCACCGTCGCCGTGCGCTCGGCCTCGGGTCCGACCATGAAGCCGGGCGTGTCACACAGGAACAGCAGCGGCAGGCCAAAGGCGTCGCACAGCTGCATGAACCGCGCCGCCTTGTCGGCCCCGTCGGCGTCGATCGCGCCGCCGAGATGGGAGGGATCGTTGGCCACCACGCCGAGGTGGCCGCCCTCGATCCGGGCCAGCGCGGTCACGATCCCCGGAGCGAAGCCGCGCCGAAGCTCGAGCACCGAGCCCTCATCGCATAGCGTCTCGATCACCGTGCGGATGGCGTAGATCCGCTTGCGCTGGGCGGGAATCAGATCGCGCAGCCGCGTCTGGTCAGATGTCCGGATCTCGGGGCGTTCCGCGGTCGCCGGGCGATCGCCCGCGAAGTAGCTCAGGTATCGCTTGGCGGCGGCGACCGCTTCGGCGTCGTCGGCGACTCTGATGTCGACCACGCCGTTGGCGTCCTGGACTTCGATCGGCCCGACGTCCTGGGGGCGGTGAACGCCCAGCCCGCCGCCCTCGATCATCGCCGGACCCCCCATCCCGATGCTCGAGTCCTCAGTGGCGATCACCACGTCGCAGCAGCCCAGCAGCGCGGCGTTGCCGGCAAAGCAGTACCCGGAGGCGATCCCGACCAGGGGCACCAAGCCGCTCAGCCGGGCGAACAGGTGAAAGGCGCGGCAGTCCAGACCGGCCACGATCGGCAGATCGACGTCCCCGGGGCGACCGCCGCCACCCTCGGCGAACAGCACCACCGGCAGCCGCCGGCGCTCGGCGATCTCGAACAACCGATCCTTTTTGGCATGACCGCGCATGCCCTGCGTGCCGGCCAGGACCGTGTAGTCGTAGGACATGGCGACGCACGGCTCGCCCTCGACCTCGGCGACGCCGGCCACCAGGCCGTCGGCGGGCGTGCGGGCGATCAGCTCCTCGTACGGGCGCCGGCGCTCCTGAGCGGCGAACATCAGCGGGCCATATTCGACCAGCGAGCCCTCGTCGACCAGGTCCTCGAGGTTCTCACGCGCGGTGCGCCGGCCCGCCCGCCGGCGCTTGGCGACCGCCTCCGGGCGGGCGGCATCGAGGCCCAGCTCGTGACGGGCGCGAACGGCCTCGAGATCGTCGCGAGGGGCGGCCGGGGCTGGGGCGGCCTTGCTCTGCGCGTCGGAGTCTTCGGCCTCGTTGTCGGTGCTCAGCCGCGCCAGCAGCTGACCTTCGGTGACCGTGTCGCCGACGGCGATCGCCAGCTCGCAGACGACCGAGTCGCGCTCGGCCACCAGCTCGTGCTCCATCTTCATCGCCTCGAGCACGATCACCGGCATCCCGGCGGCGACGGGCGCCGGGAGGGCATCCGGGACCGAGATCACGGTGGCGGCGAACGGCGCGGTCAGCTCCAGCACGGCCGACATCATCGCGCGCGGCGGATTCTCAGGCGGGCATGTCAGGGGTTTACGGATGCTGAATACTTCGTCCGGCGATGAGCGAACAGCCCAAGCTTCTCTGGGAGCCGTCCGCGGAGCAGATCGCCGGCGCCACGCTGACGCGGTACATGCAGGCGCACGGCTTCGAGGACTACGACGCCCTGTGGCGATGGTCAGTCGACGACCTGGAGGGCTTCTGGGGGTCGATCGTGAGGTTCTTCGACGTGCGCTTCTCAGAGGGCGGCTCAGTGGTGCTGAGCGACCGCTCGATGCCCGGGGCGAAGTGGTTTCCCGGATCGAAGGTCTCGTTTGCCGAGCACGTCTTCCGCGGCAAGGACGACGGCGAGGTGGCGATCCGTCACCAATCCGAATCGCGACCGCTGGGCGAATGGACGTGGGCCAGGCTGAGGTCTGAGACGGCGGCGATCGCCGCCGGGCTCCGGGCCCTCGGGGTGGTGCAAGGTGACCGGGTGGTCGCCTACATGCCCAACATCCCCGAGACGGTGGCGGCGTTTCTCGCCTGCGCGTCGATCGGCGCGGTGTGGTCCTCGGCGGCGCCCGAGTTCGGCGCGCGCAGCGTGATCGATCGCTTCGCCCAGGTGGAGCCCAAGGTGCTGCTGGCGATCGACGGGTATCGGTACGGGGGTCGCGATTTCGATCGCACGACGGTGGTCTCGGCGATCGCGGCCGAGATCCCGTCTCTGCAGCGCGTGGTGCGGTTCGGGTACCTGGACGAGTCGGGCTGGGAAGACGGCTTCCTCGGCTCGGCCGCCTCGGGGCAGCTGTCGTTCGCGTCGCTGCCGTTCGATCACCCGCTGTGGGTGCTCTACAGCTCGGGGACGACCGGTTTGCCCAAGCCGATCGTGCACGGCCAGGGCGGGATCCTGCTCGAGCAGGTCAAGAAGATGAACCTGCACCTGGACGCCCACGCGGAGGACCGGGTGTTCTGGTTCTCGACCACCGGCTGGATGATGTGGAACTTCCTGGTCGGCGTGCTGTTGACCGATGCGTCGATCGTCCTGTTCGACGGCAACCCGGGTCATCCGGACCTCGGCGTGCTGTGGGACCTGGCCCAGGACGCCGGGGTGACGACCTTCGGGACCAGCGCGGCGTTCATCGCCTCCTGCATGAAAGCTGGCGTCGTCCCGGCACGCGGACGTGACCTGGGCGCGCTGCGGGCCGTCGGCTCGACCGGCTCGCCGCTGTCGCCCGAGGGCTTTGAGTGGGTGTATGACCAGCTGGGTTCTGACACGTGGCTGTTCTCGACCTCGGGCGGGACCGACATGTGCACCGCGTTCGTGGGCGGCGTCCCGATCCTGCCCGTGTACCTGGGCGAGCTTCAGGCGCGGTGCCTGGGCGCCGACGTCCACGCCTGGGATCCCGATGGTCGCGAGCTGGTGGACGAGGTGGGGGAGCTGGTGATCACCCAGCCGATGCCGTCGATGCCGGTGGGCTTCTGGGGCGACTCCGATGGCGAGCGGCTGCGAGACTCGTATTTCTCCATGTACCCCGGGGTGTGGCGCCACGGCGACTGGATCGAGATCACCTCCCGCGGCACCGCGATCATCTACGGACGGTCGGATTCGACGATCAACCGGGGCGGGGTGCGGATGGGCACCAGCGAGATCTACCGCGCCGTGCTCGAGGTGCCGGAGGTGGTGGACGCGCTGGTCGTCGACCTGCCAGCCGGACGACGCCGGCCCGGCCCGGCAGTGGAGAGGCCGGATGCCGAGCGGGCCGCGGCCGGTGACGGAACCGCCGGCTGGATGCCGCTGTTCGTGGTGCTGCGCGACGGGGCGGCTCTGGATGACGAGCTGACGGCGGCGATCCGCCGCCGGGTGCGCGAGGACTGCTCACCGCGTCACGTGCCCAACGAGATCCGAGCGATTCCGGCGGTGCCGCGGACGCTGTCGGGCAAGATCCTCGAGGTGCCGGTCAAGCGGATCCTCACCGGGACCCCGGCCGAGCAGGCCGCCAGCCGCGAGTCGCTGGCCAACCCGGAGGCGCTGGACTACTTCGTCGAGCTCGCCGCCGGCGAGTGACAACGCTGTAACGTTTCGCGCCGCGCCGGCCGCGATCGCGCATTATGGGCAGCGTGAGACATAAGCTGCGCATATCGCAACAAAGATCGCACGCTTAGACGGTGGCCGGCAACGTGGAGCGACAGATCCGGCGCCTGGCGGAGAGCCAGCACGGTCACGTCACGCGAGCGGAACTGCTCGGCCTCGGCCTCGGCCGGACGGCGATCCACCACCGCGTCCGGACCGGCAGGCTGATCCCGATCCATGCCGGCGTCTATGGCGTCGGGCAACGACCCGCGACGCCCGTGGCCCGAGCCGCCGCCGCCGTCCTGGCCTGTGGCGACAGCGCCGTTCTCAGCCACGGCTCCGCCGCCGCCCTTTGGGGTCTGCGTCGCGGTTGGACCCAGCCGCTGGAGGTGACCGTCACGCGTGACCGCAACCGGCCGAACATCCACGTCCACCGCTCACGCACGCTGGGACCCCGCGACGTTCGCCGCCACCTCGGCATCCGGGTGACGAGTCCGGCCCGCACCGTGCTCGACATCGCCCCGAGGCTCACGGCGCCGGCGCTACGGCGCACCGTCAACGACGCCCGACTGAGCGGGCACGTGAAGCTTGGGGAGCTCGACGAGCTGGTTGAGCGCCACCCGCGCCACCCGGGAGCGCGGGCGATTCGGCAGCTCCTCACCGACTCCTGGGCGCCGACGCGCTCGGTGTTCGAGGACGAGTTCGTCGGGTTCGCGAGGCGCTTCGGGCTCCCGATGCCGGAGATCAACGTGCGGGTGGCGGGCTACGAAGTCGACGCGCTGTTCCGCGCCGAGGGGGTGATCGTCGAGCTCGACGGTTACCAATACCACTCAGACCAAGGCTCGTTCGAGCGCGACCGCGAGCGCGACGCGGCAACCCTCGCCGCGGGGCGCTTGACGGTCCGCGTAACCTGGGCTCGTCTGACCAGACAGGCCGAGCTCGAGGCGGCCCGGCTGCATAGAACCCTTCGGGGCGTCGCCGCCGCGCCGCCTGAAGTGGCCCGGTGGCGCCTGATCGGCCCCGCGCCGCCGGACCGGCACCTCTTACGGACTTCTTCCCCGCGTCTGACAAGCTGCTCGAAGACCGATGCTCTACTGACGTTGGTCATCGGACCACCGTCACGTCAGATCAGGAGATGAGTAGCCAGATATGAAGAATTTGAGCCGATGGACGCCAATCGTCGCCGGCGCCGTCGCGGGTGGGATCATCGCGCTGGTCATCGCGACCGGATCCAGCTCTTCCCGCACGGTGACCACGACCGTCGGCCGACCCGCCCAGCAAGCCGCCCTTCCCGCCTCGTTCAGCAGCGCGAAGGGCATGACCATCAATCAGATCTATCGTTCGGCCAGCCCCGGGGTGGTCGACATCGTCGTCACCCAGTCGGGCGCGGGCTCGGGCCCCGGTGGGCTGTTCGGCGGCGGCAACGTCCAGCCGCAGCCGAGCCAGGCCGAAGGAGCCGGGGCCGTCTACGACACCAAGGGCAACATCCTCACCGATGAGCACGTTGTCAGCGGGGCCACCTCGGTCAAGGTCAACTTCCAGGACGGCAAGAGCGTGCCGGCCAAGGTCGTGGGGACCGACCCGTCGACCGATGTCGGGGTGATCCACGTCGACGTGCCGGCGTCTGAGCTGCACCCGATCACGCTCGCCAACTCCTCGGCCGCCCAGGTTGGGGATCCGGTGGTGGCGATCGGCAGCCCGTTCAGCCTGCCCGAGACGACCACCACCGGGATCGTCAGCCAGACCGGCCGCAGCATCAGGGCGCCGAACAACTACACGATTCCCAACGCGATCCAGACCGACGCCGCGATCAACCCCGGCAACTCCGGCGGGCCGCTGCTCGACGCCGGCGCCCACCTGCTGGGGCTCAACGATCAGATCGAGACCAACAACAGCACCGGGCAGGGCCAGGGCTCCAGCTCGGGCGTCGGGTTCGCGATCCCGTCCAACACGGTGGCGCGGATCGCCGACGCGATCCTCGCCGGCCACCCGGTCACGCACGCCTACGTCGGCGTAAAGCTGTCGGGAATCTCGGCCGGCGGCGCGCGGGTGGCGGAAGTCCAGCCGAACACACCGGGCTCGCTCGCCGGTCTGAAGGTCGGAGACCTGATCACGGCGATCAACGGCAAGGCCATCACCTCGACCGATCAGTTCATCGCGATCGTCGACAACGACTCCCCCGGCCAGACCGTGACGATGACGCTGACGCGCGGCGGCAGCACCTTGAACGTCAAGGTCAAGCTCGGAACCCGTCCGTCCTCGACCCCCGCGGGCGGCTAGCCCCAGCCGACCCGGACAGCCAACCCGAACGCTCGAGGTCAGGCGCTCGCGGCCTCCGCCAGTCTCCGGCGGCGGGCCGCGAGCGCCGGTGCGAGAGCTCCGACTGCGACGAGCGTTATCAGCAGCGGTCCCAGCGCACCGGTGCCGAAGGCGGATGCGATCGCGTAGGCGATCGCTCCGAACACGCCGGCGGCCGGCAGGGTCACTACCCAGGCGGCGGCGATGCTCCCGGCAACGCCCCAGCGCACCGCCGACAGGCGCTTGGCGGCGCCGGCTCCCATCACTCCGCCCGAGATCACGTGGGTGGACGAGAGTGGATAGCCCAGCCGTGACGAGACCAGGATCACCGCCGCTCCGGAGGCCTGGGCGGCGAAGCCCTGGGCGGCATCCATCCGGATGATGCGGCTGCCGACGGTGCGGATGATCCGCCAGCCGCCGGCGTAGGTGCCGAGCGAGATCGCCGACGCCGCGGCGATCACCACCCAGGTCGGGACGGCGGCGTGGTGCGGGCTCAGGGTTCCGTGCGCTACCAGCGCCAGCGTGATCACCCCCATCGTCTTCTGCGCGTCGTTGGTCCCGTGGGCCAGCGCGAGCAGCGAGCTGGTGCCGATCTGCCCGAGCCTGAACCCCCGGGTCACCGGCCCGGGGCGCCGGCGCCCGAAGGCGCTGTAGATGACCACGATCGCCAGCCCCGCGACAACGAAAGCGGTCACCGGAGCGATGATCGCCGGGATCACCACCTTGGTGAGGATCCCGCCGCCCTTGACCCCCCCGCCGCCCACGGCGAGCAGCATCGCCCCCACAACACCCCCGATCAGCGCGTGCGAGGAGCTCGACGGGAGCCCGTAGGCCCAGGTGATCAAGTTCCAGGCGATCGCGCCCACCAGTCCGGCGAAGGCGATCGTCTCGGTCACCTGTCCGGCGTCGATGATGCCGGTGGCGATCGTCGCGGCCACCTTGAGTGAGACAAAGGCGCCGACGAAGTTGAGTGCCGAGGCGAGCGTGATCGCCGTGCTCGGGGCCAGCGCTCGGGTGGAGATCGCCGAGGCGACCACGTTGGCCGTGTCGTGGAACCCATTTGTGAAGTCGAAGGCCAGCGCGGCGACGACGACGATCACGAGCAGAAGGGCGCTGTGCACGCCCCAGACCCTACGTCAGGAGGCGGTCGCCGCGGGGACCGTGCGCCCGGCGGCGCAGGTCAGGTGGCGACGCTCGCCGCCCAGGCCAGCGTGCGCTCCATCAGCTCGCGGTGCACGCTGCGCCTGCGGCCGTCGCGGCGAGTCCAGCGCGCGTCGGACCCCAGCGCCCAGGCGAAGCAGTCGTCGGCCAGGCAGCGCTCTAGGGTGTCCTCGAGGTCGGCCTGCAGCTCGGGCTGCTCGATCGGCACCAGCAACTCGACACGGGTGTCGAGGTTGCGCGGCATCAGGTCGGCCGACCCGATGTAGTAGCTGTGCTCGTCGCCACGGTGAAACGAGTAGATCCGCGAGTGCTCGAGGAAGCGTCCGACCACCGAAACGACGTTGATCGTCTCGCTGACGCCCCGCCGTCCGGGGATCAGGCAGCAGATACCGCGGACGTTGAGGTCGATCGGGACGCCGGCCCGGGAAGCCTCGTACAGCGCCTCGATGATCTGCTGGTCGACCAGCGAGTTCATCTTCATCACGATCCGGCTCGGCTCGCCGGCTCGATGGGCGGCGGCGGTGCGCTCAATCTCTGAGATCAGTGGCTTGCGCAGCCAGGTGGGGGCGACCAGCACCTTGTGCTGGGGCTGGGGATGGCCGTAGCCGGTCAGCGTGTTGAACAGGTTGGCCACCTCCTCGCCGATCTCTGAGTCGGTGGTGAACAGCCCGAAGTCCTCGTACAAGCGCGCGTTCTTGGCGTGGAAGTTGCCGGTGCCGATCATCACGTAATGGCGCACCCCGGTGCGCTCCCGGCGGACGATCAGGATCGCCTTGGCGTGGGTCTTGAGGCCCGGGATCCCGTGCACCACGTGGGCGCCCACCTCCTCCAGGGCGCGTGACCAGTGGATGTTCTGGCGCTCGTCGAAGCGGGCCTTGAGCTCGACCAGGCAGACGGCCTGCTTGCCCTTCTCGGCCGCCTCGATCAGCGACGGGACCAGCGCCGAATCGTCGGAGGTCCGGTACACGGTCATCTTGATCGCCAGCACGTTGGGGTCCTCGACCGCCTGCTTGACGACTCGCTCGACGCTGGAGGTGAACGACTGGTAGGGGTAGTGGAACAACAGATCGCCGGCCCGCATCGCGCGAAACAGGTCCGGCGGGGCGTCGGAGTCGGTGGCCAGTCCGATCTGGGTGACCGGAGTCCAGCCGGCCCAGCGCAGTTCGGAGTGCCCCTCGATCGACGCGATCTGCCACAGATCGCCCATGTCGAGCAGGCCCTCGACGTCGTAGACCTGGACCTCGTCGACCCCGAGCCACTCGATCAGGCGCGTGCGCAGCGCCGGGTCCATGCTAGCGCCGACTTCGAGCCGCACGACCTCGCCGAACCGCCGGCGACGGAGCTCGTCCTCGACCGCCTGCAGCAGGTCGTTGGCCTCGTCGGAGACCTCGAAGTCGGCATCCCGGGTCACCCGGAACAGGTCATAGCTGAGGATGTCCATGCCGGGGAACAACGCGTCCAGGTGCCCGGCGATGATGTTCTCGAGCGGGATGAACGTCTCATTGCTGATCTCCACGAACCGCGGCAGGACCTCCTTGGGAACCTTCACCCGGGCGAATGCCTCGTGGTCTGAGTCGGGGTCCTGCAGCCGCACGATCAGGCTCAGAGAGAGATTCGAGATGTAGGGGAAGGGGCGGCCCGCGCCGACCGCGAGCGGCGTCAGCACCGGGAAGATCTGCTCGCGGAAGTGACGCTCCAGCGTGCTCGCTGAGGCGCCCGATTCCTCGCAGGTGACGATCCTGATGCCCTCCTGCGCGAGCGCCGGGCGGATGACCTCGCTGAACTGCCGCGCGTGGCGCCGATCGAGCTCGCCGACTTGTTGGGCGATGTGCTCGAGCACCCGGGTCGGTGACTCGCCGTCGGGCCCGCGCGCGTCGATCCGGGCGTCGAGCTGGTCATGCACCCCGGCGACGCGGACCATGAAGAACTCGTCCAAGTTGGTGACGAAGATGGCCAGGAACTTCAGCCGCTCGATCAGCGGCAGCGTCTCGTCCTCGGCGAGCTGCAGGACGCGGTCGTTGAAATCCACCCAGGAGAGCTCACGATTGACGTACAGTTCCGGGTCTGAGAGATCGATTGCTGTGTCGGAGCCGGCCGCGGCGTCGGGCTCGAGCGGCGTCTGCTCGTCGGCTCTGACCTCGCTCGCCGTCTCGCTCACGGATGGCCTCCACTCGCCCGCGGCCAGGCCACCCACTCGCCATCCGGGCTCGCCGGATTGGGCAGGGTGGGTGGGGTCCTGATCATCCGGCTGGCTCGTCGATTGGAGGCCCCGTGAGTCATCCGGCTGCCACCCGCTTGCCCGACGCCGCGATCGCGGCGATCTCGCCGGGACGCAGCAGCGTGACCAGCTCACCCTTGGCGATCCCCGCCAAGCCGCCCTTGCGCATCCGCGCCTGCGCACCCGTGAGATCGTGCAGCGTCAAGGAAAACGACGGGTCATGGCCGACCAGCAGGACGTCGCCGAGACCGGCGATCAGCTCAGACACCAAAAACGGCTCGCCGGACAGGCGGGGCTCGACGGTCACCGGCACCCCTAGCGGACCGCTGGCCAGCTGGGCGGTCTGCACGGCTCGCAGCTTGGGGCTGGAAAGGCACACGTCGAGGGTGGTGCCGAGCCGTTCGAGCGCGTGGCCGGCAGCCTCGGCCTGCCTGATTCCACGCTCGGTCAGTGGACGCTCGTCGTCGGGGAACCCGTCTGCGGCCTCGGCGTGGCGGAGCAGCCAGAGCATCCCCTGGACTGTAACGAGCGATCCGACGCAGGACCCGACAAGCGATGTTCTTTCAGCCGATCAGCAGCCGGCGATGAAACACCCGCTCAAAGGCCTCGCCGTCGCCGTAGCGCTCCACGCTCCAGCGCTGCAGGGTCAGGTCACCGTCGGCCTCGAGGTGCAGGTCGACCCCGTGGCCGTTGGCGCGCAGGCGCACCTCGGACACCGACTGATCGCGGCCGCGCTCCAGATGCTCGGCCAGCCGCAGGATGATCGAGCCGCGATCGAGCAGATCCTCATCGCCATCGAGGGCGAGGGCCGCCATCTCGCCGAGCTTGGGCAGCCCCTTGCGGTGATAGCGGCTGATCTGCGCGATCAGCGCCCGCTCGCGGGGATCGAATCCGGGCAACTCGGCACTCTCGATCAGGTATCGCGAGTGCTTGTGGTGATCGTCGTAGGAGATCGCCATGCCCACGTCGTGGAGCATCGAGGCGGCCCACAGTAGCTGGCGCTCGCCGGCGGCGGGCTCGATCAGGCCGCCTGAGACCAGCGAGTCGAACATCTGAAGCGCCAGCCGGGCGACGTGCTCGACGTGGGCCATGTCGGACTCGTATTGGATGGCCAGGTTCTGGACGCCCGCGCCCCTGACGTCTGCGAGCAGCGGCTCTTGACCGGCCAGCAGCGTGCCGGCCAGGAACACCCCGTCGCGCAGGCCGGCTTCGGTGGCCTCGATCCCGTCAAACCCGCCCCGCTGGACGATCGTCTCGAGCACCAGGGCCGAAGCGAGGATGATGTCGCCCCGCCCCGGCTTGATGCCGGGTAGCGCGCCGCGCTGCACGACCGGCAGCGCGGCGAGTTGGCCGACGAGCTCGCCGAGGGCCTCGGGGACGATCACGAAGCCCTGCACGCCGAGGTCGAGGCCGCCGCCGTCGGCCGCCTGAGCGGCGGCGGCGAGGTTGCGCACCGCGCCTCCGATACCGACCAGCCGCGGGCCTGAGGCCGCCAGCCACTCGAGCTCCGAAACCGCCTCTGAGACGTGGCCGCGGACGCGCGAGAGCGCCTTTTTTCTCGCCGGCCCGGATCCGGGGAGAAATCGCTCGGTCACCCGCACGGCGCCGAGCGGGAAGGAAGCCATCTGACCCGCTCGGCGCTCGGCGACCTCGATCAGCTGCAGGCTGCCCCCGCCCAGGTCGAGCACCACCCCGTCGGTCAGCGTGGTGCTGTTGATCGCCGCCACATACCCGAACCGCGCCTCGTCTGAGGCCGACAGGACGTCAATCTTCAGGCCGGTCAGGCGCTGCGCCTGCGCCAGGAACGCGTGGCCGTTGGTGGCCTCGCGGATCGCGCTGGTCGCCACGACATGGACGTCAGCCGGCGTCAGCCGGTTGGCGCGGCAGAAGCGCTCGAACACGGTCAAGGTCTCCAGTCCGCGCTCGATCGCCTCCTGGCCCAGCGCGCCGGAGGCTCCCAGGCCGGCGCTGATCCGGACCGTTTCGTACAGCTCGTCGGTGCGCTTCCACCAGGGCCCAGGGCCGTAGCTGAACACCACCAGGCGCCACGAGTTGGAGCCCAGGTCGATCACCGCGACCTGGCGGGTGCTCTGCGCCAACCGCGTCGATCGCAAGCTCACCGATGCATCATGCGACGCGCGGCGGACGGTTTGAGGCCGCGACGGCCCGGGCTATGGGCCGGCTGGCTCCGCGCGCAGGGCCCGAACCGCGGTCAGGATCGCCAGCACGGTCATCAGGACGGCGCTGCCGACGCACCACTGACAGATCGCCTTGATCGTGAACAGCTCGCGGTAGGTCAAGTACATGCTGAAGCCGAACCCCGTCAAGGCGACGGCAAAGCCGGCGATCCGGCCGCTCTCCCCGCGGATCGCCAGCGAGGCGAGCAGCCCGACGTAGCCAAGCAGCCCGAGCACGGCCACCGGGATCCCGTCGAGCTTGGAATAGCGGGAGGCCTGCACGGTCTCGCACCCCCCGCTGGACAGGCACAGCACCTTGAGGCCCTCGTAGTGGACGTAGGTCAGATAGCCGGCGATCCCGATTCCGAGCAGCGACGCGACGAGGATCGCGATTCGCAGCCGCCGGCCGCTGTCGGCGCTGGAGCGCCGGTCGTCTCGGGAGCTGGCGATCGCTGTCGTCACGACACCTGCTTGATCGCCTGCTGCAGCTCTGAGTAGGTGGGCAGGGCTCCGGCGGCCGCGGGGGAGGCCTTGCCCTTGGGGCCCTGGAAGAGGAGCGTCGGGGTGCCCTGAACTCCGGCGGCGGTGCCCATCTGCTCGTCAGAGGCGACCTGGTTGGCCAGGGCGGCGTTGTTGCGGTCGCTCTCCCAGCTGCTGAGGTTCAGCCCGGTGACCTGCTTGGCCAGCCCCCCGAGGTAGCTCTCGGTCACGTAACTGCTGCCCTCCGGACCCTGCTGATGGTAGAAGAGCTCCACGAAGTTCCAGAAGCGTTGCTGCTGGCCGGCGGCGAGGGCCGCCACCTGCTGGGTCTTGAACACGCTGGGGTCCCGTGTGGCGGTCTCGAACGCGCGGTAGACGACCTGGACCTTGCCCTGCTTCACCTCGTTCTCCACCAGCTGCGGAAAGCCTCCGGAGACCGAGAATTGGCTGCAGAACGGGCACTGAAGGTCGCCGTAGTAGGTCATCGTCACGGGGGCGTTGGGGCTACCGAGGCGGTCCCCCGACTGGGGGATGCCAGCCAGCAGGGACTGAACGGAGGTGGCGGTTCGGTTCGCCGCCGTGCCCTTCTGAAGCCCGTTCGGTGCGCTCGAGCCCCCGCTGGAGACCGCGATGCCCACGGCGACGACGACGATCACGCCGACGATCACCCCCCCGATCATCCGCAGGCGTCGAGCGCGCCGGGCGCGCTCGCTCCGCTCGCGCTCCTCGGCCAGGCGGCGGGCGCGGGCTTGTTCCTTTTGCTCTTTACGAGAGGCCATCGAGGGTCAAGGCGGTTGGCGACGGACGGTCACGAAGGTACGCCGCGAACCAGGAGAATAGCGAGCGCCCGGTTCGGCGCATCGCCGCAAGTTGCGGGTAAAGATCTTGTGACCAAGCCGTCGTCGCCCCGGCCGCAGCGCAGCTGGTGGTTTAGAGTGCGGGCCATGTCGCTCGAGCGCAGCGAGGTCCTGCCGGAGGCCGCGGCCTTCGCGCAGCGCCCGAGCAATCGGCTTCGGCTGGCGGTCCTGGACCGGGACCCGGGCTTCATGCAGGTGCTCTCCAAGCGGCTCGGTGCGCTCGCCTGCGAATACCGGCCGCTGGCCGTGCCCGCGACCGCCGAGGCGCTGGTGTCGATGCGGCTCAACGCGCTGGTCGTCGACCTGGCCGTGATCGGCCCCTCAGGCTGGGAGTACCTGGAACGGATCTGCTCGCGACTGCCAGGGCTGGCCGTGATCGTCTGCACCGGGCCATCCTCGGTCGCTCAGCGCGTCCGCGGTCTGCGCCTGGGCGCCGACGCGTGGGTCACCAAGCCGTGCCACGCAGAGGAGCTGATCTGCGTGATCGAGGCCGCCGTCCGGCGTCATCGCCGGTCTGAGATGCCGGCGCTGGAAGCGGCGGCGCGCTACGGCGAGATCACAGTCCGGCCTGACCTCTATCAGGCCTACGCCAACCAGATCAGCCTCGAGCTGACCGCGCGCGAGTTCGAGATCCTGGACCTGCTGACCGGCTCTGACCGCGTGCTGCGCCGCGAGGAGATCTACGAGCGCGTCTGGGGCTATGCGATGGCCCACGGCGATCGCTCGGTCGACGTGTTCGTCCGCAAGCTGCGCCAGAAGCTCCACTCGGCCTCGCCGGACTGGAACTACATCCACACCCATTTCGGGGTCGGCTATCGATTCGCACCCGAGCTCGAGGGCTTGACGCCGCAGCTGGGCTCCGAGGCGTCTGCGGCCGAGCTGGATCCGGCGCTGGCCGGCTGAGCCGCCCCCGAACCGGCCGGGTCACAAGCTCTTCACATCTCTGTCACGAGTCGGTAACCACGTCGGCAGCCGCTGACGCCAGCATCTCTGGCTGAGATGGCGCTCGTGGCGAAGTCAGGGAGTGAGACCCTCCAGGTCGGCCCACTGGAGATCGTGCCCGACGAGCAACTGGCTCGAGTGCGTGGGCCCAGACACTCTGACCCGACTTCAAGGCAACAAGGAGACAAAGTGATGACACGTCGTATCAGCGCGGTTGCCGGCCTGCTGGCCGGAGCGCTCGTAATCGCCGCGTGCGGTTCGAGCTCCAGCAGCAGCAGCGCGAGCGCCCCGGCCCCGTCGGCCGGCGGGTCCTCGAGCTCTAGCGCCGGCAGCGGCGGTGGTGGTTCGGCGACGCTCAACGGCGCCGGCTCGACCCTCGCGGCGCCGATCTATCAGCAATGGGGCTCGACCCTGAAGTCCTCCGGGCTGACGGTCAACTTCAATCCGGTCGGATCGGGCGCCGGGATCGCCGACCTCGAGACCGCGACGGTCCAGTTCGCCGGCTCAGACCCGGCGCTGAAGCCGACTGACCTGACCAAGCTCAAGGGCCCGGTGCTGCAGTTCCCGGTCGCCTTCGGCGGCATCACGGTGTCCTACAACCTGTCGAGCGTCAAGAGCGGCCTCAAGCTCGACGGCCCGACGCTCGCCAACATCTTTGAGGGCAAGGTCAAGACCTGGAGCGATCCGGCGATCAAGGCGCAGAACCCGGGCATGAACCTGCCCAGCACGGCGATCACAGTGGTCCATCGCTCGGACTCCTCGGGCACGACCAAGGGCTTCACCACCTTCCTCGAGGACTACAGCCCAACCTGGAAGTCGCAGGTCGGAGCCGACAAGACGGTCAAGTGGCCGGTCGGCACCGGCGCGGCCAAGAACTCCGGCGTCGCGGCGGCGATCAAGCAGACGTCGGGCGCGATCGGTTATGTCGAGCAGGCGTACGCGCTGGAGAACGGCTTCACCTATGCGGCGGTGAAGAACTCCAAGGGGCAGTACATCCTGCCGACGATCGCCAACACCTCGGCCGCAGCGGTCGGTGTGCCGATCCCCCAGGACCTCGGCATCTCGACGATCAACGCCGGCGGCCCGAGCGCCTACCCGATCGTCTCCCAGACGTTCCTGGATGCCTACCAGGATCCGTGCAAGTCCGGCGGTGCCAACGCTTCGACGGCCAGCGGGCTGAAGAAGTTCCTCAGCTATGCGTTCGGCGCCGGCCAGTCGACGCTCGGCTCCGGCGACAACAAGCTCCCGTACGCACCGCTGCCGTCGGCGTTGGCGGCCAAGGACACCACGCAGCTGGGCACGATGACCTGCAACGGCTCGCCGGTCTCGTAGGGACCCTGTAAGTGGAGCCAGGCGCCACCACGGCCCCCGGCGGCCGCTCGGTTTTTCAGCGGTCGCCGGCCAGCCGGTTGCCCGACCAGTTCCTGAAGTGGGGGCTGACCACGCTCGCGGCGCTGATCCTGGCGCTGCTGGCGTACTTCTTCATCCGCCTGATCGGGCAGTCCCAGGACGCTTTGAGCAACTTCGGGCTGAGCTTCGTAATCGGCAACAACTGGGATCCCTCTCACAACGTCTACCACGGGGCCGCGCTGCTGTTCGGGACGTTGGTGACCTCGGCGATCGCGCTGCTGATCGGGGTGCCGGTGGCGATCTCGGCGGCCATCTTCCTCACCGAGCTGTGCCCGCGCCGGCTGCGCCCGCTGCTGTCGGGACTGGTGGATCTGCTCGCCGCGGTGCCTTCGGTGGTCTACGGGCTGTGGGGCGTGTACGTGCTGATCCCGAAGCTGCTGGGAGCCGAGCAGTGGTTCGCGCGCACGTTCTCCTTTATTCCGTTCATCGGCGGCGGCACTCCGACTGGACCCAACTACTTCATCGCGGGGCTGATCCTGGCGATCATGATCCTGCCGATCGTCTCGGCGATCTCACGCGAGGTCCTCACGACGGTGCCCTCAGAGGCCAAGGAGGCGGCGCTCGCGCTCGGGGCGACGCGCTGGGAGATGATCAGGATGGCCGTGATCCCCTACGCGCGGCCCGGCATCACGGGGGGGGCGATGCTCGGTCTGGGCCGGGCGGTGGGGGAGACGATCGCGGTGGTGCTGGTGATCGGCGACGCGCCGGTCATCGGCCTGCACCTGTTCAACCAGGGCTACTCGCTGGCCGCGGTGATCGCCAACGAGTTCGGCGAGGCGGCGGCGACACCGATCCACAGCTCGGCCTTGTTCGCCGCCGGGCTGGTGCTGTTCGTGCTGACGCTGATCGTCAACATCGTTGCCCGCCGCTTCATCTCGCGCGGATTGCGGGGCCGGCGCGGAACGGGCGGGACCGGGGTGGCGGTCGCCGCGGCGTCGGCGGGTGCCAACCGATGAGCAGCCTCGTCTTCGCGCCGATCAACCCCAGGCGCCGGCGCAAGGACAAGCTGATGGGCGGGGTGCTGATCGCCGGGATGGTGATCGCGCTGATCCCGCTGGTGCTGATCATCTACTACCTGCTGCTGAAGGGTCTCGGCAGCCTGGGCGGGAGCTTCTTCACCACCGATCCGAACGGCAGCTTCTTCGGCGATCCGGGCGGCGTCCGCTCGGCGATCCTCGGCACGCTGGAGATCGTCGCGCTGGCTTCGGTGATCTCGATTCCGGTCGGGGTCGGCGTAGCGCTTTACCTGACCGAGTACGGCAAGCAGTCGCGGTTTGCCAACCTCGTGCGGTACTTCATCGACGTGATGACCGGCGTTCCGTCGATCGTGTTCGGATTGTTCATCTACATCGTGCTCGTCGTCTCGCACGTGGGCGGCGCGTTCACGGGTTGGAAGGGCGCGGTGGCGCTGTCTCTGCTGATGCTTCCCGTCGTCACGCGAGCGGCCGAGGTGGTGCTGCTGCTGGTCCCGAGCGCGCTGCGCGAGTCGGCGCTCGCGCTGGGCGCGCCCCGGTGGCGGGTCATGACCAAGGTAGTGCTGCCGACGGCGCTGCCGGGGCTGATCACCGGTTCGCTGCTGGCGATCGCCCGCGGCATGGGGGAGACGGCGCCGCTGCTGTTCACGACCGCGGGTGCGTTCGGGCTGACGGCGAGCCTCGGTCAGCAGATGAACGCGCTCCCGCTCCAGATCTTCACCGACATCACCTCGCCTCGCAACGCGATCGTGGCCCGAGCCTGGGGCGCCGCGCTGACGCTCGTGGCCATGGTCCTGATCCTCAATCTGCTCGCCCGCGCGATCGCGCGAAGGAGCCGCATGGCATGATCTCGCCCCAGACGAACACGCAAGTATCGAATCCCGCGAATCCCGCGAATCCCGCGAATCCCACTGATCCCAAGGAACCGACCCCAATGTCAACTGCCGGGGGCTCACCGGAGCAGGGTCTCCAAGCGCCGGACCTCTCCGCCCTCGACATCAAGGAGGGTGCGGGACACGCCGTCAAGGTCGGAGGACTGCACGCCTACTACGGTGAGCAGCACGCGGTCAGGGGGATCGACGTCGAGTTCCCGGCCAACCAGGTCACAGCGATCATCGGGCCGTCGGGATGCGGCAAGTCGACCATGATCCGCTGCATCAACCGGATGCACGAGGAGATCCCGGGGGCGCGTGCCGAGGGCAGCGTGACGCTCGACGAGCTGGATGTCTACGCGCCGGGCGTCGACGTCACGTCGGTTCGGCGAGTCATCGGGATGGTGTTCCAGAAGCCCAACCCCTTCCCGACGATGTCGATCTTCGACAACGTCGCCGCCGGCTTGCGGCTGACCGGCGCCAAGAGCGACAACCTGCGCGAGCGCGTGCACAAGGCGCTGCGCGCGGTCGGCCTGTGGGGCGAGGTCAAGAACCGCCTCTCAGAGCCGGGGATCGGTCTCTCGGGCGGCCAGCAGCAGCGACTGTGCATTGCCCGCACCGTGGCGGTCGAGCCCGAGGTGATCCTGATGGACGAGCCGTGCTCCGCCCTGGATCCAATCGCCACGCTGCGGGTGGAGGAGCTGATTGACGAGCTGAAGAGCAGATACACGATCGTGATCGTCACCCACAACATGCAGCAGGCCGCGCGGGTGGCGGATTCGACCGTGTTCATGCTCGACGGCGAGGTGGTGGAGCACGCGCCGACCAACGACGTGTTCACCAACCCCTCCGACGAGCGCACCGAGCGCTACGTGACCGGGAAGTTCGGCTGATGCAGGAGACCAGGCACCAGTTCCGCGAGGATCTGAAAGGTCTCGAGCGCCAGGTTCTGGGCGGCCTTGACCTGGTGATCGGACAGCTCGACCGCGCGCTCGAGTCGGTCACCTACCAGGACGTCGAGCTGGCCACGATGGTGGTCGCCGACGATGACCGAATCGACGGTCGTTATCTCGAGGTCCACCAGGGCATCCTGTCACTGCTCGCCCGCCAGGCTCCAGTGGCCGGTGACCTGCGGATCGTCGCCGCGCTGCTGCACGTGATCCGCTGCATCGAGCGGATGGGTGACCAGTGCGTTAACATCGCCAAGCTGGTCCCCCTGTCAGGTTACGAATCCCCCAAGGACAAGGACATCCTGGACGCGATCGAGAAGATGGGCCAGCTCGCCCGCTCCCAGGTCTCCCAGGCCAAGGAGGCGCTGGGCTCGCGCCACGTCGCCCTCGCCCAGGACCTGGTCCATCAGGACGCCGAGATCAATCGGCTCAACCGGGTGATCTTCAAGCGCGCGGTCGAGATCGGCGACGAGCTTGACATGCGTGAGTGGGGGATGTTCATGATCCTCGTCGCACGCTGCATCGAGCGCGTGGGGGACAACACCGTCGACATCGCCGAGCAGGTGGTGTTCGTGGTCACCGGGCTGTTTCGGGAGATGGCCGACGCCTCGGTGCCCGCCGAGACGGCCAAGCCGGCCTGACCGCGCCGCTGAGGGCGGTGCGGGAGCCGGGCTCATTTATCCTCACGCCAGATGGCCTCACCGAGATCCAGACGGCGGTCGCGCAAGCGCCGTTCTGCGAGCACCGCTCCGCGGGCGGTCCCCTCGACGCGCCGGCTGGAGCGGTCTGAGCGCCAGCGGTCCGCCGACCGAGAGCAGCGTCGCGGCCGGCGTCAGCTCGGCCGCGAGGGCGAGCGGCCGGAAAGCCCGTTCGGGGGTCTGCCGATCTCTGAGCTGGCGATCCTGGCCGGCTTCATCGGGACGGTGGTCGGGGTGATCAACGGCGGCGGTCCGGCGCTGATCGTTGGGGTCATCGTCTGCGGGCTCGGCGTGGTGGAGGTCACCGCACGCGAGCATTTCTCCGGCTATCGATCGCACACGGCTTTGCTGGCCGCGCTTCCGGCGGTGGGCATCGAGGCGGCAATCGTCGCGGCGTTCGGCGAGCCCAAGCAGCGAGCGCTGCTGCTGGTGGTCGTGGTGCCGGTGTTTTCGATCCTGTTCTGGCTGCTGAGGCGGAGGTTCCAGGTCGCGCGCCAGGCTCGGGTGGCGCGTCCGCCGGCGCTCGGCCCCGCAGCTGACCACTGACTCCAAGCGGCTCGAGATCTGATCGGTGCTGCGGCGTCAGGCGATCTTGATTGGCGGAGCGTCCGCCTCGACGTCCGTGTTATCGCCCACCGCTCTGACGGCCGGCAGCCGCAGCGTGAACACAGCGCCGCCATCGGGCGCGTTGGCGATCGACGCCGTGCCGCCGTGCTGCTCGGTGACCTGACGCACGATCGCCAGGCCGAGCCCGCTGCCCTGTTGCCCGCGCGAGTTGGTGCCGCGAAAGAAACGGTCGAACACATACGGCAGGTCAGGCTCGGCGACGCCCGGTCCGTGATCGCGCACGCGCACGCCGCCCTGGTCGACGGTCACCTCGACCACGCCGTCGCTCGGCGAGTGGCGGGCGGCGTTGTCCAGCAGGTTGTTGATCGCCCGCCCGAGTCGCTCGGGTACCCCATCGATCGACACCGGCACCAGCGACGGACGGAAGTCGATCCCGGGCGCGTTGCGCCTCGCGCGCGTGACTGACTCGGCCGCGATCTGATCCAGGCGCAAATCCTCGGCCTCAGGCCCCGGCTGGTCGCCGCGCGCGAGCTCGATCAGATCGCCGACCAGCGCGCTCAGCTCCTCGCTCTGCTCCACCACGTCGCCGAGCAGGCGTCGGCGGTCCTCGGGATCGAGCTCGCCGCCTTCGAGCAGCACCTCGATATTGGTGCGCAGGCTGGTGACCGGGGTGCGCAGCTCGTGCGACGCGTCGGCGACCAGCTGGCGCTGGGCGCGCACGGAGGCGTCGAGCTCCGCCCGCGAGCCCTCCAGCCGATCGAGCATCGAGTTGAAGCGCAGCGCGAGGCGGCCGACCTCGTCGTCGGCGTGCACGCGGATGCGGCCGCTGAGATCGTCGGTCTCGGAGATGTGCTGCGCCGCCATCTCCACTTCACCGAGCGGGGCGAGCACGCGCCGCGCCGCCAGCCGGCCGAGGACGGCCGCGACGGCGATCCCACCGACGCACAGCAGCGCCAGGATCAGCCGCAGGGTGGCGAGGACCGAGTCGACGGTGCCGAGCGGGCGCGCCAGCTCGACAGCGATCGGCTGGCCGGTCTGCGGGAGCGCGTAGTGGAAGGTGATCAGCCGCAGGTGACTGTGAGAAACCGTGGCGTCCTGCAGCTGAGTAGGGGCCTCGCCACCGGCCACCGAGAGGGTGGTCGAGTCAACCGGCAAGATCAAGCCACCTTGGCTACCGCCGAGCACCGACCCGTTGGCGACCACGATTTGCGCGTACGGGGCCGGTCCGCCCGCGTTGGGCGGCAGGTCGCCAAAGCCCCCGCCCAGGGCGACCCCGCCGTGGTCGATGACCGCGACCGCCTGACCGCGCAGCGCGCTGTCGACCTGTCCGCGCAGCTGCCCGCGGACGACGAGATAGCTGACCAGCACCGCGATCAGCACCGCGGCGGCGACCGAGGCGGCGGCGATCAGGCTGAGGCGCTTGCGCAGGGACACGGTTCTGAGCCGGTGTTCTTAGTCTTTCAACGCGTAGCCGACGCCGCGGACGGTGTGCAGCAGCCGCGGCTCGCCGCCGGCCTCGGTCTTGCGCCGCAGGTAGCCCATGTACACGCCGAGCGCGTTGGAGGTGGGGCCGAAGTCATAGCCCCACACGTTCTCGAAGATGACCGAGCGGGTCAGGACCTGGCGCGGGTGGCGCAGGAACAGCTCCAGCAGCAGGAACTCCGTGCGGGAGAGCTCGACCAGACGGTCTCCTCGCCGAACCTCGTGGGCGACCGGGTCGAGCTCCAGATCGGCGTAGCGCAGGACCTCACCATCGCCGGCCCCGTCGCCGGCCCGGCGCAGGAGCGCCCGCAGCCGCGCCTGCAGCTCCCGCAGCGCGAAGGGCTTGACCAGGTAGTCATCGGCGCCGACGTCGAGGCCCTCGACGCGGTCGTCGATCGCGTCCCGGGCGGTCAGCATCAGCACCGGGGTCTGATCCCCCGCCTGGCGCAGCCGGCGGCAGACCTCCAGCCCATCGAGCTTGGGCATCAGGATGTCCAGGATCACCGCGTCGGCCGGCTCGGTGGCCAGGGAGTCGAGCGCCTCCTCGCCATCGGCGGCCAGCGCCACCTCGTGGTTCTCCAGCCGCAGCGCGCGCTCCAGCGCCCGCCGAACGGCCGGTTCGTCGTCCACCACGAGTACGCGGGCCATCGGCAGATGATCGCGGTTGCGCGTAAAAGTTGGTGAAGAAGGCGCTCGGCCCACCTCGTGGCTATGAGGACGAAGAAGCCCCTGAGCGTCGGTTACGCTTCGGCCATGCGCGCGCTGATCCTCGATCCGCCCCCGGCCGACTTCGAGCAGCTGCTCGAACGCCGGCGCCGGTGGGGCGCCGACACCCACGACGAGGTGTGGGAGGGTGTCTTGCACATGACGCCCGCCCCGCACGGCCGCCACGCAAAGCTCCAAGCCCACTTTCTCCGCCTCCTCGGCCCGTTTGCGGACACCGCTCAGCTGACGGTTGTCGCTGAGTTCAACCTCGGCAGCCTCAGCGACTACCGCGTCCCCGATGGAGGGCTGCACCGTCCCGGCCCGGACCAGCTGTACTACCCGACTGCCGCACTCGCGCTGGAGATCGTCTCTCCGGGCGACGAGACATGGGAGAAGCTGCCCTTCTACGCCGCGCATCACGTCGACGAGCTGCTGATCATCGACGGAGACGAGCGCGCGATCCACTGGCTCGCGCTCGACGAGCAAGATGACTACCGACCCGTCCAACGCAGTCGCCTGATCGAACTTGGCTCAGCCCAACTCGCTGAGCAGATCGACTGGCCATAGGTCGGACGCGGCTCTATCCGACCTCGAGCAGCAGGGGAGCGTGGTCGGAGGGCTTGACGCCCTTGCGGTAATCCCGGACGATCCCGCAGCTCTGGAGGCCTGCGGCCAGCGCCTCGGAGACCAGCAGCAGGTCGATCCGAAGCCCGAGTCCCTTGTGGAAGTGCCCGGCGCGGTAGTCCCACCAGGTGTACTGGACCGTGTCAGGGTGCAGCCGGCGGTAGGCGTCCACGAGTCCGAGGTCCATGATCGCCGCCAGCCGTTCGCGCACCGGCGGGCTGACGTGGGTTGACTGCGCGAAGGCGACCGGGTCATACACGTCCAGATCTGACGGCGCGATGTTCATGTCGCCGGCGATCAGCAGCGGCTGGCGACGGCGCAGCGCTGCCACCCGCCGCGCGACGGCGTCGAGAAAGGCGAGCTTGCGCGGGAACTCGGGACTGTCCAGCGCCCGGCCATTGGGGACGTAGACGCTGGCGAAGCGGACACCTGCGACCGTGGCCTCACACCAGCGCGCTTCGGCAGGGGCCAGGTCGCCGGCCAGCTCGAGCACCGGATCGGAGAGCTCGAGCTCTGAGCGGGCCAGCAGCGCGACCCCGGCCCATCGGCCGCCTGAGTGATGCACGGCTCGGTAGCCGGCGTCGGCCAGCTCGGCGACCGGGAAGCCATCGGGCAGGCTCTTGGTCTCCTGCAGACAGGCCACGTCGGGGCGATACTCGGCCAGGCACTCGAGCACCCGGGGCAGCCGCGCGCGCAGCGAGTTGACGTTCCAGGTGAGGACGCGCACGCCGACATCTTCGGCCATCATCCGCGGGCGTGCCGCGCGAGAAGCTCAGCCCTTACCGCTCCAAGCGAGATTTCTCCTCCACCCATGAGCCGGCCGGCGGTTCTGAGTCGGTCGACACCGGGACGGCGCGGTTCGTAATCCAGGAGCACCACGCCACGCGGCTGCATTGGGACCTGCGCCTGGAGCACGAGGGCGCGCTGGCCTCGTGGGCTCTGCCCAACGGCGTTCCGGCCGATCGCAGCGAGAACCGGATCGCTGTGCACACCGAGGATCACCCGCTCGAGTACCTCGAGTTCGAGGGCGAGATACCAGCCGGGCAATACGGCGCCGGAACGATGACGATCTGGGATCGCGGGACCTTCGAGGTCCATCTGTGGGACGAGCACAAGGTCGAGATCACGTTTGCCGGCGAGCGACTGACCGGCCGCCACGGGCTGTTCTCGCTCAACCGCATGCCCGACAAACGATCCGACGACTGGATGATCCACCGGATGGATCCGCCGGTCGATCCCGAGCGCGAGCCGATGCCCGAGCGGATCGTGCCGATGCTCGCGGGGGCCGGAGGCCTACCCGGCGAGCAGTCGCGGTGGTCGTTTGAGGTCAAGTGGGACGGAGTCCGGGCGATCGGCTACGCCCGCCCGGGAAAGCTGCGGCTGGAGAGCCGCAACCTGCGGGAGATAACCGACGGGTATCCCGAGGTTCGCGGTCTGCTGCTTGACCTCGGCATGCGCGAGGCGGTGCTCGACGGCGAGCTCGTCGCCTTCGATGATCGCGGCAAGCCGAGCTTCGAGCGCCTGCAGCGCCGGATGCACGTGACCGCGCCAAGCGCGGTGCGCCGGCTGGCCGCCAGCACGCCGGTCGTCTATGCGATCTTCGACCTGCTGTACCTGGACGGGCACAGCCTGATGGGCTTGCCCTACGACCAGCGACGCGAGCAGCTGGAGCACCTCGGACTGGGCGGCGCAGCGTGGCGCGTGCCGGCCGCCCATCCCGGTCAGGGGACGGCGCTGCTGGAGGCGACCGAGACGCAGGGGCTCGAGGGCATCGTCGCCAAGCGGCTGGACTCACGCTATGAACCCGGCCGGCGCACCGGCGCCTGGGTCAAGGTCAAGCACACGCGGCGCCAGGAGCTGGTGATCGGCGGCTGGCTGCCCGGCGAGGGGCGGCGCACCGATCGGATCGGCGCGTTGCTGATGGGCCACTTCCCAGCCGGCGGCGATCGGCAGCGGCTGCGTTACGCCGGACGCGTCGGGACGGGGTTCACCGATCGCACGCTCGAGGAGCTGGCCGCCCGGCTGGCTCCGCTCAAGCGACCTAAACCCCCCTTCGAGCCGGTGCCCAAGTTGCCCCGCAACGCGATATTCGTAGAGCCGTCGGTGGTCGCCGAGATCGAGTTTCGGGAGTGGACCTCGGAAATGGTGATGCGCGCGCCGTCCTACAAGGGCCTGCGTGACGACAAGCCGGCCACGGAGGTGGCGCTCGAAAACCCGGCTGTGGAGTCACGGTCGCCTTCGGCAGCGGCGGCGTCGACGGCCCCGGCGGACGAGTCCGGGGAGTCTGGCAGCGCTCGAGGTCAAGATCCCGAGACGCTGTTCGATTCAGTCCAGGAGCTCCCGGACGGTGCGTTGGCGGTCGTCGCCGACGACCGGCCGTTGAAGATCTCCAACTGGGACAAGGTGCTTTTCCCGCAGACCGGGTTCACCAAGGGCGACCTGATCAGCTACTACGCGCGGATCGCCGGGGCCGTGCTGCCGCACCTGCGCGATCGCCCCCTGACCCTGAAGCGCTATCCCAACGGAGTGCAGAGCCAGTACTTCTATGAGAAGAACTCGCCGTCGCACCGGCCGGAATGGGTGCAGACGGCGCGCGTCGCCTCGATCGACTACACCATCGTCCAGGACCGCACGACGCTGATCTGGCTGGCCAACCTGGCCGACATCGAGCTGCACACCTCGCTCGCGCTGGCGGCCCAGCCGCAGCGGCCGACGATGCTCGTGTTCGATCTGGACCCGGGGCCGCCGGCGGGGATCGTCGAGTGCTGCGAGGTGGCGCTCGTCCTGCGAGGGCTGTTTGGACAGCTGGGGCTCGAGAGCGTGGCCAAGACATCGGGCTCCAAGGGAATGCAGGTGTACGTACCGCTCAACGGCGGCACGAGCGGGACTGTCACCTACGAGCAGACCAAGCCGTTTGCGCGCCGGATCGCGGAGCTGCTCGAGCAGCGTCTTGGCGACCTCGTGGTCTCTCGGATGACCAAGCGGCTGCGCGAAGGGCGCGTGCTGGTGGACTGGAGCCAGAACGACGAGCACAAGACCACGGTCACCGTGTACTCGGTCAGGGCGCGAGAGCGACCGACGGTGTCGTGTCCGGTGAGCTGGGAGGAGATCCAATCCTGCCGGCAATCCGAAGATCCTGATCTGCTGAGCTTCGATACCGATCATGTCCTCTCACGGGTAGCGCAACAGGGCGACCTGTTCGCGACGTTGCTCAGCACGCGCCAGGATCTTCCGCGGAACTAGGATGAGGGCCGCGATGGATCCGATCAAGCTCCGAAACCGGCTGCTGGTGGCCACCGGGATGTGGAAGGAGGCGACCGGCCAGCCGCTTCCCCGGTTGGCTCCCGGCGATCCCGTGGACCAGCTCGAGAGCTTCGAGCTGCAATTGGTCAACCGTCTGTGGGAGACGGCCACCCCGGAGAACGCCCGCGAGGTCGCCGACCGGACCTGGGATCTCGTCCACGATCGGTCCGACAGCGACCCGGTCAAGCGGCGAGTCGTCGAATGCCACGAGGCGCTGGCCCGGATGACGCGCCTGGGCGACTGAAAGTCGGCCGCAGCGCGACCCCCTAAAGAAGCCGGATCGCCGGCGGGTGCTACTGCTGCACGACCGGCGGAAGCTCTACGAGCTGCTCACGCGGGTTGCGCTCCAGGCCCGCCGCCGAATAGGCGTCGGCTCCGTCGAGCGTTTCGCGCTCGATCAGCTCGGTCACCAGCGCATCGAGGTTCTCCCGGTGCGAGCGCAGCGCAGCGGTGGCCTCCTCGTGGGCACGCTCGACGATCCGCCGGACCTCCTCATCGACCATCTGCTGGGTCTGCTCTGAGGTCTCGCTGACGCCCGGCAGAAGCGGCCCCATGCCGTCGGCGGGCAGCACGGCGACCGGCCCGATGGCCGGGCTCATGCCCCAGCGCCCGACCATGTGGCGGGCGATCCGGGTGAGCTGCTGGATGTCGGACTCGGCGCCCGTGGTCAGGTCGCCGAACACGACCTCCTCGGCAACGCGGCCGCCCAGCGCGACCTTGATCTGAGCGAGGAGATGACGCTCGTCGAAGTTGAACCGGTCGGCATCGGGAGCCGAGAAGGTGACGCCGAGCGCCTGGCCCCGGGGGATGATCGAGACCTTACGCACCGGGTCGGCGCCAGGGGTCAGCATGCCCATCAGGGCATGGCCGGCCTCGTGGTAGGCGGTCCGCCGTCGGTCCTCGTCGGAGATCATCACCTTGCGCGCGGCGCCGAGCACGATCCGCTCCAGCGCGTCGGTCAGATCCTGGCGGGCCACCTTCTCGTGCCCGCGCTTGGCGGCCAGCAATGCCGCCTCGTTGGCCACGTTGGCCAGATCGGCGCCGACCATCCCGGGCGTCGAAGCGGCGATCGCGCCGAGGTCGACATCGTCGGCCAGCGGCACCGAACGCGTGTGCACGCGGAGGATCGCCTCGCGCCCGGCCCGGTCCGGCGGCGAGACCACCACCCGACGGTCAAACCGACCCGGTCGCAGCAGCGCCTGGTCGAGCACCTCCGGGCGGTTGGTCGCCCCGAGCACGATCACGCTCTCGCGCGGGCTGAAGCCGTCCATCTCGGTGAGGATCTGGTTGAGCGTCTGCTCGCGCTCGTCGTGGCCGCCGGAGAGATTCGGCCCTCCGCCCGCGCGCGAGCGTCCGATCGCGTCGAGCTCGTCAATGAAGATGATCGCGGGCGCGGCCTCCTTGGCCTGGTGGAACAGGTCACGCACGCGCGAGGCGCCGACCCCGACGATCATCTCGACGAACTCCGACGCCGACATCTGAAAGAACGGCACTCCGGCCTCGCCCGCGACCGCGCGGGCCAGCAGCGTCTTGCCGGTTCCGGGCTGTCCGCTGAGCAGCACACCCCGGGGGATCCGGGCGCCGAGCTTGAGGTACTTGTCCGGCGTCTTGAGGAAGTCGACGATCTCGGTCAGCTCGTCCTTGGCCTCGTCGATCCCGGCGACGTCCTGGAAGGTGATGTGCTGATCTGACGCTTCGACCCGCCGGGCCCGAGAACGGCCGAAGGACATCAGGCCCCCGGCGCCGCCACCGCTGGCCGCGCGCCTGGCGATGAACACGAACAGCAGGACCAGCAGCAGGGTGGGGCCGAAGCCGAACAGCAGGCTCTCGATCACCGACGGACCGGTATTGGGCGCCTTGGCGTCGATCGTCACGTTCTTCTGCTGCAGCAGCATGGAGAGAACCTGGTTGTTGGCGAACGACGGCACCTGGGTGGAGAAGTTCGTCGTCGGCTGCACGCTCTGATCGCCGGTCGGATAGCGCAACGCGGCCCTGAGGGTGCCCTGGATGGAGTCGCCGGTCGACGAGATCTCGGTGACGTTGCCGTGTTTGACCTGGTTGAGGAACGTCGGGAAATAGGGGATCCGGACCGGAGCGTTGGGCTGCAGCGCCTGGGAGGAGATCCACAGGTTGAGCGCCAGCAGCCCGACCACAATCGCGGCGATCCACCAGCGCGAGCGCGGCGAACCCGGGGGCGAGCCGTTCTGGCGGGCAGCTCCGCGTCCGTCCGGCGCCGGGGTCACCCGCCAACCCTGAGGCCGAGCGGGAGTCCCCCGCTGGTCTCGCGGGCCAGATGGGCGCTTGACGGGTGGGTCTGGCATGCAGTTGATTGTGGCAAGGAGCGGGCCGGGGACCTAACGGCGCCCGCCAGTCCGCAACTGCCGAGGCTCAAAAGGAGTCCAGCAGGGCCCGGAACATCTCTGCCCCGTGGACTCCCGCGCCGACTGCGCCGGCCCGGTCGGCCAACCAGCGGTCGGAGGTCACGACGCGGACCAGCCCGGGCTGTGGCTCGCGCGCCAGCCGGCGCATGATCTCGTCATCGGCGGCGTCGCGTCGCGGGCGGGGGGCATGGGCGATCTCGATCACCGTCGAGCGGATCGGCGGCGAGGGCCTGCGCTCGAACACGACGACCACGTCCTCGTTCTCCGCCGCCGCCCAGCGCTCGAGCAGATCGACCAGCGCGAGCATCGCGGCGTCACGGTCACGCCACCATCCGTCCGGTCGAGTCCCGATCACGTTCATGCCGTCGACGAACCAGCGCATCAGCGGGCCGGCGGCGCGATCAGTGGCCGCGGTCCCATCAGTGATCTTCACCCGGGGGGCGCCGGTCGCGCTTGCGGTCGGCCTGGCGGCGCTTGGCCGACAACCGGCGCGTGACCGATGCCTTGGTGGGACGGGTGGCCTGGCGCGGGCGAGTGACCGCCAGGGCGCCCGACAGGCGCCGGGCGAGCCGGTCCACCGCGAGCTCGCGGTTGCGGGTCTGCGAGCGGGCATCCTGAGCCACCGCGATCACCTGCGGGCCGGTCCGGGCGACGATCCGGCGCTTCTGCTCGTCGGTCAACGAGGTCGACGCGGCCACATCGAAGATCGCCTCGATCCGGCTGGAGGTCTTGTTGGCGTGCTGCCCGCCGGGACCGGACGAGCGCGAGGCCCGGATCGTGATCTCCCGCAGGGGAATCGCGGTATTTCCGCGGATGCGGAGTGGATCATCCATGGTGGACCAGATGATGAACTGTGTCTGACTTGTGAAAGCTTCTCGCCGGGCGTGGCAGAAGGCGCCGAGCGTGCTACGGTGCCGCGCGAAAGGCCGTCCGTCGTAGGCGCACGGCGAACAAGCAGGTGCAGGCCTCGGGGTAGAGAAGTCCTCTTCGAGCAGCACTTTCAAGCTACGGAGGGGAGACTTCCATGGCAACCGGAACAGTCAAGTGGTTCAGCGACGAGAAGGGCTTCGGCTTCATCACGCCTGACGAGGGCAGCCGTGACCTGTTCGTGCACCACTCGAGCATTCAGGCCGATGGGTACCGATCACTAGCCGAGGGGGCCAAGGTGTCCTACGAGGAAGAGGCCGGTCCCAAGGGCCCGAAGGCGATCAACGTCCAGAAGCTCTAGCTCGGTGACTCAGACCGGCGCGGCTGTGCCCGGTCTGAGCGACCCGAAGCTGATCGCACGAGGGTCGCCCGGTGGCTGACTGGGTGACCATCTCATCGTTGGCGCCGGCTAGCTAGTCCGCGGACCCGGGTGCTTCTGGCGGCTTGACGGCGCCGGGCACGCCGTCGTCGGCCTGCTTGGCGTGCCAATCGTTGCGGACATCCTCGATCTCGTGCTCGAGCCGGTCACTCTCGCGCTCGAGCTTCTCGGTCTCCCGGTCCAGCTGGTCGGCGAGCTCCTCGTGGTCTTCGGCGTGCACAGCAGTCAGTCTCACCGTGGGCAGTCAAGCTCAAACGGGCTCGGCCACGTGGCCGCCGGCGGGCTCGAGCGGCAGGTCGGCCGCGTCCCACTCGAGCAGGCCGCCCGCCATGTTGTGGGCGTCAAAGCCGGCCTGCGCGAAGGCGGCGGTGGCCATCGCCGAGCGCCCGCCACTGCGGCAGTAGAAGACCACCGGGCGGGTGCGGTCGATCGTGTCGGCCTGCTCGGACAGACGCTCGAGCTCCAGCAGCCGGTCGCCGGCGATCCGGCCGGCCTCGTGCTCGTGCGGCTGGCGGACGTCGATCAGCTGGATCTCGCCCGACGCGAGCAGCTCGGAGACCTGCCGTGGGGTGTAATCGTCGGCCACGCCCGCCGAGCCTAGCGCCGCCGCCGGCCAGGTACGGCCCCGGACCCGGCCAGGGCTCGGTCAGGTCTACAGAACGGAAGTTATTGCACGGCGGCTGACGGCGCCAACCGGGAGGCTCCAGCCGCCTGGCGCTCGAGATCGCGGTTGACGTAGGATTCCTCGCGGCATGTCCGCGCTCTCTGAGCTGTACACGATCCCGCAGGAGCATCTCGATTTCCGGGACACGATTCGGGACATCGCCCGGGATCGGATCGCTCCGCGAGCGGCCGAGATCGACGAGCAGGCTGCCTACCCGCACGACCTGCGCGAGCTGCTGTCCGAGCAGGACATCCTTGGCCTGCCGTTCGAGACCGAGCACGGCGGCACCGGCACCGGGACGCTGATGCTCAACATGGCGGTTGAGGAGATCGCCAAGGCGTGCGCGTCGACCGCGCTGATCCTGATGATCCAGGAGCTCGGGACGCTGCCGATCAAGCTGCACGGCTCCGAGGAGCTCAAAGACCGCTTTCTGCCTCGCTGCGCCAGCGGCGAATGGTCGCCCGCCTTCGCTCTGTCTGAGCCCGAGGCGGGCTCAGACCCCGGCGGGATGCTCACCCGCGCAGTTGAGGAGGGCGAGGAATGGGTGATCGACGGGACCAAGAACTGGATCACCAACCTGGGGATCGCCGACTTCTACGTGGTGTTCGCGGTTACCGACCGCGAGGCCGGCCACTCGCGCGGGATCACCGCATTCGTCGTGGAGGCCGACCGTCCCGGCTTCAGCGTGGGCAAGCTCGAGCACAAGCTCGGCATCCGCGGCTCACCGACCGGCCAGCCGATCTTCGACGGTGTCCGCGTGCCCGAGGCGAACATCATCGGCGAGGTCAACCGGGGCTTTCAGGTGGCCATGTCGACGCTTGACCGGTCACGCCTCGGTGTGGCGGCGCAGGCGCTCGGGATCGCCCAGGGGGCCACCGACTACGCGGCCGCCTACGCACGCGAGCGCCGGCAGTTCGGCAAGCCGATCAACGCCTTTCAGGCGATTCAGTTCAAGCTGGCCGACATGGAGACCCAGTGCGCCGCGGGGCGAGAGCTGCTCTATCAGGCGTGCGCGAAGATCGACCGCTCCAGTGCGGCCCGCTCGGCATCCGGCCTCGCCTCGGACGGGCCGCCCTGGAGTCATCCAGCTAGTTCGGACATCGGCAAGTACTCGGCGATGGCCAAGCTGTTCTGCTCCGACGTGGCGATGAAGGTGACGGTCGAGGCGATCCAGGTCCTGGGCGGCTATGGGTACGTCAAGGAGTACCCGGTCGAGCGGATGTTCCGTGACGCCAAGATCACCCAGATCTATGAGGGCACGAACGAGATCCAGAGGCTCGTGATCGCCCGCACGTTGAGGTAGCGCGGTGCCGGGGAAGCAGCCCACGCTCCGGCGCGTCCTGCTCTGCGCCGGGGCGGCGTTGACCGTGGGCCTGGGCGCGGTGAGCCTGATCACCGGCTTCAGCGACTCGCTCGGGGTGCGCCTGGTCCAGGGCGTGGCGGTGTTCGCCGCCGGCGCGGTCGTACTCGGGGGCGCGGTCGTGCTCACGATGCTGCACCTCGCCGGCTGGCGGGGGGAGGGTGGGGAGCTGCAATCCGAGGAGGAGTTCGAGGCGATCGTGCAGCGGGCCGAGCGCCTGGCCGCCGAGCGTTCGTGGCGCGATGGCGAGCACCAAGCTTCGGCCGACCAGCACGACGACGAACCGCTGGACGTCTCCGAGGACGGGGACTTCAAGGCGCTCGTGCGCTCGGCGATCGACGAGCTGCCGCTCGAGTTTCACCGTGCCCTGGAGCACGTGGCGGTGGTCGTCTCCGATGGCGGCTCCGACCGGCGAGCCTACGGCCTCTACCAGGGAGACACCGTCGCGCACGACTTCTTCCATGACCGGATCATCATCTTTCGGGATACCTTGCTGCGCGACTTCGGCCACAACCCTGAGCTGCTCAAGGCCCAGGTGACTCAGACCGTGCGGCACGAGCTCGCCCATCATCTCGGGTGGGGCGAGAAGGGCGTTCGCGGACTCGGTCTGTGACGCTCGTCTGAACCAGAGAGTCCCCCTGATCGGAGAACACCATGCCTGAAGCAGTGATCGTCGACGCAATTCGCACGCCCATCGGGCGGGCCATGAAGGGCTCGCTGAAGACCGTGCGAGCCGACGAGCTCGCGGCGTTGCCGATCCGCACCCTGGTTCAGCGCAACCCCGAGGTGGACTTCGCCCAGACCGACGACGTCCTGATGGGGGCGGCCTCGGGCGTCGGGGAGCAGGGCTACAACGTGGGGCGGGTCGCCGCGCTGCTGGCCGGCCTGGATCATCACGTGCCCGGCTGCACGGTGAACCGCTTCTGCGCGTCCTCGCTGATGACGATCCGGATGGCCTCCCACGCGATTGCGGCCGGAGAGGGCGATCAGTACATCGCTGCGGGAGTCGAGGCGGTCTCACGGGCCGGGCTAGGCGCCGGAATGATGGAGGAGGCCAAAAACCATCAGCTCGACGGCTCCGAGGGCTCGCTGTACGACGTCTACATCCCGATGGGGATGACGGCCGAGAACGTCGCGCAGCGCTGTCAGGTCACGCGCGAGCAGCAGGACGAGTGGGCGGTGATCTCCCAGAACCGGGCCGTCCAGGCGCGTGATTCGGGCCACTTCGACGCCGAGATCGTGCCGGTACCGGTGGCCGCCCACACGGACAGCGACAAGGAGGGCAACGAGATCGATGTGCCGGCGACCGTCGTGTCTGCAGACGATGGCCCGCGAGCGGGGACGACGATGGAGGTGCTGGGCCAGCTGCGCCCCGCCTTCCGGCCTGACGGCACCGTGACCGCCGGCAACTCCTGTCCACTCAACGACGGCGCCGCCGCCGTGCTCGTGATGTCGGCCGAGAAGGCGCAGGCGCTGGGCTGTGAGCCGATGGCCCGGATCATCGCCTCGACCGTCACGGCGATCCGGCCGGAGATCATGGGTCTCGGCCCGATCCCGGCGATCCAGGCGCTGCTCAAGCAGACTCAGATGACGATCGACGACATCGACATCGTCGAGATCAACGAGGCGTTCGCGGCCCAGATCGTGCCCTGCAAGGAGGAGCTGGAGATCCCGGAGGAGAAGCTCAACCCGTTCGGCGGGGCGATCGCGCTCGGACACCCGTTCGGGATGACGGGCGCGCGGATCATGACCACGCTGATCAACGGCCTGCGGACCCTCGACGGGACCTACGGGATCGAGTCAATGTGCGTAGCCGGCGGGATGGGTCAGGCGATGCTGATCGAGCGGCTCAGCTGAAAGAGATGGGGCTCCGGCCTACTGAGGCGCTGCGATGACGTCGTGGATCAGGGCCGGCGCCTCCACGGGTTGCTCTGACCAGACCAGCGCGTCGAGTACGGCGCTCGCCGCAGCGTCGGCAGCGTTCTCGTCGTCGGCCAGCAGGCACGCGATCGGCCCCCCGCGCTGCACCTGGTCGCCGATCTTGGTCTGCAGCTCGATGCCGACGGCGGGATTGATGGTGTCCTGCTTGTGGTGGCGGCCCGCACCGAGATCGGCGGCTGCATGGCCGATCGCCTGCGTGTCGACTGTCGCCAGCCACCCGTCCCGTTCGGCCGCCAGCCGGCGGGTGACGCCGGGCTGGGGGAGGAGCTTTGTGTCATCGATCACGCGAGGGTCTCCGCCCTGGGCTTCGATGAGCCGACCCAAGCGCTCGAGCCCGCCGCCGCTGGTCAGCGCGCGGGTCGCCCGCTCATAGCCGGACTCAGCGTCGGGCGCCACACCGGAGAGGGCGGCGAGGTGTGCAACCAGCTGCAGAGAGAGCTCGAGCAGGCGGCCCTGGCGCTGGCCGCGCAGCGTCTCGATGGCTTCGCGAACCTCGATCGCGTTGCCGATCATGTCGCCCAAGGGCTGATTCATGTCGCTGATCAGGGCTGAGGTCGTTCGCTTCGCGCGGGCACCCAGCGCGACGCAGAGCTGTCCCAGCTCGCGTGCGGAGTCAATCTCGGCCATGAAGGCGCCCGAGCCGACCTTGACGTCGAGCAGGATGAAAGCGGCTCCACCGGCGAGCTTCTTGCTCATGATGCTCGACGCGATCAAGGCGGCGCTGGGGACGGTCGCGGTGACGTCACGCAGGGCGTACATGGCGCGGTCGGCGGGGACGAGGTCGGCCGTCTGGCCGCAGACGGCGAGGCCGATGCGACTCACCTGGGCGATCAGATCCCGGCCCGAGAGCTCGGTGCGCATGCCGGGGATCGCCCCGAGCTTGTCCAGCGTGCCTCCGGTGTGACCCAGACCGCGTCCGGAGAGCTTGACGATCTGCATCCCGAGCTCTGCGGCCAGCGGAGCGACGATCAGCGTGGTTCCGTCCCCGACGCCGCCGGTGGAGTGCTTGTCGACGGTGGGGCCAGACAGGGCCGACAGGTCCAGCGTCTCCCCCGAGGCGAGCATCGCGCTGGTCAGGGCGAAGGTCTCGGCCTCAGAGAAGCCGCGCAGGCAGCCGGCCATCAGAAAGGCCGACATTTGACCGTCGGGCACCTCCTCACGGGAGTAGCCCAGGACGAAGCTGCGCAGCGCCTCGTCGGGGATCTCCTCTCCGTCGCGCTTGGCGGCGATGATCTGGACCGCATCCATGGGGTCAGCGGCCCAGGCCGTCGAGCACCGCCCGCGTGCCGGACAGGCCGAGGCGAGTAGCGCCCGCGGTGACCATGGCCAAGGCCGCGTCGCTGCTGCGAATGCCACCTGACGCCTTGACTCCGAGCCTGGTGCCCACGGTCTCGGCCATCAACCGGACGGCCGGCTCGCTGGCCCCGCCGGCGGGGTGAAACCCGGTCGACGTCTTGACGAACTGAGCCTCGGCGGCCTCGGCGGTCCGGCATCGATCCACTGCGCGAGCGTCTTGGGCTTCTCGAAGAAGTCCGCCGCCCGGGTACGGCGCCGTTGGACCGCGGTGAGCGGCATCTCTCGACCCATCTCGCTGAACAGTCCGGCAGGAATGAACGCCAGCAGCCAGGCGGCCACGATCACCGTGATCATCCAGCCGAGCCCGAAGTTGAACAGGATCTGACCCACGATCGGCGTCAGGGCCGAGGCCGACGCCATTGCCCACAGCACGAACAGTCGAAACGGCGTGATCTTGCGCTGCGCGTCCGGGATCGCGGCCACCCCGACGGTCTCGAGGGGCTGGTGTGAGGACGGCGACCCCCGCGGGGAGTCGGCTACCGATGCCACAAGATCCTCCTTGTCGATCTGCGCGTGCAACCGCTCCATCGACAGCCTCCCCATCGGCCGCGATACAGAAACCCCTGACGATCGTCCGGCGACCGCCAAGCGGGAGGACCGGGTGCGGACGTCGTGCTCGGCCCGGAGGACCAGCAGGGCGTCGGCCTCGCGGGCAGGGCAAGCATCTCCCGCGCCTGAAAAACCGGTTAGGCTCACGCGCGATGAACTTCGAAGCGCTGGATCGCGGGGAGCTCGTGGCCACCGTCGGGGGGATCGTGCTCGGCATCTCGCTGTTCTTGAGCTGGTTCTCGCTCGGCAACCGCGACGCCGTGCTCGGCGCCTGTCACGGGCCCAACGCCGACTGCAGCGGCTGGCAATCTCTGGCCATTCTGCGCTTCGTGCTGCTGATCGCGGCGGTCGCGCCGGCGATCCTCGCCTACATCATCGTCAGGGGCCACGCGCTCTCGTGGCCGCGCGGAGAGCTGACCGCCGTGACCGCGCTGGTGGCTCTGGTGCTGACGATCTTTCGGGGCCTGATCGACAAGCCGGGCATGCCGGTGGCGGAGATCTCGGTGGCGATCGGCTTCTGGGTCGCGCTGGTCGCCGACCTGCTGATCCTGGCCGGCTCGGTGTTGCGGGCGCAGGAGAGCGGCGCCCGGCGCAAGCCCCCCGGGGTCCTGTGAGCAGCTCCGCGGCCAACGGCAGCAGCTCGGGCGGTGCCGGCAAGGTGGACCGCAACCTGGCGCTCGAGCTCGTGCGGGTGACCGAGGCGGCTGCGCTCGCGGCGGCGCGGATGGTCGGGCGCGGAGACAAGGAGGGTGCCGACCAGGCGGCGGTCGACGCGATGCGCGCGATGCTGGACTCGGTTTCGATGGACGGCGTGGTGGTGATCGGCGAAGGGGAGAAGGACGAGGCGCCGATGCTCTTCAACGGGGAGCAGCTCGGCGACGGCAGCTCTCCTGCGGTCGACATCGCCGTCGATCCGCTCGAGGGGACTCGGCTGACCGCGCTGGGGATGCCCAGCGCGCTGGCGGTGATCGCCCTGTCCGAGCGCGGGGCGATGTTCGATCCAGGCCCCTGCGTCTACATGGAGAAGATCGCCGGCGGTCCCGAGATCGCCGACCTCCTGGATCTCGACCGGTCCCTGGCCGCGACGCTCGGGTTGATCGCCGAGCGCAAGCACCGCGACATCCGCGACGTGATGGTGGTGATGCTCGACCGCGAACGCCACCACGAGGCGATGCGCGAGGTGCGCGACGCCGGTGCCCGGGTTCGGCTGATCACCGACGGAGACGTCTCGGCCTCGCTGCTCGCCGTGAGCGAGAACTCGCCCGTCGACCTGCTGTGGGGGATCGGCGGTACGCCGGAGGGGGTGATCTCGGCGGCGGCGATCAAGTGCATCGGTGGCCAGCTGCTGGGCCGGCTGTGGCCGCGGGGCGAGGAGGAGCGGACCGCCGCCGTGGAGGCCGGCTATGACCTGGACAAGATCCTGACCTGTGACGACCTCGTCCGGGGAGACGACGCCTTCTTCTCGGCCACCGGCGTCACCGACGGCGACGTCCTGCAAGGCGTCCGCTACCACGGCGACCGGGGGGCGAGCACAGAGTCGCTGGTGATGCGTTCGCGCTCGGGTACGGTCCGGCGCGTCTCGGCCCGTCACGACCGGACTAAGATGCGGGACCTGGGGATCCGCTCCACCTAACTTCCGCCTAGGTTTCGGCGCGCCCCACCTTGGACTCGGCCAGGCGGAGATTGGCCAGCGAGCGCAGGAAGGCGTGGGTGACGAGCACATGGATCGCCGACTGAGTCATCTCATATACCGGCATGCTGAAGCCGACCGCGATCGACGGATAGAAGTTGGCCACCTCGACCTCGATCAGCAGCTTGGCCCGTCCGTCGGGGCGGGTCGGCTCGCGCGTGACGTCGAGCGCCAGGTAGCCCGAGCCGCGCCCGGCCCGGGCCACCAGCAGGCCGTCGCGGATCTGCCAGCGAACCGAGGCGTGATCGCCGTCGGTGGCGTACACGGGCGCGTCGAAGCGAAGCAGCGTCAGCGGCCGGCCCAGTAGCACCACCGAACGGCTCTGAGTGTCGTAGACGACGCGGATCAGGCCCAGCGTGACCTTGGACAGAAAGCGCCAGTAGGTGCGGGCGAGGTTGGCCAGGTTGGCGGCAATCCACAGTTGCGCCAGCGACTGGGGGTCCAGGGTGAGCTCGGCGCTCTGAACCGAGCGCACCCCTCCGTCATGAGCGACCACCGTGGATTTGCGGGGCGAGACGATCACGGCGCGAGCCGGCAGCGGTTGGCGTCCGCGGCGCAGCGCCCCCAGCAGGGCCGCGGCGGCCAGCGCGAGGATCGTGACGGGAACGGTCACCCTGATCCTCAGCGGGCGATCGCCTCGAGCGCGACCCGGGTTCCTGCGGCGAGCACTCCATCGCCGGCGGGGATCATCGCCAGGGCATCGGCTCCGAGCAGCGAGGTGAGGATGTGCGAGCCCTGAGCGCGATTGGTGAACGCCGTCGTGCCGGCCTCGCCTCGCTCCAGGCGGACGCGGAGCGCCTGCTCGCGCCCGGGGTTGCGATGAACGGTCTCGCCGAGCGCGGCCTCGGCCTCGATTCCGCGCCGGTCCGGGGCGGCCCCCTGCAGTGCGGCGAGGGCCGGCGCCACGAACAGTGAGAACGTCACCACCGCCGAGACGGGATTGCCGGGCAATCCGAACACGAGCGAGCTCGCGCGACGGCCGAACCAGGTCGGTTTGCCGGGCTGCAGCGCCACCGACCAGAACACCTCATCGACGCCCAGCGCCTCGAGCGCGGGCTTGACGTGATCGTGTGGCCCGACCGAGACGCCGCCGGAGATGATCACCACGTCGCAGCGCTCGAGCGCCGCCGCGATCCCGGCCTCGGTGGCCGAGCGGTCATCGGGCAGCCGCTGGGCCGGCGACGCCCGTGCCCCGGCTCCCGCGGCCAGCGCGGTCAGCATCGGCGCGTTGGAGTTGTGGATCTCGCCCGGGCGCAGCGGTGCGCCCGGGGGGCGCAGCTCATCACCGGTGCACAGCACGGCCGCCCGCGGGCGCCGCGCCGCGGATACGCCGCCGGCGCCGGCCGCGGCCACCGCGCCGAGCTCCACCGCGCCCACCCGGGTCCCGGCCTCCAGGACGGTGCTGCCGGCGTGCATGTCCTCGCCCGGCCGGCGTATGTTGTCCCCCGGCGCCACCGCTGCCGCGGTCTCGATCTCGCCGTCGGCGACCGTGACCTTCTCCTGCGGGACTACCGCAGTGGCGCCACCGGGGACGGCCGCCCCGGTGGAGATCCGGATCGCGTCGTGGTCGGTGACGGTCAGCGGCGACGGCGCACCGGCGCGCGATTCGCCGATGATCTTCAGGCTTTGCGGTCCGGCGCCGGCCACGATCGCATAACCGTCCATTGCCGAGCTCGCAAAGGACGGAACATCGCCGGCGGCCAGCACGTCCTCGGCCAGCACACGGCCGAGCGCAGCGTCGATCGCCACGTGCTCGGCGCCGAGCGGGCGCACCGCGTCGAGGACGAGCTCGCGGGCCCGCGCGACTGTGATCAGCGTCATCGAGATCCCACCACGAGCTTTTCAGCATATTCGGCGGCGGCGCGCGTGATAGAAGAGGTCGATGTTGTCAGGCCCACCAAGGCGCCGCCGGGCGCGGCCGGTCGCCGATGCGCCGATTGACGCGCTCCTTCCGCTGGCTGAGGATCTGGCCAAGGGTTGGCTGCTGGCGCTGGTGGAGCAGGCGCCGCTGGAGGGAGCTTCGTCGATCCTGGCCGCCGATTTGAGCCGCGACGGCCCTCGCATCTGCCAGGCGGTCCTGCGCGCGATTTCCGATGACGCCGACCTCAAGCGGCTCGAGCCCGGCGGGGCGCTGACGCCGCTCGCCGCGCGGGTCGGCGAGCTGGCGGGCGCCAGTGGGCCGGAAGCCGCTGCCGGCGCGGTCGATGCCCTGCACGCCGTGATCTGGACGGCGGTGCGCCAGGAGCTCCGAGCGCCGGATTCGGACCAGGTCGCCGAGCTCGCCGAGCGCCTCAGCCTCGTGACCGAGCTGCTGCGGGGCGCCGTGCTGCACCGCGGTGAGGGCGCAGGCGACGGCGAGCAGGCCCGTGGACTCTCGGCCGTCAGGGCGGCCCCAGCCCCACCTCCGCAGCGGCCGGAGGCCACGTCGGCTTCGAGCGCCGGGGGGGACTCGGACACGTCAGGCGCGCAGCGGCAGCCCTGGGTGCGGGAGTCGGCGCCCGCCGAGCCCGCGCAGGCGCTCTGGGTCGGGGCGCTGCAGGACGAGATTCAACGCGCGGCTGGAGCGCCGTTGTCGCTGCTGCTGGCCGAGCTCGAGGACGCCGAGCGAATCACCGCGGTACAGGCCGGCTCCGAGGCGGTACGGACCTTTGGCGACTTCGCGAAAGCCGTCCGCAGCGTCGCGCGCCGCCAGGACATCCTGGTCTGTGAGACCGAGGTCCGGGCGTGGATCATCGCTCGTGACACCGGACGCTCCGGTGCCCAGGCGCTCGGGGAGCGGATCGCCCAGGCGGTGCGCGAAGGGCGGCCGTGGCGCGAGGCTCCACTGGCGGCCAGCGTCGGGGTGGCAGTGCTCGGTGAGGATGGCAGCAGCCCGGCGGAGCTGATGGACGCCGCGGAGGAAGCGCGGTTCGCCGCCGCGGCAAGCGGGCTCGGTGTCGTCTCAGACGCGGAGCTCGAGGAGTAGCTCGAGGCGCGCTTGCGGGCGGTCAGGACGCCGGATGGGGCGGCAGCGAGACGGCGCCGATCTCGGCCGTGCCGTCGATGCCGAGCGCCTTTCCGGTTGCCTCGGTCAGGTCCCAGTCGGCGCGATTGGCGTACGGGCCACGGTCGATCACCGGCACGACCAGGGTTTGGCCGTGGTAGTAGAGCGACACCTTGGTCCCGCACTTCAGGGTTCGGTTGGCGACCCCGATCGTCGACGGTCGCAGCCTCGTGCCGCAGGCCGTCCGCTGGCCGTAGAAGCCGGGGCCGTACTGGGTCGCCTTGGAGATCCGGTAGACGGTCACGGTAACGGTCGGCACGTTGGACGCCGCGTGAGCTCGGCCGGGCTGCGAGATCAGCGCCCGGATCGAGAAGCGCCCGATGTGGTTCGTCTGCCAGCCGGCGCTGAACGATCCATCGCGGGCGATCGTCGCCCGGGCGGTGGGAGCCCAGCGCCAGCCGGTCTGATGCCCGAATCGCTCGATCTCCACCGTCTGGCCGGCCTGGCCGGCCGATGCGCTCCCGGTGAAGCTGAGCCGGTTGCGCAGGATCGCCGAAGCGTGACTGACCAACGTCAGGCCGTCGCTGCTCGCCGTGACCGAGACGTTGCCGGGCTGCGGGCTTGCTCCCGGTCCGGATCCTCCGCCGCCGACCCCGGCGCCGCCGCCGGGTGTCAGCGGACTACCACCGGAGGCGCCCGCGGCCAGCGACGGGACGGCCAGGACGATCGTCAGCAGCAGGGGCAGGGCTACGGCATGGGCGCGGCGGCTCACGGGTTCGGATCCTCCTGGTTGGGGCGCCTACGGGGTGAGCTGACGGGCTCGCGCGTTCACCGCGCTACGGTCCTTCACCGGATCGATTCGCCCCAGCGGGCCGGCAAGCCCGCAAGTGGGTCCCCCGCCGATCGTCCGCGGAAGGACGACCGCTCGGCTGGTGGCGCGGCAGTATACGAGACTTGACCGGACGTGCCGCGCGATCCGGTCGCTCGGTAGCCCCTATCCCGACGGCGTGCTCACCGGCGAGCGCCTCACCGCCACCCGGGGCCGGCGCCAGCCGCTCACCCGAGAGCCGGCGTTGCTGTCACACTTGGGTTGATGACAGTGAGCGTTGCGGCTGTCCGGGGATCCGAGCCCAGTGGGAGCGCATCCGCTGCGATTGAGTTGGGCGCCGTGCACAAGCGTTTTGGCTCGGTGCACGCGGTCCGTGGCCTGGACCTGACGATCAGGTCGGGGGAGATCGTCGCGTTCCTGGGCCCCAACGGCGCGGGCAAGACGTCAACGATCGACATGATCTTGGGGCTGTCGCGCCCGAGCGCTGGGGCGGTGTCGGTGTTCGGGATGGAGCCGCATCAGGCGATCGCCCGCGGACTGGTCTCGGCGGTGATGCAGACCGGCGGGCTGCTCGGCGACTACACGGTCGCCGAGACCGCTCGCTACACCGCGAGCCTTTTCATCCATGCTCGGCCGGTAGCCGAGGTCCTTGACCGGGCCGGGATCACCGCGATCGCCGACCGCCGGATCGGGAAGTGCTCGGGCGGGGAGCGCCAGCGGCTGCGGTTCGCGATGGCGCTGCTACCTGACCCGGAGCTGTTGATCCTTGACGAGCCCACCACCGGCATGGACGTCGAGGGGCGTCGCGGCTTTTGGGCCGCGATCCGCGAGGACGCGGCGCAGGGTCGCACCGTGCTGTTCGCCACGCACTATCTGGAGGAGGCCGACGCCTACGCTGACCGGATCATCCTGATCCGCCACGGTGAGATCGTCGCCGACGGGACCGCGTCACAGATCAAGTCGATGGCTGCGGGCCGGACGGTGCGCGCCACGCTGCCCGGTGCCGATGAGCCGGCGCTGGCCGGCATCCCGGGGGTCGACAGCGTCGAGGTGCACGGCGACACCGTGCTGCTACACGCCCACGACTCCGACGCGGTCGCCCGACATCTGCTGAGCGAAACAGCAGCCCGGGATCTGGAGATCACCGCCCGTGGCCTGGAGGAGGCATTCGTCGCGCTTACCGCAGACCACGCAGAGCAGGCTGAGGATTCCGACACCACCACAAACAGGGGTGAGCAGCCGAGATGAGTACGACAGCCCGCCGCCCGCCTGACCTGGAGATCCGCCGCGCCCCGGGGCTGGGCGGCTTCAACCTCACTGTCCTGGGGCTGGAGGTGCGGCGCCTGCTGCGCAACCGGCGCACGATGATCTTCTCGATCGCGCTGCCGGTCGTGTTCTTTTTGATCTTCGGCCTCAACAGCAGCTACGCCAACAAGCCCGACGGTCACGGCAACACCTCGGCGTTCATCATGATCAGCATGGCGCTCTACGGCGCGATCCTGGCGACGACCAACGGCGGGGCGATGGTTTCGATCGAGCGCGCCGCGGGCTGGAGCCGACAGCTGCGGCTGACCCCGCTGTCCCCGCTCGCCTACGTGCTGATCAAGATGCTCACGGCGCTGGTGCTCGGTCTGGCCTCGGTGCTCGCCGTCTACGTGGTCGGGATCATCGTCGGCAAGCCATCGATGCCGGTCTACCTGTGGATCGTCACCGGCCTGTGCGTGTGGATCGGGTCGCTGCTGTTCGCCGCGTTCGGGCTGTTCATGGGCTACCTGCTACCGACCGAGAACGTGATGCAGGTCTTGTCTTTCGCGCTGGTCTTGTTCGCGTTCGGCGGCGGCCTGTTCATCCCGCTCAGCCAGTTCTCCCACGCGCTCCAGGCGATCGCGAAGTTCACGCCGCTCTACGGCCTCAACCAGCTCGTTCACGCACCGCTGACCGGCGAAACCCCCAGCGTGGCGTCCGTCGCCAACGTCCTGGTCTGGCTGGCGATCTTCACCGCCGGCGCGACCTGGCGCTTTCGCCGCGACACCGCCCGCGTCTGACCGGAGCAGCTCGGCGAGCACGTAGCTCGGCTCAGGGCCGGGGCAGGCGCGACAGCGCGCCGCGCAGCGCGCGGACGCTGACCGTCACGCCGATCTCGGCCAGCTCGGCGGCCGCCTGCACAGCGGTGCCCAGCGGGGTGGGTGGACCGGGTTCGGGGGCAGGCGGGTGCGGGGCGCTCGGAGCCGCGGGGGAGGGCTGGGCGGCGCGGGGCCGTGTGGCGCGAGGCTGCGCGGGCTGGGTGGCGCTGGCCTCGGCGGGCCGGGCCGCTCGGGCCTTGACGGGCTGGGTGGCGCGGGCCTTGGCGGGCTGAGTGGCGGCCGTCCGGCGTGACCTGGCGGTCGTCGCAACCGCAATCGGCGCCGTGGGTGCCGGCCGCGTCGCCGGCACCTGGCGCGAGTCGGTTTCGGGCCTTGCGCCCGGCTCCGGACGCGCCGCGCGCTTGTCGCTGCGCCGGTGCGGGCGGGTCCGGGGCAGGCCGCCGAGCACGCCGGGTGATCGCTTGTCGCTCATCCGAGCGTAATCATCGCGTACCCGTGGCTCGGGAGCCTCGAGCTGTCTCGCTGGAGCCCGATACGCCGGGTCAGAGCCGTCGTTCAGGCAGCTGCCCTCCAAGGTCCCGAGCGGGCGCAGCGGGAAGGCTACGGACGGGCGCACGGGAAAAATCGAGCGTAACTTTGAAACTCGACTTTCGGGATTTTGAGGCTCGAGGGCGTGCGTGGTGGTGATGGGCAGCGGGGTGCTGGCGCGCTGGGTTTGAGGCGCTGAGCAGGCGATAGTGGCGGCGA
>JAABUJ010000325.1_pt1 | contig 101150 bp, 100 predicted proteins | sample 5559131 | NCBI WGS metagenome assembly JAABUJ01 (sample SAMN10711875, study PRJNA513366) | rock metagenome | isolation source: Antarctica rocks | place: Antarctica: Victoria Land, Mt New Zealand nord | collected 2016-01-07
ACGTGCGTTTCCAGATGCGTTACAGCTTTCGAGATGTGTGAAGGTGAAGATGCCGAGTGAGGATTAAGCTGCGTAGTTCTGAGCTCGTTGCGGGTTGGTCCCATCACGCTGGCCTTTGACCAATCGGATTTGAGGCTCAACCGATGATAGCATGCGCCGAGGGGTATACCTTACTTACGACACTGCACTGTCGCGACTCACCAGCGTCTGAAATCCTCAGAGCTACATAGCGACAATGGCATCCATCATCCGGCCGTCGCTGCTACGACAAACCTGCCTGTCTATTCCCTCGAGGAGGCTTCTATCCAGTAAAGCGTCAATTGCACCGCTCGCTGCCTTCAAAGCTTCTACAAGCCCGTCTCAAATCCTACTCTCAAAGCGGACGCCATTGCCATACAGCTGGGCAAGATATGGAGCTCAAGGTCAACAGAGAGTAGCGGCGTTCCATGCATCAAAGAAGATGGCTATCCTACCTCAAGGACCTCGTAAGATACTCTTCCGTCTTATCCATTGAATGCTTGGGTGCTAACAATCACCTATAGAGATGCTCGAGGGAACTGGTAATTGGTCCTGGTATTATGGAGTATACATGGATTCTAACACCAACATAGCCAATGATCCTGCGCCAATGCCCCCATCTTCACCAACTCACGGTAGTTATCACTGGACATTTGAGAGGTGACGTAGCCTCCAACGACTTATAGCCCCAACTACTGATACGGCTACAGGTTAATCGCCGTGGCTCTCATCCCTCTTACGGTTGCACCATTTGCAGCTGGATCGTTGAATCCGGTCACAGACGCCGCGCTTTGTGGCCTGATCCTCATCCATTCACACATTGGATTTGAGTAAGTCCAAATTAGAAAATCACACGGTCGCAAGCATCAGACTAATCGATATTTTTAAGATCCATCATCATTGATTATCTACCTGGTAAGCGTGTGCCGAAGACACGCGCGATGTTCTGGTGGGGCCTCCGGGCTGCGACTTTGATGGTCGGTGTGGGCTTGTATGAGTTCGAAACCAATGATGTCGGGTTGACGGAGGCTATCAAGAGGATTTGGAGGGCTTGAGACATTCGCTTGATGTTTCTTATGTATATATTCGAAGAATCGGATGGTGCTGCTTGGTAGAATGTCATCGTATATCTGCCGTCAAGTCGTACTGTCATCCACTCATCGTGCATCCGTGTGTGGGCTACAAGCGATGCGATGGCTTTCTACAAGAGGAAGTCTGGACCACTTTGGCTCGGGTATGTGAAGAAGGGCCTGCCTAATGCTGGAACACATTGATGCAGCAGGGATGCCAATGGTGCCAATGCCTTGCGGAGATGAATATCTACCACCGTTTGCATGACTCATAACCCGCATTCCATAGCCCTCATTCCCCGAGATCTTCAACGCAGAACTTGAAGTGGCCAACAACACCGCCTTTTCTCTTCGAACTCCATTGAAATCCAGTCGGATAGAATTGGGAGCAGCGAACGCTGGAGATCTCCTTCCTACATCTTGCTTGGCATCCTCATCCCGCCATCCAGTCTAAGCACAACTCCATTCAGCATCACATTCTCCACACTATCCTTCACCATCCGCGCAAACTCCTCCGGCTTGCCAGGTCTCGCCGGGAACTCCATAACCCTAAGCAAGCTCCCTCTGACCTTGTCGTTCATCATCGCCGTCATGCCAGAGTCGAACAGGCTCGGCGCTATGGTAACGACTCGGATGCCATACCTCGCAAGATCTCGCGTCAAAGGAAGCGTAAGAGACGCTATGGCGCCTTTGCTGGCCGAGTACGCGACTTGACCCGGTTGGCCGTCAAACGCGGCGGAGGATGAAACGAGAATCAGGACGCCTCTTTCGCCGTCGGGTTCGAGAGGCTGTACCTTGGTGAGGTGGGGGAGCGCCTGTCGAACGAGATCGATGGTGCCGCGGACGTTGATGTTCATGACGAAGTCGAAGCCGTCGAGGTCGAAGGGATCCCCGTTTCGGTCGATGATCTGGACGTACCGTCAGGGTTCGGACCGACAAAGTACTTGTTCAGTCGGAAGGTTACCTTGCTTGGATTCGCCACTCCAGCAGCTGCAACGACGCCTCCAAGTTCCTTGCCTGTGTGTTTGGCCCATTCCACCGATCCCTTCACGGCTGCCGCAATGCTTTCCGTACTTGAGACGTCTGTTCGGAAGAACTTCAGCCTCTCGGCCCCGAGTTCCTGGACAAGCGAGTCTCCCAGCTCCTCGTTCATGTCCAGCACGGAGACATAGCCTCCAGCCTCATAAAGCGTCCTGACGGTTGCCCGGCCGAGGCCAGAAGCCCTGAAACGAGGCGTCAGAGCTGGTTGGCGGGCGTGCCATGATCGGGTACTTACCCACCGGAGACGACGAATGTTCGGTCTGTGATATGCATTGCTTGAGAACGTTTTGCGAGATTGACAGAAGTGCGTGCGGGTCCCTGCTGGGCTCAGTGTGCCACAAAGAGTTTCGCAGAACTACAACACTGAGCTATTAGCACCACCTACATAGGCTCAGCGGGCTCAGCGGGTGTAATCAGAGCAAGGTGCCTTGACTGAACATACGCCCCTCCAACTAAGCTATCAGACCAGCGGTCCCGAATTCGTCAAGTCGTGATCCCATCATTTACCTGCTAAGACCCGTCCCGCCATGTGCAAGGGGATAGGTGCAAGAACGGAGTAAGCCGTGCCGAGGCTTAATAAAGTAGGGTTACCCGTGCGTGCCAAAACCGCTAACCGCGTCAGGATGTATGCTTAAGGTACCTAGGCTTCAATATTAATGATCAGATGATTACCTAGATTACAGTAAGGTTCTAGGACGTTAGGAATAACAATGGATATTCTATTTGTCGACAGCCGACCAGATCCGGTGAGAGCAGCCATAAATACAACATAAGCCAATGACGCCACCCTCACCTCATCCAGGTAAGAAGCGGATGCACAGATTTCTGCAGCTGAAACAGACAGGCACTAATGGTTTGCATGCCATGGCCACCGAGCGCGGTCCTCCTGGGGCGATATGTCAATTTTGACCTCTATCATCGTTACTTGGAGAATGGATACCTCCTTCCTTCACAGCCCCCTCCATCATGATGCGCGAGCACGAGATCAACAGATACCCTTCGGTCGTATAGGCCACGCTCCAGGACACTTGACTCAGTAATGTGATCGTAATGACTGTTATTGCCATTTCCCAAATAGTTCGGTGAAAGATGTAGAATTTGGCAAAGGGGTAAGGCCGTCGCCAGTGTGTGGCTCACAGACGTCGTAGCTGAATAACGCGGACGTGTACTGCACTGACGAGAGGGTAAAATCGCTCCGGATCATAACTAAACAAGAAACAAGGCGTGCACTGATCTGAAAGAATGATGTGAAATGAACTCAATGCCTTGTGTACGTATTTGAACATCTCCCTTAGAAGACGACACCTTTTTTTGCGAGGTCCTTTCAAGCTGCCTGGGTTTCCGGCCATCCACATCCGTCCGCAACTATTGGCATCATTGAGAGGTTTGCGGTTGGCCTCGTCGCCGTCCACGGGCCTTGGGGCAGATTGCGCCCCAATTCCTCCAGCCCCCCCTGGCCCTCCAAGCCCTCCCAACGTCTCCCTCGAGGTCTTCGGCTCCTTTCGCTCCTTCACGTCGGAATCGCACGTCCTGGTGTCACCGTCGACTCTGGAAAAATTGCCCCCGACCCTGCTATGACTCCACGACATGCAACTAACATACACCCCGATCATGTAACCCGACGAACCAGCGGCCTTTGGCATACCGAGAATCCACGCTCTTATCAAGGTCCAAGCTTCTCCACCACAGTATTATATGTCAATATCGCGCCGGCAGTCTCACTTGTATTCAAGACGTAATAAATCCGTGAACAGGACGACAAAACAAACTCTTAGGTCCAGTCTGATAGAGATACCTCCAGAGTATCAGAATTCTCTGCCATGGCTTCTCATTTCCTGAACCATAGAGTCATAATGGCGGGAACATCTCCGGGTGTCAGGATGGTCTGGGCCCAACGTCTTTGAACGGCCTGCTAAAGCTCTAAGATAGAGAACATATGCCTCGTCGTATCGTTGTTGAATGTGAAATAGGTGGGCAAGGTTGTAAGCGCTGGACAATGTATCAGGATGCTCAACTCCCAGACTTTCCTCACGTCCCTTCAGTGCTCGTCGATTCAACTCCTCAGCCATCTCATACTTTCCCTGATCTCGAAGCACCAAAGCCAGATTACCAACACTGGTCAATGTACTTGGATGCTCGACTCCCAGCACCTTCTCTCTTTCTTTCAGTGCTCGTCGATTCAACTTCTCAGCCATCTCATACTTTCCCTGATCTCGAAGCACTGATGCCAGATTACCAACACTGGTCAATGTACTTGGATGCTCGACTCCCAGCACCTTCTCTCTTTCTTTCAGTGCTCGTCGATTCAACTCCTCAGCCATCTCATACTTTCCCTGATCTTGAAGCACTAATGCCAGATTACTGACACTGATCAATGTATCAGGATGCTCAACTCCCAGCACCTTCTCTCTTTCTTTCAGTGCTCGTCGATTCAACTCCTCAGCCATCTCATACTTTCCCTGATCTTGAAGCACTGATGCCAGATTACTGACACTGACCAATGTATCTGGATGCCCAACTCCCAGCAATTTTTCAGAGCCTTCAAGAACTCGTTGAAACATCTCCTCAGCCACCTCGTACTTCGACTGACTCTGAAGAACCAATCCAAGTAAAGTCAAGCAGTTCAGCGTGATAGTCACATCTTCCCCCAATCGTTCTCGATTGATATCATATGCTTCAGATGCCGCTTGATGTGCAGAATTATATCTTCCCTGTTGATGATTGAACCTTCCGACGCTGTACAGAAGATAAGCCCGGTACTCTAGATCCTCATCGGATGTAAGGTCATAACATAACACCGTCTGAGCATGCGCCAACATGGATTCACACGTCTCTTTGTGCTCATGCTCACCGATCGGGAACTCCTCTGCTAACAGTCGCAAAGCTTGACCTGCATAACCCGCTTTCTCGCCTCTCTGCTCAAGCCAGTAGTGCACTGAGGCTCGCACGAGCGGGTGGATCGCGTAGCTCTCCTCCCCAATCTCTTGAGTGATTAAGGCAAACCCGTCAAGCGTACCGATGGCCATCCTGAAGTCCACATCTCTCTCAAATGACGGTCGCAATAGCTTTTCTGGAACCCGCTGTGGATCGAGCATCGCTATGAGTGATAGTAGCTTTGCCGCCGGAGGCTCTTGCGTCAGAATCTGTCGGAAAGATAAATTCCATGTTCGGAAGACGGAGTTGGGGACACCACGCTGTCTCCGATGATCTTGAAGCTCCTGACTCAAAAATCCCATGAGATTCTGCTCGTCTTTTTCAACGGCTGTTAGATAGCCTTGTATGGTCCATCGATTTCGGTTGATAAAGGCAGAAGCCTGCGTGATGGCTAGGGGGATGTACCCTAAAATGTCCAGCAGCTTTGAAATAACCTGCTCGGGACAGTCACGTGTGTTCTTAACATTCAGTCGCAATAACTGTTCGGCTTTCTCAGGTGAAAACGGCGGCACCTCGATACAGGACTCTCCATTGCTCAGATTGTCGCCAACATGTCTGCTTCTCGTGGTGATGATCAAGGACCTTTTGGAATCCAGATTCTTTGGAATATAATCAATAAGCTGCCCTTGTAACTGGCTTGCGCTATCCGATGATGCATTCGGATCGAGGGGACGGAAGAAGAGATCGGCGTTGTCAGCATTGTCTATGATCATGAGCCATCCGTTGTCGTGATCCTCATCAAGCCACTCGGACACAAGTTTGCATGGATCGACATCCGGTTCCTCGCATCTGGGGAGTTTAAGCTTTCGCGCAACATCTTGACAGGCCTGCATAAATTGAGCTGAATTGGCGGCATATATCCAAAACACGTGACTTTGTGGTTGCGATTGCCGGAATCGATAGGCATACTCAATGACAATTTGAGACTTCCTAAGGACACTGGTCAGCAAGACGGAGATCGATCGATCAGTGGAGGCCATAATACCCAACCCCTCCCACTCCGCTCAGTGCAACGCAATGATGCTGTTGAAGCTGCTCCTCAATTTGCGAAAAGATGAGCTTTCGGTCAATGAACTTGCCGTCCCTTCGAAAAGGCACCGTGAAAATAGGTTTGATTGGAGAGGCTAAGGTTGTTGATTTGAATCAGCGCCATTCATAGTCTACAACTCAACATCTCTCTGTTAATGAGCCAAAAAGTATCCAGCCCTCTACTAGATTCCGCTCTCTATGCTTGAAACAACGCCAGTACCCTCGTGGAATCCGTCCTGTCTACCTCATCCGTTTCCTCTTTCTCCACTTTTACATCAATCAGAAAGATCGTTCGTGGATCTACTCACATTCTTTTGCCTTTGTCTCCCCGATGGACCGCGTGATCTCTACCTGGCTTGCCGATATAACGTAGAGGAGCTCCTTCGCATACGCCGCCGCCACCGCCGCCGCATATGGTTGCCAGCGCTTGTTTTTATGCGTATCGGAATAGTCGCATATTCCCCGGATCACCAGACATGGAAAGTCATCCATCAGACCCGCCGCCTCCATCTCAAAGCATAGCACGTCAAGCTCCTGTTGTAATCTTTCTCGGGTTATTCCGTCCCTCATCACCTGGTTTCCAGATGCGATCAAGCCGTAGTGCACTGCAGGAACACTCTCACTCCGAACAGATCGAGACACTGTGTGACGGTGGTCACAGCTGGCACACGTATCGTCACCCGCTCCATGATTGTACTTTGCCTCGAACAGCTGGTCGTGCCGTGGACCAGGATACGTACCAGCTTCTTGCATCTTTGGATACTTGGATGTCATCTCAGAAAGGTATTTAGTGAGTTCCGGCTCCTCCATCAAATGTCTGCCCTGTAAAGCGGTCACCGCATTGAGCAGTACGTTCGGCGGTCGATTCAGCGACCCTGTACGCACGAATCGACCTTCTTGGACCGTTTTCCCAAAGTCGTATTGAATCACCCCTCCCGAAGTATTGGCTGGTTTGCTGATCACCACGTCGCCCAGCCGAATGTCATTTCTCGCGTTTGGAGCTCCCCCGCCGACACCCACCATCAGACCAATCCTGATCGAGGGAAAGGTAGAGAGTATGTGACTGGCCACGATCGCAGCAGAGGTAGTGCCCGTCCCTCCGGCCGGCAAACATGCAATAGCTACGTTATGCACCCCAATCCGTCCGAGGCTGTAATTGTTGTGGTCACAGGAGTCTTGTGTAAGAGGATTGTGGCGCTCGTCTAGCATGGCCATAGCTGCAGCCAGCTCCGTCGGCAACGCGCATATCCATCCTACGGTATAATCTCCGTGCTCCATCTCTTCTCAAGACGGATCAGAGAGGCTTGTGGGAACGCTTCGCTGCTTTGGTGGCTTTCTGGGGTATCGGACTTTGGGTATCTGGATGGAGCATGTAGGCTGTGGATTGAACGTCAGAGAAAGAGATATGATACCGTCAGGAGGTGGATGCTGTTCCTATGTTGCGAGACAGCCTTTTGGGATCTGCCAGCCTCGCAAGGCTGGCTTATTGGGTGGCCTTGCTCGCTTGCGCATACTGAAGTATTGTACATGGCAGTTATGCACTGTACTGGAGGCCAAGAGCTTCCACCAAACCTAAGGTAGTTAGGCTAGAATGGATCTCCGATCGTCATTGGACCGAGCACTACAACTTCGCATTAGCTGGATTTGAAAATCATAGATGTTGCCTTGTGCGACGTAGGACAATCGAATCGGCTCAGATTAACAGCCGTCCCGCGTCGGAAGGCCGTGTTGGCCAAGGATTTCGGCCATGATGTCTATCACAACGTCAAGAGCTGCGGAGCAGTAGACTGTGTGCTGTGCAAACTCATGAAGTAAGGAAAGGTTGGGCTCCTGCTGTATAGTGCCCAGAGACATTGCCCAGAGAAAAATGTAAAGGCCTTTGAAAGACTACATTGTAGTAATATGTGATGATCGTGCGAACGTGCCTTCGATCAAGTACGGTAAGTCGGTTGCGGCTCCTCTGAACGCGAACCAGTAACTATTTCGAACAATAACAGGCGATATAGAGCATGTTCCTTGAACAGAAGTTGAACGATTTAATAACAATCGCGCCTGGGGTATGCAAAAAGGCAATGCGGATTTCGTATTCTCTACCCCCAATACCCAAGCTTAGACCTCTGTTCCATGGCTTTGGATCCACCGACTCACCTCTCCAAACTGGTTCGATGCTTTTCAAGGCCACTTGGCGACGGCAAGACCGACGAAGGGCGAGGACAGTCTTCTTGCAGAAGCTGTCCGTCTGAACACTGGCGAAGCCCTGCCATTTGCACCTTAGGCTGAGTTCGGAGTAGAGGGGAGAACCCAAGCAAGCGGGTAAGACCATATGGAGCCCTCGAAGCTTGGATGTTACATAATTCAAGGTCTGCATTTGAGGCCGCATGACTTGGAAGGGGGCAAGGGGCATTTTTATGCCTTTCAAGCTGCCGTATTGGACAACAATCTTGTACTGCAAATCAAACGCCGCAAGCTGGCAGTGACTGTAAACTCGCAATTGGTTCCCAACCACTTAGGGAGACAAGGAAAGCAGCCGCAGTGAGTTTAGTGACGACGCCATGCGTTGCAAAGTCCTTGAATCATTGAATGTTTTTGTCCGGTCTGGATCACTACGGCAATGATCATAATGCCTTGATGTAGACTGCATACTATAGTGAGTTCAGAAGGGTTTCAGAATACCACAGCACGACTTTTTGAGGTCTTCTGCACTCCAAGTACATTACTGTATTTAAGCGAGATGTATGAATTGATGCTGCTGTTGGTCTCAACTTCTTCCTACCCAAAACTCTCTCCATCGCTTTCCAGGTTGACACTTGAAGTGCTAGCAACCAATGGTCAGGAGAAGCTGCCAATCCTTGTCCTTCATGTGATAGCCGCACCATTGTACGAGTCTGTCGTCGGTAGCTTCCACTGCAGCTCTACATCAGGCAATGCATCGGTGATGAACTGCGGGATGGTGCCGAAATCGAGAAGGCGTCGGCATGACGTCTGAGCCGAGGCTCCACTCCCTCTGTGTGAAGATGCTACCGAACTAGCAAGCATTGATTCGCACGTAATTGAGAGCCTTTCTTTACAAAGCTCTCAAGAATCAATTGATTAGAAATCCTTCTTCAGAATTGCTCCTATAAAATCCTATCTATTATCTGCAAGTGTCTCTACAAAGTATTCGAACCTTCACCGTTACAGTGCTCAGAGCACTTCCACTTAATCCGAGTTATTTCCTCCACCTCTTTCACAAGCTCGAAAGATCGCCATCATGGTCCAGAATAAAGGTCTCATCTTCAAAAACGTCCCTACCGGATGGCCGGTCCCTGGAAAAGACCTGGCCGTTGAAGCTCGGGACTTCGACCTCAACCAAGAACCGCCCAAGAACGGCGTCACCACGAAAAACTTCTATGCCTCCTTCGACCCCTACCAGCGTGGCCGCATGCGAGCCCCAGGGACAAAATCGTACTCCCCTCCCTTCGACCTCGGTCAACCGATCACCAACAACGTTGTTGCGAAGGTGCTGAAATCCGACAACTCCAAGTTCAAGGAAGGAGACATCGTGACAGGAACGCTCGGAACGGAAGAATACTCGGTGGTTTCGGAGCAGGTGGCGAACAACATGCTGCGGAAACTGGATAACCCCTACAATCTCGACCCCAAGCTCTTCATCGGCGCCCTGGGCATGCCCGGACTGACGGCCTACTCGAGTTTCTACGATATCGGCGCGCCCAAGAAGGGAGAGACGATCTTCATCTCCGCCGCCTCCGGTGCCGTCGGCCAGCTGGTGGGCCAGCTCGCTAAACACGAGGGCCTGACGGTCATCGGCAGCGTCGGCAGCGACGACAAGCTCGACTTCATCAAGAAGGAGCTCAACTTCGACGAGGGCTTCAACTATAAAAATATCAAGCCGAGCGAGGCCCTGAAGAAACTCGCCCCGAACGGCATCGACATCTACTACGAGAACGTCGGCGGCGAGCACTTCGACGCCGCCCTCGGGGCCATGAACGACTTCGGTCGAGTCAGTACGTGTTTCCCCCCTATCCACAGCCCCTGCCCTTCTCTTCCATGGTACCCAGTCCCCTAGACTAACAGCGCCCCCTTCTTCCCCGCGCCCCCAAGTCTGCTGCGGTATGATCTCCCAGTACAACCTGACGCCGGACAAAGTCTACGGCGTCAAGAACGTGATGCAAATCATCGCCAAGCGGCTCACCCTCCGCGGCTTCATCGTTTTCGACCCGAACATGGGCCCCAAGTACTCGGCCGAGCATCAGAAGAACGTGCAGAAATGGATCCACGACGGCACCTTCAAGACCCAGATGAGCATCACGGACGGCATCGACCATTCGATCGAGGGCCTGCTGGGCATGTTCAGGGGGGAAAATTTCGGGAAGGCGGTGTTGAAGATTGCGGATTTGGAGCAGGTGAGTCTTGCGGCGTGATTGCGTTCGTGGGGAGGGGTTGTGCTGATGGTGCTAGTGAGATGTCGAAGGGGTCGTCGAAGATGTAGATCCGTTTTGATGCGATGACGTATAATAGAATGGAGGTATTATGGCTCATGGAAACGCAAGGTAGTTTAGATTGGGCCGTTGTTCCTTGTCATGTATAACTAACTACTATATACATGTATGAGACTATGACTTATTCCAGCACTGAAAAGCAATATTTTCACCATATCCTCCTGCTAATAATTTGGGATCACAAGTACGCCCTAGTCAACCTCCGCATCAACTCCCCCACCTTCCCACACTCGAGCGTTACCTTCCGCAAATCCCCCACCTCCCTCCCCAAAACTTCTTCTAAAACCCTCCTCGTCGCCTCCGCATCCGGCTGCCCACTTACATCCGCATCCACCGTGCCCTCCTCCAGGTTCCGCTTCCCCCGCACAAGGATCAGATTATACCTCAACCGTTTCGCATCGGAAATCTTCTTCGCCAGCGAGCGCCTAGTGACATCGTGATCGACGAAGAAGACCGGTTCATCCAGCGGCCTCGGTCTGATCATGGCGCCGTCTCCGTCCTCGTTTCCTGTCGTGCGACTCGCAAGACCACCCGACAGAGCCTGCGCCTGATTGCGCACCGCATCGGCTAGATCCGGAACCTGGCTGCTCACGGAGACGATGATGGCCTGCCGCGGACTGAGCCAGAACGGCCAATGGCCCCGGTGGTGCTCGATCAGCAGGGCCATGAAGCGCTCCAGCGAGCCGAAGACGGCGCGGTGGATGATGACGGGCGCTACGAGTCCGGGTCTCGCTTTCGCGGCGTCGTCGGCGCTACTGAGAATGCCGGTACCCTTCGCCTCGAGGGCTGGCGCCGAGGCCATGTATTCCAACTTGAAGAGCTGCGGCAGCTGGAAGTCGAGCTGGATGGTGGCGGTCTGGTGTTCTTTGCCGTCCGAGTCCGTGAGGATGATGTCTATCTTCGGCCCGTAAAAGGCGCCATCGCCGGGATTGAGCGTCCACGTCTGGCCGCTGCTGTCGAGCGCGTGCGTCAGTTGTGCTTCGGCGCGGTCCCATTCGGCGACGGTGCCGATGTAGTGGTGCTCCGGTCGCGTCGACAAGACAAGCTTGTAAGGCCCCAGCTTGAACGTATCGTAGACCATGGCGACGAATTGAAGCGTTCTGGAAATCTCCTCGGCGATCTGGCCCGGGCGGCAGAAAATATGCCCGTCGTCCTGGTGGAAGCGTCGCACTCTTGTCAGGCCGCTCAGGGCGCCGGATACCTCGTTGCGGTGCAGCGGGCTGAAGTCGGCGTAGCGGATCGGCAGATCTTTGTAGGACCGCGCCTGCGATTTGAACAGCAGGCAATGGCCTGGACAGTTCATGGGCTTCAAGCCGTATTCCTCGTCCTCGCCAATCTCGGCATTCTCTTTCGTGCCCGTCGCGCCCCGCCCGTGCACCTCGAACATGTCATCTTTGTAGTTGACCCAGTGGCCGGATTTCTGCCACAGGGAGCGCTTGTAGATGGTCGGCGTGAGGACTTCTTGGAAGCCGAAGAGCGTGTATTGGGCGCGGAGGAAGGCGAGAAGTTTGTTGAAGATGCGCGCGCCGTTGGGGAGGAAAAGGGGCGAGCCGGGGCTGTAGAGGGAGGTCGTGAAGAGTTCTTGCTCCGTGCCGAGGGTGCGGTGGTCGGCTGGTGGAGTGGGTGGGGGTTTAGTCGTGGTGTTTAGGTGTGGTGGAGACGGAGATGGACGGGGACCGGAGCAGGAACATTTGCGGATCGAGGTTAGTGGGGCCCATCGAACATCTTTGTAGGCGGCGCTTGCTGGTCTTATCGACCGAGTCAATGGCCGCAGTGCCCGACGTTGTAGCATTGAGGTGGGCTTGATTCCCCAGATGAGATTGTCCGTCTTACTCGATAGTGCACGCGCGCGCTAGGCAAGCGCCAATTAGCGATACTTAATGTTTACCTACACGCGACAACGTCAGGGACGTGGGGCTGATCCCATGTCGTCATGTTTTGTTTTTCTATCCAAACAAGTATTCACTTGAACCTCCATGAGCGACACGCAGATTTCTAACGGATTATTCTCTCTTCAAGTTTTGCAAATTGCGGAAACCTTTCGGGTTCACAAACAGAAGGCTCCTCATCTACAGCTGTGTCGAAGGTCAAGACCAGTGGCAAGCCTCGACATATATCGTCAAGGTGAAAATGGCCGGAGAACATTATCAGAGGCGCTCACGGCATCAGCTAGGGGATTCTTGGGTCGTTGAGAGTGACGAAGACATAGGGAATCCGGATGATGGAGGGCCTGGGAGCGCTGAATCAAGCGCGCAGGACATGAACCCCATGAGTGGAGAATTTATTACAGCTTCGACAAGCGCAAAATCGCGCCGCCGTATGCCTCGAAACGCCGCTAGGGAAAGTTTAGAGCCGGAGTTGGTTATGCCTTCGATACATGAGGATAATGTGGATGGTTCGTGGCTCGCCTCAAATGGCAGGGGCTCCAGAAAGCTGCCCAGCGGGCGAGCGGTCAAGTCATCAGCACAAACGAGTCCCAGGGCTGCTCGATCCTCCCGAAATCGCGCAAATGGAACCCCGCCGGAGCCCCCCCAAAGGGATCAGCGCAAAAGCACGTCAGATGGCCTTGCGGAAACTGTGGTCGGCATACTACGACCGATACTCGGTGGGATACTCGATGTTTTCGGCGGTGCAATCAAGATACTCAAACCCTTCATCTCTTACGTCATTGCGATCTATCTTCTCCTCGGGCTTATGCTCTTCCTTCGAAATCTCATGACGAGGTCGGTCTATTCAGCCCTGTCACCAATATGTAGACTGCCCGGTTCATCATTCCTCAACCTGCCCATGTGCCATTCTCCCGTCTCCGTCAACTACAAAGGCGAACAGACGCCGCCGGTACAATTTGACCAGCTCATGACGGTCCAGTCAAAGTTTGAAGAGGTCTTGGAGGAGAGCGCCGGAGGTGTCTCCCTGCCATTGGACATGAAGAGAGGGGAGACATCAATCCGAGACCTCCGCCAGGTAGTACGCTTCAGCCAGCTCCACTCGAAGAACGAACTCGTCCTCGAATTCGACGGCTTCATCGAAACAGCCCGCATCGCCTCCTACGATCTCCAAAAATTCAACAGCCACGTCGGGCGGGGCGTCGACAACATCCTGGCCACGGCGCGCTGGACGAAACGCGTCCTCGACGGCATTGCCGCCCGCGACGGCTCCCGCGGCGCCCTCCAATCCTTCATCACCGACCGCGTCCTCGCTCCCTTCCAACCCCTCAAATTCACCGAAGACGCCCTCCTCGACCAGTACATCCAACACACGCGCATCGTCGAAGACGAAATCCACCGCCTCATCGCCGAGGCCCAGGCCCTCTTGCTCGTCCTCCAGAACCTCGAAGACCGCCTCGATGTCATCCACGGCATCGCTACCCGCGATAACACCCACGCCCAGCTCTCCAAGGACGAGATCCTCTCCCAGCTCTGGACCCAGCTTGGTGGAAACCGCAGCAAACTCGGCAAATACGACTCGCAGCTCCGCCTGCTGCAGCAGGTTGGCGAGTACAGGCGCACGGCCTGGGCGCACGTCAGCGGGACAATCCTGAAACTGCAGGCGATGGGCGCCGAACTCGAGGAGTTGAGGGAGCGGGTCGGGTCGGCGGAGTTGTTGAGGGATCGCGCGCATGTGCCGCTTAGCGTGCATATCGAGAATATTGAACTGGGGGTGGAGAGGTTGGAGGCGGGGCGGAATCAGGCGAAGAGGGTGGAGAACGAGTATTTGAGGAAGACGCTGGACAGGGGGAAGGAGGATGAGAGGCTTATTGGTAGTCGGTAGCACGTAGTACGCAGCTTGGAGATTTAGTGTTGAGATACCCTGTTTATGGTTCGAGCTGCTGCTTGCGCTTTTGGCGTCTTGGGCGGATCATGGTCGTGGATTTTCACTATACTTATAGTCGATAACCATTTTTTGGGTCCCAGAACCTCTGTGCACCGAACATATGCTCGTAAGCATTACCCATCCATGTGCCTGTCAGCCTACCATGCCGGTCAAGTCTTCACTCAAGTGTGGGATAGTCAATTTTCTACGCCCCACGCATCACTTCCAAGATTGTGTCAAAGGGTTCGTGTGTGTAAGCAAGTATATCTCTCTCATCATTCGTGAAGTGTTTCGAACTATGAATAGTAAGAAAAGGGAACAAAGATGACAGATCCAGTGTACTTCAAAGCAATCACCACAATGAGAGAATGCAAATAATTCAAAGCAATCAAGTCAGTTCGTCCATGTTTCGTAAATTGTGCGTGTGCAGAGTGGACGCCGTGGACCGGTACCGCAGGCTGGGCTGGCTCCTTGGCCGTTGGAGACGGCAAGATCTGAGAATGTGACTTGGCCGTACAGATGCGTCTATGCCGAGGTAGTGTTGGCACCGTCCGATTCCGTACAAGCCACGTTCTGGGGTGGAGCTATGGGATCTGGTATGGAGGACGCCCCGTTAGACGGTTCGAATGGCAGGGAACTTGTGGAACCGTTTAGCTGTGCCATCGGGTTGGCGACCAGCTTGTTATTGGGATGGTGTAGGGCAACATGGTGTGGAACAACATACGGCGTCGAACAAGCGTAGTCGGAGAGACTGTCGCATCAAAGCTGATATAGGAAATGCGCTTCAAGTCCTAGGTCAATGATCCTTCACCGGATCCGAGCCGGTCTCTTTTCCTTTCCATGTCTTCTGCGCCTCTTGGACGAGTTTGAGTGCTGTCTGAGAGTCCACTTCGTAGATCTTACGACTAGGGGTGACTGTAGCTCCGACATGATTAGGATCCGCTCCTCTTTCCAGCAAAAGCTGTGATATCGCCACCTGCCCCTTCTGCACAGCTTTGACCAGTGCCGTCACTCCGAAACGGTCCTGTGCCTCAAGATCAGCCCCACTCTCGATAAGCATCTTCACAACCTCGTCACTGCCGAAATGAACAACCGCCCGGTGTAGTGACGTCTCGTTAGTGTATCTTAGATCCCGAGCGTTGACGTTGGCTCCTGCCTGCAGTAGAAGCAGGGGTGCGCTACTTCAACGACGACTGTTGTGCAGGAACGCCGCCGGCTTCCACTGGGCCCAACGTCGGCTCTATTCTCCAACAGAAGCTCGACTACTGGTGTGTGCCCATTGCTTGCTGCCAGTATTAACGCTGTCTCACTCTTGTCATTCTTGGCTTTAATGTTAGCTCCATTTTCCAGCAGGAGCTTGACCACTGATGTACGTCCTACGTGTGCTGCCAACATCAACGCTGTTTGACTGTAGTCGCTTTTGGCTTCAAGACAAGCTTCGTAATCAGCGTGATCAGCGCTATTGTATCTCACTCCTGCCAGCATTGGGCACGGTCGTAAGGTTCTCCGCTTTCCCATCAATTTCGGCTCCGTTCTCGAGGAATGCTTCCAAGACTGACTCATGCCCGTGCTCTACAGCATGCACTGACCCACTATTGGCGGCTTCAATTACGGCTGTCTCTCCGTTCTCGGCGACGCATTCCAGGTTAGCACCCGTATCGAGTAATAGCGAGATTATCTTATGGTGTCCAATCTCTGCGGTTTGATGCAGTGGCTTGTCTCCGTAGTCATTGACTGCCTCCGAGTTGGCTCCCTTGTTCAGTAACAATCCCATCATGCTAGTGTTGTTCCTGTAAGCCGCTAAGCCCAATGCCTGACTTGTGTATAAATCGAAGCCTTCGAGTCCTTCGCCTTCCTCCTGCAGCAAACGCACCACCCTCTCTTGTCCAGCCAGGACAGCACGATGCAGCAATTTACCCATGATGTTGCCCCTGTGCTCATTAGGTTTTAATCGCTCTACAAGCATTTGTACAATCTTCACATGCCCACTTTCAGCGGCAGCGCCAAATCCGTGGGATGGTGAAATTCCTCCGAAGGCGGTTCGTACTTCTGTTTCAACTTCTAAGAGTGACTGCACCACTGCCTCATGTCCAGCGGCAGCTGCCAAGTCAAGAGCGGTCGAGTTACATGGATCTTTCGCCCTTGTATCAGCGCCTCGGTCAAGTAACAGTCGTACTGTGGCGTCGTGCCCCTTCGCGGCAGCTCTGTGTAGTGGTGTCCAGTAAAGATAGTCCCTAACATTGATATCGGTCCCTTGGTCTATCAATTGCCTTGCGAGTTTGTTCAAGCCAAATCCAGCGGCAATGTGGAGACCCGAGATGTTAGTGTACAGTATTGCAGGGCTGAAGAAACACCTCAATGGGTCAAGAAGATCTGCGGCTTGTACAGAGCTTCCTACGCTCCCTCTGGCTTTAAGGAATTCCAAGATCAAATTGTCGATACTAAAACCTTGCTCAAACGCCTTGCGCGCATGATTTCCCCAGTGTCGAGCGGCGTACTTAAGAAGAGGATTGACCTGCAACCTGCCCCTCACGCTGTCGAACATGATATCTATGTTTTCCTCAGGACAGGGTCCACTCGCGAAAACGTTTAGGGAGAGGTAGGTGAGGCAAGCCTCTGACAAAGCCTTTTGAGCGGAGGGATATCTTGTTTGCCGAGTTTGCTCGAAATATTTCTCCGTGGTAAGATGGACGAAGCGAAGAATGCTGCTTTCTTGCTCGACAACCACAAGACCACAGCATACAGAAAGCAGGGCACTCTCCTTTGGGACGGCTTCTTCGTCAAACTCAGTGTCTTCGGGCTCCAATGCAAGCGCGCATTGCAGTTCTCGGACCGTTATTGGCTGTTCTGCAAGACTTATCCAAGACAAGACTTGTCCGGCTCGTTCAACCTTTTGTCGGTCTTGACTCTCGATCCGAAGCATAGTTTCATCGTAAGTTTTGTTGATATCCTCCGGCAAGCTCTGCAGAGCTCTGCGAAGATGTCTGCGATTATCATGATTAAGAAGCGAATTAAGGTGTAGTTCGGCAAGTAAGAACCTGTAGAGTCGGATATACTTAGCGGCGCCTTTAATGAGAAAGATTGTGCCACAGCTTACATGCCATTGGCTTTGTCGATGATAGTATTGACGATGGTGTCTTTCAGTCTAGGTTCATCTTTGATATGACTTGTTAACAGTGCTTGCTCCTCGAGTCGCACTTGAAGATAGGTCCTCAGATCGTCCTCATTTGCACGAATCTCCAAACGGGTAGCATCTTCAAAAGCGTAGCCCAGGGACGCGATATCTCGAGAAGTCACCAAGAGACGTATGTTAGGTAACAGGTACCGAAGCTGAGCAAGAAATGAATCTCTGACACCGTCGTTTTCTGAGCATTCATCCAAAGCATCAACGACGATGAAAACCCTGGAGAAACGCTGAATGTGTGCTTGCAGTAGCATGATGTACTCCGGAAGCGAGGGCCGAGTTCGCTCTCTGCTATGATGTTTAAAGAGGCTTTTAACATCCTCAGACAACACTGTCTGCTGTTGGACAACTTGCTGAAATAGACTTGCTATAAGATTGGTTGCTGTCTGGTCTATCGCGTTATAGATGCAGTAAACATACCCAATGCGACACCGTCTGGCTGGGTCCATTGCTTGAGGTAGTCAACAACGACCGATCTGAGGTAAGTAGAGGTCAGCTACAAGCGAAGAGGGGAGGAACACGGCAGCGTCCCTAAGGGAAAGCGGAGGGCGCCTACACAAGGACTGTCTTGCCAGCACCAGCTATATTTACATCAGCACTGCCTCAAGAGACACTAGTCCGTTTGGCCGGATTTACTTACGCATGCCAGGACACCATAGAATGTTGATTCTTCCATCGAGCCACGTCTGGAACTGGTCACTCTGTAGCAGCCACTTGCCGGCCCCTTGCTGCCATCGGGACCTGACATCGTTCTGTCGAATGTTGAAGTTTAATGGAGATAGCCACCCTATGATATCAATCCTTTCCTGATCCAGTAACCGAATGTCATATTCTGCCGGGCGCGATCAGTTTCTTGACTACTTTAGCCACAGAGTCCAGGAAATCCTAACCTTTCTGAGTGAGTCGAACTTCGGCGATGCCCTTAATGACATCGGCAGAAGCAGACTGGGAACGCTGGACAAGGATTGCCAATCGGGTGCTGATATCCTCTAACTTCCGTAGAGATGAAGTAGACACATCGCTAGAAGGTCAAGCATTAAGCAGTCACAATGAAGCCTCGAGACGAAGAGAAACACAAGCGTACAGTTGCAATGTATCCACCGCCAGGCTAAGGTTATCCCGTAGGTCTGAAACTATTTCAGCTAGCTTTATCAACGTGCTCTTCTTGAAAGGATACGCTGCTTTTCGTGCATGGACTCGGAGTTTCTCGCCAGGTTTCTCTGGTGTAGCGCTTCTGATTTTGGCCAATTTCTTTTCGAGACTTTGCACCCCCGTAGAGCAAGAATTGAGACTTTCCAAGACTCTATCAACGATGTCGCGCCTGAAAGATTGGCCTTCTAACGTGTCCTTGATAAGCATGAAGGTTTTAGTAAGTCCTTCGATCGAAGTATACGTAGCAGCAATGTCTCTTTCCGAATCCTTCCAGTCGCCGTAATACTGAAGCAGGCCTGAGAAGACGGTCAATCCAAAGGATATAACGCCAACAGCACTCCCCGTGATAGAAATAGGATCCGCCATCTCGTGGTCAATTCGAGCTGTTACTTCACTGAACCAAAGATGGACTCATACCTGTACGTTATTTCGTACGGTCTGGAGTGTACGAAAGCATATGTTTGTCTCATTCTGACTCCGTTGTTGCACAAGGCCCAGCACCTGACTGCGGCACAGACGTCCACACGAGTCGCTGGCGCAGTACGACGTGCCATAGTAGCTGCAGGGCTCCGGTTTCGTGCCAAGGAGATGGATATCGACAAGGTACAATTACTCTGGTGGTTCATAACCAGTCGCGAACCTTCCGATTGAAAACATGACAAGACACACACATCAGCACAAGCGCAGGTGGTTCAGGTGGTCGTCCACTTCATATACCAGGTATGATTACGTAAGTTTCGCGATTCAACATCGAACGCTCGGAACTTCGCTACCTTAGGGTACTAGTAACCGCAGATTTCGGCTCTCCGCCTTTACAGTACCCCCACGTAGACCTCGGTGAACAGCACTCCGGTACCTCACGGTATCGATAAATTCCAGCATGCTCAGAATCTCCGAGGGAAGCCGACAGCTTTGTTGAAGGCTGACTGGCGCTCTTTCTACACACTGATCGGCGGTTTTGCAGACACTGAGTTCTCTATTTGCACAATCACGGACGGCTATCCTGCGCAATGTCGCCGCCATCGACCACTGTCGAACTACCCTCATCCTACTCAGACCTGTCACTCCACGACATCCGCATTTCCCACGTCCCGGCATCCTCTGCAACACCTACGCCCGTGATCCTCCTTACCCTTTACCGCCCTGGTAAACACAATGCATTCACAAATACCATGATGGAGGAAATGGAACGGGCTTTCGCCATGTTCGATGTTGACAATAGAGTGAAAGCGATAGTGGTGACGGGCCACGGAAAGATGTTTTGCGCGGGTGCAGATCTCGATGTGGGTCTAAACGGTGGGAACGAGCCGGTCAATGAGCACCGGGATGGGTAAGTTAGGGCTTGCAGCGGTGGATGCTGCTACTGCTATGCACTACGCTATGAGCTGGCGCAACTACCACCATACATTGAAAGGTGGTTGCTAATCGTGAAGTGGATAAGAGGGGGAAGAGTAGTCCTCGCAATCCACCACTGCCGCAAACCGACTATTATGGCCATCAACGGCTCTGCCGTCGGCGTCGGCATGACCATGGGACTCCCTGCCGCAATCAGAATTGCGTCAGCGTCGGCGAAATGCGGGTTCGTATTTGCCAGACGTGGTATCGTGATGGAAGCCTGCTCCAGTTTCTTCTTACCTAGATTGATAGGTTACTCGAAAGCAATGTAAGCAGTGCCGCTTGACTGCCATCGCTGCGGCCAAAACCACAACAAGACTACTCATTAACGTGTCGCGGAAGTCATCTCACGACAACTGGCTCGATATACCCAGCTACATCACCTCTGCTGGCTGATCTTTTCTCCGAAGTACTGCCCGATCCTAACCAAGTCCTTCCGCGTGCGCTTGAGCTAGCGCAGGAGATTGCACAGAACACATCCGCTGTATCGACATACCTCATGCGCCAAATGATGTGGCGAAATCCTGGGACTGCGGAAGGGACACACTTGTTGGACTCAAGACTGCTATATGAGCTATTTCAGAGCAGGTCTGTCCAATCACGTCCCTTTCCTGGCTAACAATTATGTTCCCCTGACGTGTTGGATGATACTAGAGATAAGAACGAGGGCATCAAGTCGTTCCTCGAAAAGCGGTCGCCTCACTTTCAGGGTACTATGCAGGAAGATGCGCCGGGGGCCTACCCTTGGTGGGAGCCCGTGGACGTGAGGAATAGGGCTAAAGCGAATACTGAAGTCAAAGCTAAGCTTTGAAGGAGAGAACATGAAAGATGTATGTGTGAATGAGTGGTGAGGCTCATACTCGCGACTACGAAGGCTTTTATTATATATCACAAGCTGGATTGTAAGTTTTCTTCCTAGCCTTGCCTCAATACGATCTCTACAGCGTCTCGGAAGGCCACCACGACCGAGGTGTCCCAATTCAAGGCTTCCAATCTGCTGGCCAGCGTAAGGGCGAGACACGAGGACTTGAACCGCCAGTGGGTCCTTGGATGATTCGGATGATTCGGTATATGGCAGAGCCCTTGCATTAACGTGGCCATATCTAAGAGATAATATCTCCGTTGCAGTCACAGTCTACTCAAATACATTTCAGCTACTATATTTAGTCATCGACTTAGCTACTATATCATTGTATAAATACTCGAACTAAGACATTCTTCTGACTTGGGATTCATGTATTACTTTGACGCTCTATGATAGCCAGGGAGCGTCTTTGCCAAGTAAAGGAGTCGATGGTCAAGAATCTTCAAACAGCCTTTCAGAAATCAGGACGATAGTCAAGGTATTGCGTCCGTGCAGATAGATGGCATGTACGGAGACCATTGGCATGAGTACTTTGTGTAAGAAAACAATGTATCGGGCTGTAACTCCCGGGTGTAACCTAAGCAGCAAAGGCCCGAGACAAGCTGCCCAGGTCACCTCAAGGTGTCAAGCCTTCCGGGCAACGTTGCATCCCATACCACCTCATCAATTTTATTAGGTGTTTTCACAAGGCTGGCAAGGCAATAGGTAGAGGCAATCCACACTAGCCAAGCCACAAGAAGTGATGGGGCGCCGCCTAGCCTTGTAGTGCCGGCGTGGAAGATCCGTCCAGAGTACTCACCTTCACATACTAGGGTAACCTTTTGAACGTTAAGAGGAAGCAAGAAAATACGCGTTCCGAAGCGGTCGTGGAAGATGTTCGTCTCGCAACACATGGCTTGACGGCGGTGTGAAAAGATGCTGTGGAAGCTACAGGCCCGAAACCATCTCTAAGACTTCCATGTCTTGTTAAGCCGCAATGGCCTCACTACCCTACCATGAACCTCGCATTACTACAATCCTTTCTCTCACATCTTTCCTCTTGGTGCTTAATGGCTCCAGATACGTGCTTGATCGCACGCTCTACTGCGGGCTACTCGGAGAGATCTTGACTGGTGTAGTATGGGGCTCCCCATTAGGGGGAACCGCATGGCTCAGCCATGCCGCTCAAGAAACTGTGCAGTCACTCGGCTATTTGGGGCTGATTGGTCTGGTCTTCGAGGGCGGCATGAATACGTCTCCTTCGGGACTTCGAAAGTCGGCCCTGATGTCAGTCAGCATTGCTACCGTGGGTCTTTGTTTGCCCATTGGCCTATCATTTCTCCTTCTGGTCTTCCCATTCGCCAGTGGCACGATTACGGCTCACCCAAGTCCATTAGCCGCCTTCTCGGCTGGTGCTTCTCTCTGCTCGACATCGCTCGGCACAACTCTTGCCATTCTCTCTGCCGCCAATCTGCAAAAGACCAGGATCGGAGTCGTTCTCGTTGGGGCGGCAATGATGGATGATGTCGTGGGCCTTGTGATGGTAAAAATTGTAACTGCTCTCGGAAGTGGGACTTTTACGGCTTGGGGTGTTGCCCGTCCTGTTGTGTCGTCCTTTGCTCTTCTGCTCGTCACTTTGATTGTCACGCCTTATATGGTACGCCCGGTTTTGCAAAGAGCCTCGTGGTGGCCGTCCGAGGACAGCGCAGCCGAGGATGTTGAGAAGAGCAACACCCAAAAGTTAAGACACGCAATGAAGAGTACTTTTCGCAGATTGCCACATTTGCACTTCATACTGGCAACTCTAGCTCTAATAGTATTCGTCACTATCGCTGCTTATATTGATGCATCCATCTTGTTTGCCGCGTTCATTGCCGGGGGGTTTGTGCAGTTTTTGGGCGACCATGTTGTTTGTCAGGATGCATCTAATCGTGTTCACGAGCTCACCACGAGATCTACTGGAGTGTACGACAAGTATTACTGCCCTGTCATTGCATATGTATTGGCACCGTTCTTCTTCGTGAGTACCGTACTTCATATCCGCAGCCCCTCATAAATCAACTAATCAGGCCAGGCATCCATCGGGTTTGCTCTCCCGATCCGCGAGATGTTCAGAGGATCAGTCTTGTGGAAAGGCATCATCTACGCAGTCATGATGATGGTTGCCAAAGCCGCTGTGGGCTCCGTTATCTATGGGCAGTATGTAGTGTATAGATTGAGGCACGGTATACGCCACTGTCCGAGTAATACGAACAACCAGGGGCTGGCGCCACATATTCCTGCGGCCATTATTTCACTGGCAATGATTGCACGAGGAGAAATGGGGCTTCTCATAGCATCTTTATCTTTCAGTGCTGGTACCTTGAATGTGCAGTCAGCAGCCTCGCCCAGGTACGAAAAGATCGCTTCAAACGAGGAATTGTTCCTCGTCATTATTTGGGCGGTTGTGCTTTGTATCCTTCTTGGACCCATTGGGGTTGGTATTGTGGTTAGAAAGCTGAGGCATCTCGACAGAGAGAGCTCTAACAATCCTCCGAACGAAGTATGCGACTTGACGTTGGGTACTTGGAATTGATGGTAAGAAAGTACTGCGACTTTCTCTGCAGTTCACCACAGCCGAGGGCAACGAGGCGACATAGCCACCCCCAATCTTTGGGGGTCCATGCAGGGAACAGCCACTTCGACATAGGCTTAGCACACAGTCATCCTCTTTAATCGCACCTCATCTACGGGTGGAGTATGTCACTGACCGTAACAACGAAACGGATAGCCTATCGCCGTGTGGTACTGGTAAAAAGAAGAGTCGGTCAGAAACATGATGGCTTCCCTTTCAGCTGGAAAATGTGCCTTGTTTGTATGTGAGCCCCGTTGCGGCTGTGCTTAACGCCCCGCTTCGAAACCTCTACCCCTCCGGTTTGCGTCCCTTTACTGCAAATGCACAACCATGGGGCTTGAATCAGACTACTGGTCAATGAGTTCTTTAAACCGCTCTCCGATTGTTGGTAGTACTGTTGCACTCGCATTACTACACACCCTCTTGAGCAACCCTTGGCAGGGCAGTGCCCGGTTACAATGGATCAGTGTCGTCTGACGCGATGCCTACAGTTGGCGTCGTAAGGCGATCAAAGGCATCAAGATAGCTGAAAGCTACTGAGACAAATAATCCTTTTCAGTACTTGTTGCAAGCATGGGGGAAGATTTGAGATGGTGTTCAGAACGAGGCTCGATGTTGAGGCCCGGACTGAGTATAAGGGAGCCTCCTCTCATCTCATAAGTTAAACGGTCATATGCTCGACTATCTCCACTTCTCAGTATACTATCTACTGGTCGCCTCATTGTTTTCAAAGGCAACATTCGTTCCACAAGCAAATCATATCTTCAAGTCAGACAGAACACCTTGCGATCAGTCGGGCGTCATTTTGCCTCGCGCAAAGAAGCCCAATTCTCAAGACACTTTGCAATCTGCTGGCTTGTGTGCCACAGGAAGACTATAGGGACGATGTGTTTTTTTTCGCCCGACGGTGATCTAGATATCCAGGAGCGTCCAGCACGCTACCGTGGTGAACCCAGACGCAAACGCCTCGCCTTCGTCAAGGACCCTAGCTCAAAGAGATCAGACGACGACTGGGACACCAGGACATACCGGAGCTCGCATCGGAGCAGCGTGCCAGAGATGGGGGGATATCGAGACTCTAGTCAACAGCTACCTCACGGTCACCTTCCCATGGCTGGCCGGCACCCGCAGCATACTCAGCACCCAATGTTCAGTCCGCAAGCGCCCCACGGTCAATTTCCCATGGCTGGCCAGCACCCACAGCATACTCAGCACCCAATGTTCGGCTCACAAGCGCCCCACGGTCAATTTCCCATGGCTGGCCAGCACCCACAGCATACTCAGCACCCAATGCCTGGCCCGCATGCGCCCCACGGTCGCCCGCTAATGATCGACCCACAACCACAATTCGCCCAGCCCTTCGGCCTCCAGCAACCCCCTGGTGCAGGCATGATGGCTCAACCGGCTCCCAACCGACCTCTTCTGCCGGGAGGGTTCCAACAGCCGCTTGGAGTTGGACGTAGGAACGACAATGACATTGTGGAGATCATTGAACCTCGGCGTGGACAAGATCACTTTGAAAGGAGGGATCAACGTCACATCGAGGACGGACCTCGCGCGCGTATGCCGCGAAATATGCGACGTAATCAGCCCAGGGGAAGATCGGGGCATCGAGATCATAGACGTCCAGACGAGTCGGTGTATTCATTCGAGGACGATGATGATAGCTTCGGGAGCGGCCACAGGTTGTATAGGGGGTCACGGAGCGGATGGGGTTCTGATTCTGACGACAGTTTCGCCGCGCCTCTGAGGTCACCGCGACGGAGGGACAGCAGGTATCGCCGATAGACTGGATGGTAATCTGTCGTTTTATGTGTACGTTTACGAATGGGAGGCGAAGAGTTCTTTGGCGTCCTCCCTTTTCCCAGGCGCGCATGTTTTCGGCACGTATACTGTTAGTCCTTGGCGCTTCCATCTCTTTAAGGTAGAAGGCGCATCATCGGCTTTGAGAAATTATTCATGTTGGTTCAATATACCCGATTTGAGTCCGCATCAGGTGAACAACAATGTATGCTACATGGCTTCTATCTGCTTGTGACTGTCGCCCCGCCATCGGTAGTAGTAATCCCGAAAGGTATCAAGCTCAAGAGCTCCAACGCCCTAGCTCGAGACTCACACAGTCAAGACACAATGCCTACCAGAACAGCAGTCAGCACGCCCAATGCCCCGGCTCCACTACCCTTCTTCTCGCAGGCCATCGTCTGCAATGGCATGGTCTACTGTTCCGGCAGTATTGGCATCAACCCAGAGTCGCAGGCCATAGTCGAAGGCGGGGTAGGCGACCGAACCGTGAGTGTCTGATTATCTTGTCCTCCAAACTGCCCTAGCTCGTCCCCACATACATTCCTATATATTGAAAGAATGTCTTCAATCACATAGGCCCAAGCTCTGCGTAATCTATCCGCCGTCCTCGAGGCAGGAGGCAGCAGTCTGAAGAACGGCACGTAGCACCCCCACTTCCCACCCCCCAAGGTATACATCTGCTAATCCAGCGCCCGCAGTCGTGAAAGTAAACATCTACCTCACCACCATGGAGAACTTCACCGCCATGAACAAGGTCTACGACACCTTCTTCGAGCACCCGAAGCCGGTACTTACTTTACTCAACCCTCCGCGGCCGCCCCTGACTGCGTTCCTGGGTACCTAGGTAGCTGACACCTACGCCTACTTCAGGGACGGACGTGTGTCGCGGTTAAGGAATTGCCCATGAGGACCGATGTCGAGATCGAGTGTGTGGCGCATTTGTAAGCGATGTCTTGTTCTGGTCTGAGGCGCGAGGAAGGGCTAGTGGTGCGTTCTTCTTTCGGTTCGCCGGATGCGGAATGTTGGAGGATGGGGGCACCGAGGTTTGGTTTGGCTGACTATTTTGTGGATAGGAATGCAAGCCCGGGGGCCTCGAGGCTTTGAGGATAACTGACTTAGATGATTTATTGGTGCGCAATTTGATGTTCGTCTTAGACTGCGCAGAGGGAGTCAAATGTATTACGCGGCTTCACTTGCTTGCTGGGGAACAAAACCACGCATACACTCTGATTCAGAATGATGCCTTACTTTGCAGTTTACGTTTTCGTCAACAATGATGCTGTGCATATGAACGGTTGGTTTGATGTTGGGCAGGTGTCCGCATGCGGCCAGCCACACCGAAACCCTAATGCTTGTTGACAAAGAGGGATCTAGCTATGCTCATCGCATTGTATTCCAACGATGAATGCTCCCATCATTATTTCTACCTTTTGATTCAACTGATTAACCTCGCCAACATACACAGTAACCACTTCCTGCCGGGATTGCACATTGGCGCCGTCGAGCATCCCTTTAGAACGACACGACACTCACAATGGCGACCACTGAACAGCCCAGTAAGCTATTTTTCCAGCGCAGCAAGGGTTTAGACTAATAGAGAACATAGAAAGGATGTCCGAGAAGCGGGCCCGAGACGACAACGACTACGAAGCAGGCAGCGAGTATTTCCACAGCATCTTCGACACCGACTGGGCCACCGTCAAGAACCTCACCGATCCCGACGCCATCATGCAACAACGGATGGCACAAGAACAGGCCAAGGAAGACTGGCTGGCAAACCACGACCTACTGTTTGGCCCCAACAAGAGACCTGGAGGCAGAGCTACCGCGCCCGAACCCGTGCTATCGAACGATGCCCCAGAGACAACGGAGGAAGACCTGGAAACCCAGCGTCGGAACGAGGAGATCGATAGGGTCTTCAATCCAGTGGTTGAGAGGTTCAGACGCATTGAGTTGATCAAACGACGGCCTGCTGCAAAGACCAAAGGCCGAAAGAAGACCGGACAACCGCCGAAGAAAGTCACATTTTCCGTCGACGTGCCAACTCCTAGCGACTCTTCCACGGAGACCACGAGGACCAAAACGACGGTGCTCCTCAGTCCAACTCTGCAGGCCACCGATCACGCAATGACCACGACCTCCGCCACGGTCGCAAAATCGGAGACACCAGCCGAACGATTCGGCCCCCACCCGGCGCTCCCACGCACCGACCAAGACTTCGAGGACGCCATCTGCACCTTGAAGCAGATGATGCGCGACTGGACGCAGGAATACTTCTATGACCGACTCAGCGATGCCGAACGACGGGACTTCAACCTCTACCGCTTAGCGCAGGGCTCGCCGGAGCTGATGAAGCACGCCGCGTGGGTCGCGGCGGGCGGCGATCTCGAGAAGTGGAAGAGCCATTTCGTCGGGCATAGGTCGGAGCTCGTCTTTTCCATCCTGGGCAAGATGCTGGAGGTCGAGGTCTTTGGGCACACGATGTTTGGCGCCACGCCGGGGCAGCTGGCGACGTTGACGTCTATGGATTTGGCGTTGCTTAATGTTGACGGTGGGTTTCTCTACCGATCTCTTCTCACTCCATCCCATCCCATTCCATCCCATTCCATCCCATTCCATCCCATTCCATCCCACCCTCCTTTCTCTCAAACCCCAGCCTCATTTACCACTTTACCACTTCACCCCACCCAACCCCACCGCCCACACCACACAAGCGCTAACCCGACCCCCCCCCCCACCCCCAGGCTTCAAACGCACCCGCGTCCGCTCCCGCATGATCAAAACCCTCCTCGACCGCGCCATCGTGCCCCCTTACTTTGACGCCCAAGTCCAAGAACTCACGATCCGCTTCTTCGCCATGATCGCGCCGCTGGTACCACACTCGGTCGCCAGCACCCTCTGGATCCCAACCAACACGCGGAGGCCCTTCCTCACCGCCTCCCCAGCCAACACGCCCTCTCCGCCGTCCACGCCTGCGCCCGCGCCGGGCGCCAACCCGCTCCTCTCCGCCCTCTGGGCCATCGTCGACCACGCCGCCAAGACGTCGCTCGACATGCGCCGCGAGGAGACGATCTACTACGTGTCGGCGCCGGCGAAGGGGACGGTGTTTGAGAAGGAGAGCATGGCGTGTATGAATCGGGCGCAGATTAAGCGGTGGAGTGCGTGGAAGGAGGATGTGGAGGTGCCGCTTGTTCGGTTCGTGGGGTTTCCGGAGGTGGTGGCGTATCGGGCGGGGAGTGGGAGGGAGGGGGGCGAGGAGGATGGGTTGAGGTGTCGGCGGGTGGGTAGGGCGGAGGTGGTGTTGGAGTGGGGGGTTGAGAGGGGGGTGGTTGGGAGTGGGAAGGGGAGTGGGAATGGGAGTGGCAGGGAGTTGACGTTGAAGGAGGCGGTTGCGAAGAGTAAGGCGAGCGCTTATTGGGTTTATGGCTTGTTGGATTGGATTACGTATTGGGCGGCTTGATGGGGTTGGTGACGGGAACGGAGACGGGAGTGAGTAGCTGGTGTTGGAGAAGGTTAGAGCCAAGAGCAGAGTAAGACGAGTGCTTGTTGTATATAAGTTTGAGGTTTACCGGACTGCATTATTTTTGGGGCTTAGACTAATGGCTTTCAATCGATCTGACTGTCAAATCCAAGGTTGTTATCCACAGTGATCCATCGCTGAAGACACAGACCCTCTTCCCCATCACCCATCTCCCATATTCCTCCCTTCCCTCCGCACCCCCAACACTCACTCACCCACCTACCCACTCAACGATACCGCGGCACCCACTTGCCCGGATGCCAAATATTAAACGCCCACACCGCCAACACCACCGGCGCAAACTCCAACCCCCCAAAACAACCCTCGGAACTACTCAACGGCCCCTGCACGCCCTGCGCCGACTCCGCCAGCCGAAAGCACGTGCGCAGATAAATCAACAGCGACGCCCCCACCAACGCAACCGTAAACGGCATCATCGTCACGCCCCCGGCCACCTTCCGCGCCCTCCACAAAAACACCCCCAACAACACCAAAAACACCGCAAACGAAAAAACCTGGAACGCCAACCCGGCCAACAAGATCCGATTGGCCGTAACAGGGGAGGTACGATGGCTCTCAGCGCTCCCGATGAGCGCGGCGCCGGCGACCTGGACGACGGTGGCGACGACGTCGCAGAGGACGAAGGCCCAGAGGATGAGGCGCGGGGGGAGGGGCGAATAGGCGCGGCCGACGGCGGCGATGAGGATGCTGAGGAGGGTGTAGAGGGCGGCGCTGAAGAAGACGGGGGCGACGACGATGAAGAAGTACTGTAGGACGAAGTAGAGGACGTTGTACGGGTCGCGCGTCGCGGAGAGGGTGCGTGCGATGTAGCCGGCGACTTCGAGCAGGCAGCCGAGGGGGAGGGGGAGCAGGTACCAGGTTCGGTGGTGCAGGAGTTGGTAGCTGTGTAGGAGGGTCGAGAGGGCGAAGAGGATGGTGCCGAGGAGGGAGAGGGGGAGGGAGGGGGTGTAGCTGGGGGGGTGGTGGTGTCAGTGGGGTGGGAGGAAGAAGGGTGGAGGGCGGGGAAGGGAGGGAGGGGTGAGAGGTGGAGCAGGGGGACGGTACCCGTAGATGATGAGCGGGGCGTCGTTGGGGCCGTGCGGGTTGGCGAAGTTGGGGTCGACGTAGTATTTGCTTGGGTCGGACATGGCGGCAGGTTCTCCGACCGGATTCAGCTCCCTGAATAATCTTTTCGTTCAAGTGATTCCTTGAAGTTCAATTCGAACGAAGTAGCAAGAAAGTGGTGACGAACGAAGCTGTCTTAATATTCAATCACAACAGAGCGGGAAAGAGCTTTCGGAAACCGAGTGACCACGACTCGATACCCGGCCAATGGACGAAGATTGAAAATGCAATTGACAGAGAAGAGAACGAGACATCTTATATACACGTTCCACAGTACCCTCGTCGGGGCTCATTATGAAGGTGAATGAGATCTATGACGCACTGGATCTCAGTAACAAAAAAGACGGACTGGGCTATGTTGATTCTTTCCCGTTTGGCGTGCAGTGTTGTTGGCGAGTACGAGGGTACGAGGGTAAATTACCGTGACTTTAGGTTGTCCTTGGCAATGGGTTGTCCTAGCTGTTTCAGGGTTAGTCTCCTTTGCTGCACTCCCGTCGTTGAAACGCTGTCGCCAGTGGATGCATTCCGTACGGGCGTAAGGTAGGGTGATTGTACGAAGGGCGCAGATAAGTGTGAGGCTAAGGGGTAGTGCGTGCTTGATTTATTATACTGGGATCAAGATTGATGTTTTTAGGGGTAACGCATGTTGTGTTGGTAGCCTCCAGGGTAGAAGCTGGCATTGGTGAGAGCGGTCCTTACTATATATCCCAATGTTATAATGGCCTTACTGTCCAGTTGGGATTGGATGAGCACAAGGTCGATGAATCTGTGTTTTCATTGCTACATACGGCTCAGAAATAACGAATGAAAGTAAACAGGACGATGCCTGTCCAGATCTGCCACACGGTCTGGCTGGGTTGGAAGATCTGGAGTCAAGACCACGTAAATTGGTCGTTAGAAGTGAAGAATATCAAACCAAGGTGTTCAAACAACGAGAAAAGAAGATTGTTAACACTTCCTACTCCCTAAGGTTCTCCCGCCGCTCTGAATCTTAACCAACTTCGTTAAGAGAGCCGTTCCCACCTGTTCACAAGCCCTGCACTCCTTCACGTACAACATGGAAAACACTTTCTGGTCAACCCACACCATTGAGCACGGATGAAAATCAGCCAACCCAGCGAAACGCATCGACCAACGCTAGAAAGTACTCCACGACTTCCAGCTTCACTGGTGGTTGACTTGGTTGCCACAACTGATACTCTCTCGCGCGAGGAGTTACAGCTTACCTTATTCGAGAACGTCCCTGTGCTCCTGCACGAAACGTGCGAGATCAGCGGCACGTTTGTGAGTCAAGATGCAGCACATCTCCGCCTTCCTGGCCGCCTGCTTGGCTTCCTCCATTGCCTGCTTGGCCTCCTCCTTCGCCTTCTCCGCATCACGTGCGTTCGTAACGGCCTGCACCATGATGCTGCTGAGCTCCCAAAGCCGATCTTGTCGAGGGCCGGGTGACGCTTTCTTGGCGGAGTTGATGAGCTCGACCGTCAGGCTGTTCGTGATGGATGTGTCGGATGGCTTGGAGGAGTGAGAAACCAGGGTGTCGGCGCGACTTGATGGTCCCCACAGGGCCTCCGGCGTGGGGGATCTTGTGGTCGAACCAGTTTTGCGATGTCGCAAGGGTCGGTGGATTGGGTGGATCTCTGATATGGGTGGGTAAGGTCTGCCGGCCGCAGTGACCGCCGCCCTCTTCCCACACTTGGTTGATCTAGCGGACGGTTGATCAGAAGCATCGGAAGAGCGTTTATGGAAAAGACCTCGGAAGTTGGATAGCATGCCCTTTGAGATCGAAGCTTGGGTCTTGTTCGACTCGCGAGTAATCGAAGTCCGCCGAGATCTGGATGCCCCGGGATCGTAGCGGATTGAAGGTACACCCTTCGACGACCCAAGCTTTTCCTGTATCGGCTGAAAGTCCTTTGAAAGACGTGGATCGACGTTTTTGGTTGAAGTAGGGCTTGTCTTGTAGCGCTCAGTTGTAAAATCGTGGACATATGCGCGAGAAGAGCTTCGAGGTGGGAAGTCGTGCAGGTCCAAGTTCGATGGTCGACGGAGACAGGTTCCTGTAATCGAAGATGATTGACGCGGGGGCGTTATCATCTGTTGGATAGTGACCACATGCTCTCTGGGACTATCCTTCCCCTTGGCCATATCGATTGGCGAGCTTGGCGTCTGATACAAAGTACGAGACACAGGGACGCCACCTTGCATGACTTGCTCGGCATTAGAGTCGTTTTGGGTTCTAGGAGGTTGTCCTTGTATAGTGACCGGTGGCAGAAATGGCATATCTGGCACTTCATCACTGGACCGTCTGCTTCCTTGGTGATCAGACTTTGGTGAGATCCCGGTAACGTCCCCCGAAGCTTCGTAGCTAGCCACACCGTTGTTCACATCGACATGGTCGTCCATCTTTCCTTCGTGAACACTGCCTGTTTCTGTGTCATTCGAGCTTGCTCCACCCTCAATGTAGATCTGTATGTCTTCAGATCCTACTCCATCGGCAGGCTCCGACTTCGTGTCAATGGATCCATTGGCACCGTAAAGTTGAGCCGGAGTATCAACTGGTTCTGTTGCCACCTCGCATTGTGGTCCTTTGGGATTGGGCTCGGCCACAGTCTCGAGTTGAGATTTCGGATTGGAAAATGGATCATCCACAGCAGGGACAGCGTGTTTGGATGTGCTAGCTTTTAAGCTCGGTCGACTCGTCAGTTTCTGAAGCGATCCCAAAGTCTGAGATGGGTGTGTGGCGCCAACACTCATCGCCTTCCTCTCCCTCGCCTTTGAGTCTGACGCGATGTGACGTGAGGCCAGCTGAAGATCACCCGCAGCAGAGGATGGTCGCGCACGTGGGGTTTGCTTGATGGTAGTCGGACGTGGTACGCTTCCAAAGGATGCCTTACGAAGCTCTTTGGTCACCACCGTGCGGTGGAGGTCCTTAGTTTTCTTAGAGTGAGCGGCTACATTCTCTTCTTGGCCAGACTCTTTACCCATAATGATCATATCGGCAGATGGCGAGATCTTCAACACTGGACCATGGTCAGGCGAGAGCCTGGAAAGACGCTTGATCCTAGTTCCGTGCTTTGACTTCACTGTGGTTTCCTTGCCACAAGTGATTTGATCCTGGAGCTGCGTGGCCTGGGAACCAATAGTATTGCAGATGTTGCCACTAGAGTTGGGAGGACTATATGTGTCCACTGCCTCTACTTCCTTGAGCTGTGCGACGGCAGCCATTGATACAGCAGTGACTGCGTTCTCCAAGACGCGCAAGCTTGTTTCCTGATTTTGTTGTCCCTCGTTCCCCTTCTGGAGTCTCTTCGCCAGCGTCTCTGGTTCACTGCCCAAGCCACGAGCTGAGCCAGTGCCATGACGACGAAGCACAGGGATTGAGCTCTTGTGCAACCCGGGACTTGATGCCTTCGGAACATTCTCATCAGCTCCCAAACCAGCTTGCCTCGGTCCTGAGAATGTTGGCACAGGTGGTAGGGGTTTGTTTGGTGGCTGACTGTATAGAAATGGAACAGGTGAGCTGCTGTTTGACCTGGTAAAAATTTCCGGATGTCGAGTACGAATAGTGGGCTTGCTTGGCGCTCGATCACCGTTTATACGGGATGAACTCTTTGTGACATTCGTTCGATGTTCTGCCAATGGCAAACGGCTTGCGACCATCGACTTGCCCTTGCTGCCAGTGACTCTAATTGCTGTAGTAGCCGAGTTGCCGTTGGGTGTACTAGAGTCTTTGGAGTCGAGTACCTTGTTGTTCGATGGAGCCACCTCTGTCGAAGGACGTCCCGTCGGAGTACGAGCTCGGAGTGATGATAGCTTTGTCGGACGAGAATACGAGAGGTCTTGCATCCTGTCTACGGACTTCTGCACCGCGGTATGAGGCGATGGCGTCTCAGCCCTCGGAATATGCTCTTTGAAAGCTGAGGTTCGCAGGTCTTGCTCCGAATGTACCTCTCTGACATATCTAGGCAAGCTGTCGGTAGCTGCGGTAGTCTTGTCGCGGCTTACGCCTTGCAAGTTATGCATACCGCTCTCGTGAACTGCTTTGCGGTCAATGGACTGGCTCGATGGACTCGGCGAATCATTCGTGACCGCCTTGCGCTGAATACTTGAAAACTTGCTTTCAGCATCTGCCCGAGCAGACAATCTCTCTCTGTGTGCAATGCGCATAGCCCTCACCGAAGGATAAGGACCTTCTGGACGCGCCATTTTTTGTAATGTTTCAGGTGTTGTAGACTTCTCGGGGATTAGGACTGGCCAATCTTCTTCCTGGTGAGGTTTGCCCGGCGGAGAACGGCGTAAGGGTTTCTCGCTTGCGTCCATGAGACTACGACTCTGTTTTGACGGACTCACAGTCGTGACATGAGCAATGGGAGGACTTGGTAGAGGTTTGTCAGTAAGTACAGGTTTTCGTGTTATTAAGGGGCTTGGAGTTTTTTGAGGTTGTGACGTTAGCGGGGCTGAAATCTGTCTAGGTGTCAATATCGAAAGTTCAAAGGGTGGATTTATTCTACGATATACCTTGTCTGAACGCGCAAAGTTATTAGCTGTCGGTAGGGTAGTCTCCTCCTTCGCGGGTGTTGTTGCGTTTCCGGAGCGCCTCATAGCAACACGCTTGACGGCGGAAGCTACCCAGCTGCGACTCTTCGTCGTGCTCGACGCGAGCGAAGTTGGCGTCGATGTTCGAGTTGCAGCCTTGCCCGGAGGACTTGCAGCTCCCGAGTTTGATGCCATCGTGGGGGACATAAAGTGAGGCGCGTTTTTGTGCTTCGAAATAAATGCAGGCGCGTTGAAAGCGTTCTCGTCGTGTTCTGATTCTAGGGCTGACTGCATCTTCCTCCATGAAGGCTCGCGCTTGCGTAACTTGCCATTATTGGCGGGCACGGTTATGTCACCCAGAATACGCATCTCCAACACCTCGAACCAAGACTGAAAGCGGTGTTTTCCTGTTTAGATACGTGACTGCATGGTCGAGTTGCAGCAGCACCTAAGGCTATCTTGGCTCAGCTCAAGCTGAGGTACCTAGGATCAAGTTGACAAATGGGAGCGAGAATGGCGGAGTGATGTTGTCTCAACACAGCTTCAGGAAAGCTTACGGATTGCATAAGATGACTTTGATTCACAGGACACGTTTAACAGAATCACCGCGACACACGAACAGACCAGTCGATAAACAGGAGGCTTGACGCGGGAGCTATTCACTTATCAGTCAGAACGCGCTTCGTAGCGTAGAATCCCACTGCAAGGTGTTGTTTGGGAAGTCCAAGATTCACTTTAGGAGAAAGACATGGCCAAGGCACCACAAATCGATAACAGTCGGCGAAATTCACTTCGGTGACTGCACGCCGGCTCCATCTCCAATAGCACATGGACAAAACAAGGAAGAGGAGTACCATAAGTTGTATGGGAACTTGAAAATTTGGGTTCATTTGCAGTCTGTCCCAACCTCTGACGGCGTCCAACTCTTTGGTCGTTTCCCAGCTCTACTCGATGAGATCGATGCATTATTCCCCTCAAGTCCTGGAACTGGGAAGTGAGCATAACGAAGCTGCGTACAACAGAGGGATCAGACTGGAGGACAGAATGGCTTGGGACGAGGAATCTGATAAGCGCTGTTTCATGGTTGAAATTTTCATAGAATGTGGAGTCTGAACAGTAATGGTATCGTTGACAGACTTGCCCGTTGGTGAACGACATTTCACTTCGAGCCGGTTTCAAGCAACGGCGGTACCCGTCGAAACTAGATCCACCAAAGTAGAAACCTGAGGGGTAGAAGCAAGGCTTGCAGGGCTGTCGACGAAATCTCTGGGAGTATGGTGCCGTAAACCACCACAACTCAGGAAGATGGGTACGTTCGATTGACGTGGTGGATACGTCGCTTCGGGGTCAGGCACGGTAACCGCGAAGCTGCAAGACATGTCGTTGTAAATAGGGGCTGGGCTTCCAGAAGAAGACAATGTCGATGCTGTGACTAGCCCCATTGAACACCATAGCTCATATCACACAAGGTCAAAATAATCAATGCCAGATGCATAAACACCAATCTTGGAGTCAATGGAAACAAATCACCCCAAGTAGAGTGGGTTATTCCAACCCGGAACGTTGAAGAGGATGACTACTTGGCTGTTCCTATCAGTCAGCACCTCCGGCTATGCCTCCTTTTTAGTATGTCCAGCAGGCCGCTAAAAACCCCAGATGATGCAAGCTGAGGGATCCGACAAAGATATCGAAAGCAGATGAGCAGGATTGCATTCGGCTTGCAATACCAGGAGGTTTCACGAGCCACCACTCATCTCAACGTCCTTGCCCTCTCCTCCGGCCACCTCCCCTATTTTCCTCTTCGCCGTGCCAATGCCACCACTTCTTCCATTCTCCTCATTCTCGAACTCCACAATTTCCCACTCGACTTTAGTTCGGCCATCGGTACTGACTGCCCCACCACGTCTGGTTCGGCCGATCCTCCCAAGCTGACTGCCCTCGATCATGTCTTGGAACCATGGTAGCCCAAGCGATTCGGAGTCCGATTCGGTTTTGGTGAGCTCGCGCGAAATCGAGCCCTGCTCATCCCCTTCCAACGCGCCCTGGGGTAGCAAGCCGAGCTCTCCCAATTCTCTCAGATCTTCTCCGAGGAGGCTTCCCAAGGTCACGCTCAGGAATTCACTCTCTTCTCTAGGTTGTTCGCTCCAATAGGTAAGCGGGGTGCCGCAGAAGCCGCAGAAATAGCGTTTAGTATGCGGTGCGTGAAGAGGTGTAAAAGCACGGCGGATAGCGGCATGTGTTTCATCCGGGTAGAGCGAGAAGGTCGTGGAATGGTACCAGTTGAGGGGGACACGAAGCCATGCGGTCAATGGCGCTGCGGCGTGACGGCCTGTGTGGGGCTTCAGCGAAGAACACTAGCGAATGAAGGAAGGAAGGAGACTCACGGTGCTCACTACTGTCATCAAATAACACTCGCGCCTGCTCGGTTGAATCCTGTGGCACAACGATGTGATATTGGTTTCTGCCACAGGAGCAGGCGCCTCGAAGGGGCCTCGCTCGACTCATTCCGGATAAGAAGGAATCCGAACCCGGAACGAGTTACTAAGTGGTGAGTTCGAGTTGAGTGAGTCGAAGGTGTCAGACGACAGGCACAAGAGCGAAGGGGTAGAATTGGGTGTTAGCGACCAAGGCGGATGGACTTGGGCTTCCTCGTCCTGCGATTCGAGGCTCTCAATCGACTCTTCGGGCTAAGGCTGAAGAGACGCTTATTAAGTTCTATTCAGGTACGGCCCCTCCATACAAGAAATAGGTGCCGAAGGTAAAGTAACCAACCATATGATTTATCTTGTCTGGGATGAAGAATGATGTGGTGTGACGATTTGCACGGTGTCGGCGAAACTGATCGGAGTTGCTGTGATTGGCTGACGTTAGAAACACTGATCCTAGGTACCTCATCGATCTATCGACCTACCTGTAGTCTTGGTAGTCACCTTAATAATGTACCTGCTTGGCCATTGAACGTCGACAGAGCTTCAATGCAAATTGCTGGACCAAGGACTGAGTAAATTTCTCCCAAAAGCGGTAAGGGCAGGGAGGTGTTTCTAGGCATGATCATCGAACATGTAACGATCCCCAGAACATATCGTACAATGAGGAAGTCAGGGATTCAGTCCAAAGCAGGCTGAGAATGATGTCCAAAAGAGCCTTTTCGTTATGACCGTTGAACGTCTACGAAGCTCAAAGTACAATGCTGGACTTCCTCATAGATAAGGAAGCATCAATGTTTTTACAGACTGAGAGACGTACAAACAAGAGAAGCAATGCGTAGCACTTTTCAGCCGGTGCAAGGGAGGGCAACATGATCTGATTCGACAGTCTATAGTAGCGTTGGGACTGGGTCGCTGTGTTTCTTAGGGTCGGGATCTTCAGTCGCACGGTTGGTAACTCGAGGGAATCACATGAGTGGAAGATCACGAACAGGGTAGTTCTTCTATTCTATTGTCATATATCATCTCTTCTAATCAGCCCAATTCCACCTCTTCTTGAACCATTTCATAACATAAACCAATGAAACCAAGACCGGCACTTCGATCAAAGGCCCGACCGTACTGGCCAACGCCTGTCCGCTACCGACACCGTACACGGCAACGACAACCGCAATCGCCAGTTCGAAATTATTACTCGCGGCCGTGAAGCTCTGCGTACAAGATACTTTATAGCCGAACCCGAAGCGGCGGCACAGCATCACGGTGACGGTGAAGACGATGGCGAAGTAAACTATCAACGGCGCGCACACGCGAAGGACGGAGGTGATCTGCGAGACGACATGTCGACCCTGGGACGCGAAGAGGACGATGATGGTGAAGATGAGGCCGATCAGCGACCAGGGCGCGACGAAGCGGATGAAGTAAAGCTGGTATCTGCGCTCCCCGAGCAGCGAGCGCAGACACAAGCGTGTAACCACGGCCGCCGCGAGCGGGATCCCCAGGAAAACGGCCACGCTCTGAGCGACCAGTGGATAGCTCACGTTTGCCGAGTTCTCGTGACTGACGATTCGTATGTAGAACAGCGCGAGCGGGGCGACTAGCACGATCTGCAGGATCGAGTTGAACGCCACCAGAACGGCACAGTAGTCGCCGTCTCCTTTGGCGAGGTCGGTCCAGATGAGCACCATGGCTATGCACCGTGCTATGCCGACGAAGATGAGTCCTTCGCGGAGATCGGGCCGGTCGGGGAGGAAGGCCCACGCGAGTCCGCACATCAGTAACGGGGCGAAGATCCAGTTTAGGACGAAGGAGAAGCCGATTTGCACCCATAGTGACCGTTCTTTGAGGAGTAGGTGTAAGGTCTCGTAGCGGACTTTACAGAGGATGGGATACATCATGACCAGCAGTCCAATGGCTAGTCTAGGGTCAGCAGCCAGTTTGGGAGAGCGTAGGGGGCGGGACGTTCGTACCGATGGGTAGGCTCACTCCCACAAACTGGCCTTTCTGCAACGCGGGGCCTGTTGAGGGGACGAGGTTCCCCAAGATGATGCCGATGGCCATGGCCAGTATGATCCATATCACCAGGAATCGATCTAGGAACGACAGGCCCCTCAGAGGTGGAACGTCGACAGCACTGTTGTCTATCACTGCCGTGGTACCGCGTAAATCAGATCTCAGGCCCCTGATGTTTTGTTCAAGTGCCGAATAGTTATATATACCTGGACTTGCTTGCCTCTCCACATCGCCGAGTCTTTTCTCATGATGATGTATCCCCGTCCCCGCGCCATCCACGGGCTCCTGCAACACAGTACGCTCAACGGTATCCATATTCAAAGAATGTGTCTAAACTGTCTGGCTCACTTGCCATTGTCTTCTCCGTTGCCTGACACTTTATATGCACAAGATGCTTCTTTGGTCTCGATACCAGGAGCCAATTGCAAGCAGTCAATGACAGTGTGCGTTTGCGTGATGCTCCGGAAGTTTCTGTATCGAATATGCTTGTCACTTGGGTGCAATGATTGGTTCGCAAGAGATGGCCCGGTTGATAAGGCCGGCAGAAACGCAGGCGGTGTGGTGCGATTTTGAAGCTAGCTAGTTACGTTAAGCTAGCTTGGCACCATGGCCGTAACTTACCGGGTACGATGTGACGCCATCTAACTATTGTACAACACTCAATAGAACACCCTCCGTCGTCCACGACGCCATCACCGCCCGCCCAGAGCGACATCACTAACTTCGCCCTCCTCGCCGGCTGCACCGTCCCGTCCAGTCCAGCAAAGTGGGCAACAGTCTAGCCATCTGCAGGCTTGCAAGGTTAAGGCTGTCACTTGCTCAAATGTGCTTTCAAGAAGAGGCAATTGCGCCCAGGGACGTATGTGGGCATGTGCTGCTGCCGAGCGACGGGGGCGGGGTCCGGGTAGTAGGGTGGCAAGGAGGGGCGTTGAGCGTTGCTGGTGCTGTGGTGTGGTGGGTGGGGTTAGTGTGAAGTTTTGGTAGATGGGGCGCTGGTGTCGGTGTTGTGGCAAGGAGGGAGTGGGTTGTTGAAAGGGTATTCTGTATGGTACGAGGTATGTACAAACGCGGGGTTTAGACTCGTAGCTCGCTCCCACGGCTTGTTGGCTGCGATGGAGACCGGTTTGGTCATCGTCCTCAGGGGAGATAGACGTACCTAGTTGAAGTAGCCATGATGAAATGTTGATAGAACGCCTCCAACATACTGTACACTTCGTGTCCTAGCTCTCTCAACACTGCAGCCATTGCAACAGTTGCAAAGAGGAGGGAAGAGGGTGATTAGAGATGTGATCGGTTTGAAGGGAGACAAGAGTTGCGAACGAAGGAGGAAGGGGTCTGAAGGGACAGCTCTGTGGTTCGAAAGAAATGCCGCGGTTGCCGTGGTATGTTATGTGATGAGAGACGGGAAGCCAATGATCGACTGCGAGGCGGTAGAAGAAGGGTACGAATTCTGCAACAAATTGATCGAACGGTACGTTTGGTTGGGGACCATGATGCAGCATTGGTGCTTTGACTTTTGGAATGGGAAGAACCAAGGTCAACGACACCACCAGACCTGATACTTCACAACGAAACACACTCTCCACCGCCCTTATATGTGCAGAATAATAGTTTCATTTTCCTACCTACACTACCATGCCTGCACCTCGCCAGGTTTCGGCTTCTCAACACGGACAATCTTGTCGCAATTGAGCAAGCACAGCGGATCGAAAGCTTGCTTGAGCTGCATCATCACCACATCAGCAAATGCTCTATTGAGCTGGCCTTGTGCCGGGGGTTGGGGCCGACTAACATGTCTCATCACATCCACCGTCGTCTCTCCCAGCTCGTGTGCCAGGTAGTCACGTTTGATCAGACCGACGCCATGCTCGCCCGTGACTGTGCCTTCCATTTCAACAGCACGCTTGACCATTCGGTGGACGACGCCTTCGGCGACCTCGCGCTCCTTCTCATTGAATAGTAAGATTGCTATGGTCGTTAACCCACGCCGGCACTCTAGTGATCGAAGTACTCACAGTGGAAGTTCCCATCCCCTACATGTCCCACGATGGTTCCCAGCAACCCACTCTTGCTCATGTCCTCTTTCGTCTGCTCGATAATGTCCGGCAACCGACTGATCGGGACGGCCACATCGGTCGTCCACACGTGCTCACTGTCATCCCGCCTCTTCGCCATGACGCTCCACAACGCTTCTTTTCTTGCGCTCCACAACTCAGCCGCCTCGTCGGCGTTCTTCGCAAACTCGAAGCTCTTCGACTTTGCGCTCTTCGCCATCTTTTCGACGAGTTTGATTTGCTCCTTCACACCACTCGGCGTCCCCGCGAATTTGAAGAATAGCGTGGGCGCCTCCTTCCACTGTCGAGTCGTGGACCCGCTCTCGTTGATGCATCTCATCTGCACGTCATCCAGCACCTCAATCGCGGCGATCGGTATGCCATCTCCCACAACCCTCGCCACACATTGTGCGGCGTCTCGAACGGTAGGGAAGCTTGCGACAGCCACGCTCTGGCTCTTGGGCTTGACCGTAACCTTCAACGTAGCCTCCGTGACCAAGCCTAACGTGCCTTCACTCCCGATAAACATCCTCGTCAGATCGTACCCCGCACTACTCTTCCTCGGCCGCTGTCTAGTCTTGATGACCGTCCCGTCCGCCATCACCACCGTTAAACTGACCACCCAATCCCGCATTGTGCCGTACCGATACGCGTTGGTGCCCGAGCAGCCCGTGCCCACCATGCCCCCAATCATCGCCCCCGGCCCAGGATCCGGCGGGAAGAACAGCCCCTCCTCCCCCAATTCCTCGTTCAACAACTCCCACCCCAACGCCGGCTGCACAACCACATCCAGATCCGCCTTGTTCAGTTTCAGAATCCGATTCATCCGCCCGAAATCGACGCAAATCCCGCCCCTCGTCGGCGAAAAGTGCCCCTCGAGACTCGTCCCACCCGAATACGCCGTGATCGGGATCCTCCGCTCGTGACACACCTTCACGACGCGACTGACCTCGTCCGTGGTGGCGGGGAAGACGATGCAGAAGGGCTTCTCGTGCTCCTTGGACGTATAGCTCGACCACTCCGAGCCCGAATGGTACTCGAGATCGCCCGCCTTGGTCGAGACGTTGTCCTCGCCCACGACGCTGACGAAGTCGGCCCACGCCGCCTGCAGGTTGGCCGGGGCGGTGTTGTGTTTCGGCGGCTGGGCGGCGGCGAGAGGGGTGGTGGAGGCGGTGGACGGGGCGGCGGGGCGGAGGGAGCCCAGGTAGTAGCACGTCAGGGAGGAGAATAACACCACTGTATCACGGGTCAGTCGCATGGTCGGTGGGAAGCTCGTTGTTGCTTTTGTGGAGAGAGATACGTACCGAACGTGATGGCGGCATTTCGACCGCCGCTGCTCTCGCCGCGCTCTTTGGCGAAGCGTCGCTGGTCTGCCCTTTCGCGCTGGAGTCGCTGGGAGGTGCTTTCATAGAGTTGTCCCTTGAACGACCGTTCTTCCTCTTGGAGGGATCGGGTGGACCGGAAACTTCTCCGCTGTGGTCGCAATGGCTGGAGAAACTGCCGAGCGCATGATGGCTGGCCGTGCGATCTCCTCAGAGGCGACCGCAGGACCGATTGACATGGGACGAAGCGTGGATTAGGCATCGTGTTTCAAGGGTAGGAACATCACTACAACGTCGCAGAGAATTTGCAATCCGCAAATGTCTGTCAAATCTCGGACGGGTTGCCACAAGCTGTGGCACGGGCCGTGGAGGTCTATGCGGGGAATATCCCCGGTACAGTACGAACCGAGAATGCGATCCAGTTTAAATTCAAGTATTACAGCTATTCTTAGAATGTTGGCTCCAAGAAGCACATAGCAAGAATTTGTAAAAAATAAACAGTAAAATCTGTTTAAATTCTCTTTTTTTTAATCATCATTCACAAAATCAATCTCACTGTCTTTCTCAACATTATCATTGTCATCATCACTATGACAAAATGAAAAACTCTTACAAAGACTTCTTCTATAAAGAAGAAGTCTTCTGTAATATAAAAATTAATGTTTATATCAGTATTTACATCAGTCTGTTCACTAAATCTTAATGATAATTTCATTAAAATTCTTAATCTTAATGTTGTTGTCAATAAAGATTCAATGTTATTTATATAATATATTGTGTCTTACACAGTATATCTGAACAGAAAATTGATGAATGAGAATTTAAATGTTTTTAAATTAAATAAAAGAGAAAAAAGCTTTATATAAAGAATTTAAGATCTTAAGTAGTCAGTAGTGATCAAGAAATATTGTAATGAGAAAGAATATTTTTATTATAAATTTACATTAAATAAGAATTGAAATTAACTATTTAATTACAAAAAAGAATACTGTAATCACTGTAATTCTTAAAGACATAAATAATTAATAAAAAGTGAAGAATCTTATTAAATTATAAGATGATAATAAGAAAAAAGAAATAATAGTTATTATAAGAGCTGACTGAGATAGAAAGACAGCAGAGAATATCATTACAGTAAGTGAGAAGTTAGCAGAAAAAAAGTTATAAAAAAGAAAAATAAATTTAAGTATTAAGTATAAAAATTTTTTTTTTTCATTGATTTTTAATGTCTTTGCTAATAAATATCAGAGAACAGCTACTATGATATATAAGAAGAATGCAGATCAATGTATAAAGACTTTAAAGAATATTAATTATATATTAAATGTTATTGTCATTCATTATTGATATAATAACAAGATATATCTTAATTATAATCATTACTGTCTTTTTTACAACAGTATTCATGAGATTCTCAATTCTGCAGCTATTTAAATGTAAGTAAAGACTGTTAATAAGAGTGAAGCAACAATTTATACATTACTCATTAATATAAAGATTATGTTAATTAATCAGTTAAAAAAGAGAATCTTATTATTAATTATACTGTTTTTTTTCTTTTTTATATCATTAATATTTACAACATCTTCACTGTCTTATCTCATTCAAATTTACACTTTCTCATCAACATTAATGTCAACATCAGAAATCTTTATCTTCACAGTTTCTTTCAGTGATGTTAAGACTATATTAAAATTATTAATTTTATTAATTATAATATTACAGTATTTTTCTTTTTCTTTATAGTTTTTACAATCTTCACAATCTTTACATTATATTTTATACATCTCAGCTCAATATTCTTCTTCTTTATTTTCTTTTTAACTGCTTTCTTCACAGTCTATATCTTTACTGTCTTCTTCATCATCTTTATTATCTTTACTATCTTCATCATCTTCATCACAGACTCTGCAGTCTTCATAAAAAATATATTTTATCATATTTTTATCAGCACTGTCTGCAATATTATTTATCAGCAGTTTACTTAACTTAAACATTGATTCTAAAACATAACTGCAGAACTTCTTTATTTAATTTAAATGAAAACACTTTATTTTAAAGATATAATTGATGAATCATTGTAATATTCTTTTAAAAGAAATGTACAATTTACAGAGTATATAGTTAATCATTAAATAAACATTAAAGAAGTTAAGCATTTCAGTTAATCTTAAATGACAGTTAAAGAAAGCTTTACATTTATATTAAAAGAAAAAAAGATATGTAATAATTATAAAGATTTATTTTATAGAGATTTATGATTTTAAAAAGAAGCAGAAAGCATTATAAGTGTTAAAGACAATAAGAAATGATAATTAATTCATTATAATAATATATCTATATATAATTAATAAAGCTGTTTCAAAAATATCTCTTTAAATTGTTTCTTATCTTATACTTCTGTACAATCATATAAATAAACACTGAAAACTTACTCTTAAATCTCTTTATTAATGTCTTATATCTTTACATTCATGTCTTTAGCTCACTAAACAACTTCTTGATAAAGTTGTAGTTTAATAAATAGAAAGAAAGAAATATAAAAATGATGCTAATTTTATAATATATAGTTGTAAGCTTCTGTCACTGAGATTAGCAATAGCAATAGCAAGAATACTTATATTAGTATGAAGACTTATTTCTAAACAATATATTTCACAATTATTTATGCATAAAACACTGCATGACTCTAAAAATTGCTTATATAAAGATAAGATTTTCTCTTAAATAAAAGTATTAAATATTTTCTTGTTCATTTTCTTCTCATAAATCTCTCAAGCAATATAGTTGTCAATTGTATATGTTAAAAAAATACTGTAATATTTTTCTTTTTAAAAAAACTTCTTTATAATTGCTTACTTTTTCATAACAGCTCAGTTAAACTTTCTGTCTGCAATACAGAGATTGACAGCACTTTTATTAATAAAGATTAGCTAATTAATATGTTAACTATTTAACTGCATCATTTAATTGTTATAAATCTTTTAAAAGTATTTAATGACTTATTTTTAACATTAAAAATTACTTTCTTAATAACAATAATAATGATAAAAGAATACTTATCTACTTTCTTGATCAGTTAATCTGTTTAATGATGAGATTAACAATATTAATGTTGATTTAAATCTCATACTTATATTAAATATATCTTTATATCTCATTTAAATATGCTGTAAATCAATTCTTAAGAAAATTAAATACTTTCTATATTAATTGTTAATAAATTAAATTTCTTTCTTTAAATTAAGATTTATCTCTGTCATAGCAATTATGAATAGTCTTAATGTTCTTAATTTAAATAATTTAAATACAGTAACTAATTTTTAATTTTATAAATTTCTTTACATTTTTTCAATGTACTTTCAACTATATTCTGTAATCTTCACTATAATCTTGAGTGACATTTCACACTTTAAATTCATTTGTATATTGTTTTTGATGTTGTAATTAAGACTATGAGGATGTCTCATAGTGACAGTGATGATGATGATGTTGAGAAAGGCAGTGAGGTTGATTTTATGAATGATGATTAGAAGAAAGAAAATTTAGACAGATTTTACTGTTTATTTTCTACAAATTCTTGCTACGTGCCCCTTGAAGCCAACATTCTAAGAATAGCTGTATAGGTTACAAAGCGGCTCACCTGTGACAGCCACAGTCTTCGCGACATATTGGGAAAGAAACGCCCATCAAGCATAAGTACCATTAAGCTGCACGACAAAAGTCGCTTTTCCCCCGTCGACATGCGCAAAGTAAGCACCCAGTTCGTCATCCTCATCAATCTCGAACGAGACCTCGTTTCCATTGCTCTCCCTAACCAGTCCCTCGATCCTCACAAGATTAGCATCAGGATGTTTGGAAATGGCCAATTGTCGTAATTCGTTCACCGAGCCTGATGTGAGCGTGCCCAGCCAAAGCTTCGTAGGGTGTTGTATCTGCGAAAGAGGACTCAGCCTGAAGTACACCGGTATACTCATGGACGATCCATGATGTAACGATGGAGAAGCGAACGTGGGGGAGGTAGGAGATTGCTGCTGTTGATAGTGTTGTTGTTGGCCCATGGCCAGGGATGGATCATTGGCGGCCGCCAAGAGGAGGGACGGGTCGATTTGTAGATCACTGTAGTCGTTACGCGTCGCTGGGGCGCTTGCGAGGGCTTGGGAGGCCAGCGTGCTGATACCGTTACTGATACCGTTGCTGCCCGATAATGATTTCTTCCTCGATGGATCGCGCTTCGTCTGATCGTCGCGTAGGCGCTTCATGACATCTCGACAGAGGACCTCCAACGCTTTGACTTTGGAGTTGTGCTGCGTGTCTGCGTCTCCTGGTGCGAGGATAGCCTGGAGGAGCGCTGAGTCTCCGATCCACTGCTGTTTGAGCTCTTTCCAATGTTCGTCCCCGGCCTCGAGCTTGCTTGTAAAATGATCGGACTTCAACGTTTGGTAGAAAGCGTTCCTGATTTGCCGACTCTCCTCGGGATTGATACCAAGTACATTCTTCGCCTCCGCGATAGTCATTCTCCTCTCTAGTGTGCGCATTCGCTTCGTAACATCAGTACAGACCACATCCAATGCTAGTGTTTTCATGTCCAGCTGAGTGTTGTCCCCCCAAAAGACCGATTGCAGGTGCGGCGACTCCTGGATGAGCCGGTCCTTAACGGCTTGCCACCTGTCCGGGCCCGCAATCGTCTTCTTCATGACTCCCGCATCCTCGCAAATTCTCTGAAAGTGATCGCGGACTTGTCGATAGAGTTCCGGGTCCAAGCTCAAGAATTGCTTGCTCTCGTCGATCGTCGTCTCCGAGGGGAATCTCGGCGGTCCAGGTGGATCGGCCGGCAGTCCAGCCCAACCACGAGTGCGACGTCGACGCTTGCGAGTGGCCCAGCGTTCCGCGCTTTCAGCCTGCAGCTTGTCCAATCTCTCCTTCCGCTTCGCGATAACTTCAGGCGCCAGCTCCGGTGACTGCGCTCTGGGAACCATGGTCTCTTTGCTCGGGGCTTCCGTCGCGCTTTGCGCACCGTCGCGTGCATACAATTCTTGTTCCATCTCTTGCAGAGCAGCATTGGCGTCCTCACGCCTGGCCAGCGACCCACTAGGATTACTCTTCATGCCGTTCGGCACTCTCAGTAGCCACCTGTTCTTCGCTCGGACGCGCATGAGCTCGCGTTCTTTAATGCCGAAGCCATCTTCCTCGTTCAAGATACGAAGCATGTCCCTCTGGCTAGTGTTGTTCTCCCACAACTCCTTGACGCGTGCGACCAGGCGTGCATTCTTGTGAGCTGGGTTCTGCTTGCTTGGGAAGTCCCAACGCTTGAATTGTGTCTGAAAGGCACGTTTGCTATTGAGGCCATAATCGCGTCAGCGACCCCTGGACTTCATGCCCATACAAGTTCGAATAGAGCGGGACAAAGCACGAACGGAAGCGGACTTCTGCGCCTTTGGTGCTTCTGTTGTGTTCTGCGGGAACGCAGAGAGGCCTTGATATGAAGTGATGCTTGGACAACCGTATCCTTCACTCACCTCGGCGCGAAGTTGTGCTCCGTCTTCATGTAATCCATAATATCCTCCAACGATTGTCTCTCTTGGATGTACATCCGATAGCACACTGCCTCTTTGCCATCCCAATCGTAAACCATTTTGGCGGTGTTGTTGTTGTCGAACTTCTACGGGCGCCGCGTTGGCCAAGCCTCACCGTTGCGGTGGTGAAATGGCTGAAGTTGGTAAGATTCGCTAGGTTTTGCTTACATACGCGACTGGATTTTGGAAGCCTCTTGAGTGTAATTCACTTTACTATGGCAATAGTAAGGTGAATTACTTATTGGGCCGACCAAGTTTGAGGTATAGCAACCGTTTACCACTTTACAGCAGCCCAGGTTAGGAGTTTGAATTGTCTCTTGATCAGGGTGCAACTGAGTGCGCGTTGAGATCTACGTAGCTACATGTAACCTCCTCAACTCGTAAAGGGTTGAAAGATTGAGCCGCCCAAGAATGAGAACATGAAATTCCTTCGTTCAATCGCATTCAAAGCATCGCATCAAAACCCCACGCTAATCCGATTGTTGAAGAGTCTGCCAATGCCGTAAGTGTGCCGTGAGTCATTGCAGTCCACCAGACCAGTATATCACCAAGCCGTCCTGCGCCAATCCCAACCGGATAGAATAAGTCCTCCAAAGCGACGTTCGTATGTACACCTATCCGGCCCATCAATAAAGGAGTGAAGGAAAGTCGAAATGTGGTGGCTGTTATGTCAGATAACCCCTTGCATCCTGATCCGTGTCTTGCCCCTTCAGGTTGTAGACGACACCTTCTTCCCTAACCTGAATAGCTTGGTCCTCAACCATGTCAAGAACTGCACCCATCGACCTTTCGCCGTGCTTCTGACCGAGAGGTCTGTGTTCGACCGCCCTACTCTACCATGGCCACCCATGGATGCGGCTGCATTCGCTAGGTTCGACGCTGGAGGTACATCGCTATACAGTGTCGACTGAAATGTCGCTTGCTTTTCGTTTGAAGCGCTGGATTTCAGTCTCGATTGGTCTTTGCCTTGAGCCTTCCGGCGATGACTTTCTTCTCGCTTCTCGCGTTTCCTGTTCTCTCGCTCCAAAGCTCTGAGCTCCTCTTTATCTGCTTTCGCGGCTTTTGCGGCCTCCTTCTCCGAGAATGCCTGCCTTGCGGCCTGGATAGATGCAGCACGGGTTACCGGATCCGTGTCTGCCCGACTCCGCAGTCTGAAGGCCATCTCGATCGATGACCGAGATACTGGCGACATGGTGTCCACCGGGCTCATGGTATTCGCTCTGGGTCGTCGCAACGAGGATGAGGGTGTACCTGCGAGGTTCAATTGAGAGCTGCCAGCAAGAAGAGTGGATGAGCCGGTATGAATATGCAACGGCGGCAGAGCAGGCTGGGGTTTGGTCACAGCGACTGGTCGATGGGAGGCGTCTCTGACAATCTGACGCAAGTGATTTTCCTCCTCAAGTGTAAAGCCAGCAGCCTCCCCGGAGTATTCACTATCGACAACCGAGTTCTGATACGAATGCGCCAAGGGCGGAGTGTAAGACCGTGGCGTCTGTCGCATAGGATGGACGTACGGTGCGCCAGGCCGGTGATGACTGGAGGTGGTTGCGTTGGAGTAATCCGAAGCTCCACTGGTGGTACGGCTGTGGTATGCGGACTTCCCAGCTACGGTAAATGGGTGATCAACTGCTGGCCTCGGACTTCCAAGATCAGCCGAAGTGTAGATGCCCAAGCCTTCGTTCTCGGCGGCAGTCCGCGACAAGTCGAGTGAATTCTTCTCTTGCGCGGTGATTTTGCGCAAAAGAGGTTTTATCTTTGTTTTGGTCTTTGACGAAGGTGAGGGTGGGGGGTGGATATCGCCGAATAAGGTTGGTGAAGTCGATGAAGCTACGACAGTGAATGTCGAAGGGTGCTGGGGTTCGAAAGTGGGTGGTGCGCTCAAAGGGCTTTGGACGGACGACGCAGAACCCCCGCGCTTGTGGAGTTTACCATGACTCGATGCGGTCCTTGCTGCAGCCAGTGCGCCGTGGCTTGGGGAGGATTTGATCTTGGCCATTTTCGAAGCCGAGGAGGAATGCGACGAGTAGATCGGTTGACGATACTTCCAAATCAGACCGCCACCAGACTCGTTGGAGACATCGGATACGGGGTAGGATGTCCCGGAACTTGAGTAGCCCTGCGTTGTCCAGATACTCTCTGTCGTCGACGAATACTGAGATGGAGTACCGGCACCAGTGTTGTAAGCCGACAGTGCTGTGGGTGATGGTCGCGCCATCACGAGGTCGGCGCTTGTATGACCTCAAGGGGGAGATGATGATCGACAAGCACGACCAAAGCGCGAAACCGGCGTTGACAAGAGCACGACCTGATTTATTTACATATGTGTTATTGTGGCTTCGATGATATTCCGGATCGACATGACTGCTAGCTGGAAGTGGAAGTGGAAGTGGAAGGCTTTCGTGGATGTTGAGGCGCAGTACAGTAACAAGTCCAGCTGCCACGTCCCGTCCCGTCTCAGCCCTGCGGCGAGATGTTGATTTGGATGCAGAACTCCTCAGTGATGCGTCAATGTAGGTACCTTACGTATGCATGTATGCATATATGTATGTATGTATGTTATGTATATATATGCAAGCACGTAAAACATCAATTTATATCTGAGCAATTAATGATTGAGATCATGGAGTTGAAAACTTATACGGAGTACAGTACCTTACCTCCTACCTTGACCTGTATTGTAGATCCGGAGGTCTCCCGTGCCGAGAGAGAGAGAGAGAGAGGGAGAGAGAGAGAGAGAGAGAGATGCACCAAGGACGATGAACGAATGGGATCGGCGGGGAACTCGTCAGCTCGGCGCTTCGCGCTATACATTGCAGTACAGTAGCTTCGCTTCCAACACTGCACCTCATACCTACTAGGTAGAGTTACTTTGTACTTTACCTTTTGCTTTCAGGATGAAGGACTAGTCACTGTGTTGAAGGTTGGTGATGCGCTTTGTTGGAAGGTTGGTTTCTAAGTGTGTGTGGGAAGTAAATATCATTTCAAAATATGACGATGAACAGGCAAAATCGTTGGTTCTTGTGGCATTCTTGGCCGCGCTAAACAATGGGTGACCGTGCAGTCTTGATTTCACGAGCATATCCACGAGGGCCTCCCCGATACACTCCTCCTCTACTCGATTTTCAATGTGTCAGAGTCATGCTTGGGGGGTTATGGTGGGAAAATGCCGCGGAAGACTACATGGGAAAAACACTGGTTTGATCAGATACGGCGTCCTCCGGTGCGTATCAAGCAAGAGGACAACGGCAACGCAAGACACGCAGTCCGCTAGGCTGTCCTCAAGAGCATTCCTTCCTGGCCAGTTTACCCCGTCCCCAAAGCGTCGGTCGTATTGCTTATTCGACCAGACTTGAAGTACAGCGACGATGTCTTCAATTACACTCGAGGTCGCTTCATCTGTGATGAAGCATATGAGATGTCACAGCGCCACGTCCGCTTCAATGTCAACGAGCTGGCCCGTCTCGCCGCTGAAGCGGTTGGGACGAAAACATGCGTCAGCATTGAAAAGTACCCTGATGGCATGTACAACAAGGCTCTGCTGTTGACTATGGACAATGGCATTCAAGTTGTGGGGAAAGTTCCAAATCCAAATGCTGGCAAACCTCATTTTACCACTGCAAGCGAAGTTGCAACAATGGACTTTGTAAGTTTCGTCTCATGTGTCAATGCGTGCAGATACTGTGGCTGTGGCTGACATACCTTGGGCACGGAATGTTCTAGGAACTCCTGCTCCTAGAGTCTTTGCTTGGAGTTCCAAGGCCAAGGACAACCCAGTCGGCGCAGAGTATATTATCATGGAGAAGGTTCCAGGAATCGAGCTAGAACGTGTTTGGCCAAATATGAGAATCGGAGACCGATTTACTCTTGTCAAAGCCATCGCTAGTTTTCAAAAAGCCTGGACATCAGTTTCCTTTAAGAAGTTTGGAGGTCTTCATTACGCCAAAGACCTAGAGGAACGAACCGGAAATGAGCCGTTGTATACCGATGCGAACGGAGTCGATATTACGGATAACTTCGCCATTAATATTAAATATTGGCCCTTCTACAGGACGCGAATTTATTGATAACCAAAGAATGACTATCGACTTTGACAGAGGACCATGTAAGATCGTTTTCGCATAACCAGGACTTACGTGATTAATAATATTAACGAGTAGCAGGGGAGACTTTAGAAAAATATCACACTGCCGCCCAAGTCCCCAATAACTCTTTGCGGCCCGCCAACCTCAGATTATCGATTATGATGGTCCGCCCGTCTATGGCTTAGAGCGGCCCCAACCACCAAGAGACATAGAACAGCTTGACGCAAACGCGAAGAAGCATTCAGAGGCTTTGTATCTACAGCAATCACTTTGCTCTCTCTACAACACTCTGACTCAACATCAGAACCCACAACTCTATGCTGCGTTCACGTTCCAGCATACGATGAGCTACCTCTTCCTACTCCTAGCTCGTAATCTCCTCATCGACGGCGAGGCAACTTACCTCTCGCAAGTCGCCGAGTTAGAAGCAACATGGGACACACTTCGGGGAGCCACAGGCTCGGCCTTATCCGTTGTCCTTTTCAGTGAAAGAGCGGCAAGATATGGAGGCTGATCTCCAAGGCGTAGTACGCGGCATGGAAGCGATGCGCTCAATCAGAAAGAGTATTGGTGAGTTATTTCCTGAGCAGGGCATAGTGAAGGCAGACCAGTACGAAGAGGCTCTAGATGCGTTGGAGCAGATGAAGGACCAGGTTATTGAGGAGTTTGCAAGCAATGAGCAGGAGAGAGAGGTATGGCGGAAGGAGTGGCCCTTTGGAACCTAGTTCTCCAGGTTACAAATGATCGAGTCTGGAATATTCCACCCTCTGCTACAGGGGTGCCATCGCTGAGACCTCGTCTTTGCGCGAGGAACAATGATAGGACTGCGAGGCCAACATCTAAGAAGGAATGATGGAACTGAACGTGTTGGGAATACCAGCGTTCCATTCGCATATATAACCTGAACACTCTCTCGAAACAATTGTAATTGTTGACATCCTCGACCACAGCCAGGCAAAGGCAATTGGCCATATGACAAAACTTCTTCGGTGCTGTGTACTGGAACCAATATCTGAAGCACTAAGGGGCCAAGATCCGGGACAGACATTTTGCTCGGAGCATCTATTTCTGAAGAAAGTGAATCTACATCTGTCCAAGACAATTATTTTTTGGCGCTTCAAAGTCACTGGTCTTCGCCAGTAAGACTCTTTTTGTCAATCTTTCCCACCTGAGCTCCGTGGTCATTCCGAGCGTCTTGTTGTATGTTTTGTTGTGGAAGTCCATTCATCACAATTAACAAGTTCAGCCAATGAGTCCCAAAAGGCTGCCCGCTCATTCACTCTTCATTGGCTCAATACTCAGCCTGCAGGTTGTGAGTGGGGGCAGCCTAGAAGCTGGATGCACATAGCCGTTGTGGCTGATAGCCCTGGCTGTGCAGTGGCAGTAACCTACCATAGCCTGCATACCGTACATCCAGTGTTGGACATGAGCCAAATATAACCTATCTACTGGATATGATAAGTCCTTGAAGTGGCGCGAAAATGAACGCAGTTACCCCTCTTGTATTGATGCTGGAGAACAGCTCAATGTGTTGGAATTCTCCCTTGGTTCCACCGGGGCTTGGGAAGAAGGTAAGAAAGGCCATTATTTATTGCCAAACTGCTTGCATCATGGTACAAACCAGCTCCGCATTTGAGTAACAAGCGGCAGGAGGCTTTATCCAGATTGAGTGATGTACTGTGACTTTATATAAAGTAGAGGTTAAGGTAGAATGTCGTGGTATCAATGTGCCTGGTAGCCTATTACGATTGAAGCTAAGTATGGCGTTGCGGCATGCGACGTTCGACGACAATCCCCAGAAACCGGAACATCGGCCCCTGAGCCCGACCCCAAGCCCTACGAAGCGACCCTCCAGCTTTTGTCCCCCCACATGTGAATCGGTCCATAGAAAGTTGTTCCTATTCATTTACACTATGTAGAGTATATATAGGAAATGATGACTAAGACATAAATAAAGACACTTAATAAGAGATGAGTAAGCAATGATATCACATTTTTCTTTACTGCATAGTCACAACAGTTCACTGATGTGAGTGCAGAGATTTGCTTAACATTCTGCAAAATTTCTGTCTGCAGTTTACATTCACATTGTTTTACTTCACTTTATGTCACTATTGTCATCTAAAAGTAACTAGAAGTGTAAATCATTGTTGTCATAATGATGAGATGAATTATTCACTGTTTATCTTATCTATCTATATCATTAATTACAACATCTTAAAAAAAAAAATTCTTTTCTTCTCTTTTAAATTTTCAATTACACTTCAACTTCTGTTCACTTTTCTTGTTATACTTATCAATTTTTATTCACTTTACTATCATGTAAGCTTTTCATAATTAATTTATAGTGCATCATTAACAATTTATAGATCTGCTGTCTCAGTCTATGTCTTACATGATTTTGTCATCATTGCTTTGTCATCAGATATAGATAATAACAATTTAAACTGTTGCAAGTCTGCTCTTAATCACTCTTATAAGATCACTGAACAGTTTTATTGTAAAAAAGATGCAAAAACTCTTTCTTATAATATGTTGTCATCTTTATTTCAGTTTAAAAGCTAACAATACATAAAACTAATTAAGCATTCTATTTTTAATATTACTTTCTTTTTTCTTTCTAATAAATTAACTATTGATCAGCTCAGCTTCTTATTGCTTAATGTTTTGACTGATCTGTTGTTGAAGAATTGACTCAGAGTTAAGCTTAAGATGTTATTGATAATTTAACAGTTAATCTTATATATTAACATGAATTTAGATCATTTTTGTACTTACTAAACATATTGTAAAGCTGCTGTCATTCACATTTGTAAAAAATGTAAGCTGATCATCTATGACAACTATGTGCATAAAGACAAGTCATTTACAGTGTGTATTTAGATCAAGTTTAATGACTGTTATCTTCTCTATAGTTTGTGTATAAACTGTCATTGAGATGTGCAGAATATTTGATGCAGCTTTTATAAATATAAATTTATACTAATATAACAGCTACTTATTGTTCTAAATTATACAGAGTTCAAATTCTCTTCATTTGCTAATCTGACAACTTCTCATCATTATTATATTGTTGCTCTGTTTGCTGCTCTTATCATCATCATTGATGACATTACACTTCTTATTAGCTACAATTACTTGTCAACAGAGAATGTTTTGAGCACTGTGAATAAATTAAAGATGACTGCTAAGATTCTTTGTTGTTAAGCTGAAAGACTTAATGTCAGTGTGTTTATTGTTTTGCTTACATCACTGTCTTATCTGCATTAGTTATGTTCTCACTTATCATTGCATTGTTGCAGTGAACAGTAGTTTTGCCTTAAATACAGTTTATGCTTAGCTTATGACCTTTTTTTTTTTTTTTTTTCAATAAATAGATAATTAATGAAATTGCTTTGCTTCTGATACTATCATCTTTTAATTTATGAGAATCTTTTTTTTAAGTCTCTTATGTAAATTATACAAGCTTATATTTCTTTCACAGATCATCATCAGATCACTGTTAATTTTTATTGAAGTTAAGACTTTTTAATCTTTCTTTTTAGCTTTATTATTTGTTCACTTTGACTTTAACTCATCATGTTGTTGTTGTAAATCTTTACTGAATCATTTTTAATCATTTAATTTTTTTTCAATACTGTGTAATGCCAGAACTTTCACTCTCTCTCAGTTATGTCTTTCTTTTATCATAAGTGTTGAAGTCAAGTCATTAATGTCTTTCTGACTTTCAATAATCTTCTGTAATGCATTCATTACATTACTCACTTCAGTCAAGATCAGTTCAGAAGAAGCAATGCTTCAGTGTGCTTTTGAAATGTTCTGTAATAAAGATATAGATAAATTTATTTATTCATAATGTTTTTATATTTTATAAATTGTCTTCTAAAAGAGATCTTCTTTCTTCTCTATTAAGAGCTTATATAGTTCTTCTTTTTGTCTGTAATTTCATTTGACTCAAGATATAGTCAAGAGTTCTTTATAAAAAGACAATGATGACTTTTTCTGTTCAAGAATCTCATCAACTTCAGAACTTAATTGCTGCACAGATAGTTTAGCTTGTTTCAGACTGCTTTGCAGCTCTGAATTAGCTCAAAATTCATTGACATTAAAGATATATGTTTTCATAAACTAATTATTATAAATTAAATTTTGTAGAACATGCTCTATGAGCATTCTTAATGTATAAGTTTCTAATAAATGAGTTTTCAATATCTTATAAGACTCAAATCATTTAGCTTTAAACTTCTGAGACTCTTCATTTTATATAAACATTCAGTTTTCTTTCTTTGTAGTGCTTAACTGCACTGTTTCATCATGAATTGTTTTCAATTCAATAATCTTTCATAAAAGAATTTCATTAATGATTGCTTAAACTGTCTGTATCTGCTCAATCTGTTTTAACTAATCTTCAAAGTCAGTTTCTCTCAGCAGTTAGAGATTGTTTGAGTTGCCTGATAATTGTGAATTTATCTTATATAGTAAATAGAATAAGCTCTGTTTAGTTATATTATGAGCTTGAATTTAAGCTGCAAAAAGTACTTATGATAAGTATTTGTCTCATAATTAAGTTAATTTATTCATAAGATATTTTGTAAGCATAAAGCTTAACATTCTATTTAGATTTTCTATCTTTTCATTTATGCAGAAATAATAAAGAGTCATTGTTCTATGTTGAGTTCTGAGCTTTTTCAAATAGTAGATTACAACATGACTGAGAAAGTTTGTATCATTATTGAATAGTAATTCTCTCAGTGAATTATAATTTGTAAAGATTTTGTTACACAGAAAATCTGCAACTGTTGCTTCTGTTACATTCAGAACAGTTTTAGTCACAGATCAGTCTGTAACATAGTTAATTGCTGTTATAATTCAGCAGTTCTTTCAGAGCATTCAAGATAGTATGTTTATTATGTCAATTTCTCATTTTTTAAACAGTAATAGATTCTTATAAATTAAATATAAATGTTCTTTGATCTCTTAATGTTTTCAGAATCATTGAGCAACTTAATAATTGAGATAATGCTTTACAAATGATTTGATATTCTGCAATAGTTTATGTCATTAAGCTTGAAGTCAAATGACTTTTAGCAGTTCTGACACTTCTAGATACTCATATTTGATGTGTATATGTTTTAAAAAGTCTGCATGATACTAAAACTGTAAAAATGACACTTCATCATTATCTTACTTTCAAATCAAATATGAGTCATTCAATTCTGAATTGTAATGCAGCTGAAATTAATTTGTCACATTATTTTTACATACATACTTGCAAAGCAGTAACTTTTCAGATTCTGTATCATCTTTCAGATACAGTATCATCATTTTCTTTTATTTCACATCATTTAATTCTTACAGAGCATCTAAGAACACTTTATTTGCTGAGTCTTTCTTTAAGAAATTAAATTAATGACTAATTAAATTTAATATGACAGCCTAAGCTTCAGGTCAATATTGAATGTTGAGATTATATTGCTGAAATTTATCAATTTATTGAGCTAGTCATTTAAATGAGTGTGATGTATTCTTTAAATATTGTAGATCTTCATAATTCATAATGATAATTGTAGTATAATCATTTTCAATATAGTACTATCAAGTTCAAAGTGCATGCTTAATGATCAATAACTTCTTTTTATAAACAGAATAATTGAGCTCTGCATCTTGTAACTTTCAGTCATCATAAATAACTAAATGATGTTTCTTATTCATTTCATTCTGCATCAGAACACAGCTGATTGCTTATTTAGAAGTGTTTATTTTGATAGTAAATGATTTGTATACAATTACTTGAATAAGTATTGATTTAAATGTAAGTGCATTCTTAAGCTGTTGAAAGACACTGTTACATAATGCATTTTAGACAATGAGTTAATTCTTCTTCATACACAACTTAATGTCATTCTTCTTAAGCAAATTCAATAGCAGTGCTGCAATTCATGCAAATTCTTGTACAAACTATCAGTAATATAAAGTCAGTTCAAGAAACTGCTGTACATGATGTGCTGTCTTTGAGACAGATCAATTTTTAATGACTAATATCTTGATAGAGATCAGCTGTAATGTGTTTTATCTCATAATATATTTACAAAACTTAAGAATTTTTATCTCAACAGTGCACTTGCTAAACTTAGCATATAGCTTATGTTTCTTTAAAATACTGAGAATGATTTATAAGTGTTTTTGATGATTCAAAATCAAGTCAGAAAAGATCAGTATGTTGTTAAGATATATTAGACAGAATTTGTTGAGTAAGTTTCATAATATAGAGTTCATCATTGACTGAAATGCTGTCAAGACATTGTATAGCTTAAAGAACATAGTTATGAACTTATATTTACTGTAATGAGTGTTGAAGACAGTCTTTTTTGTATTATCTTTAATCATACAAACTTAATAATAGTTCAAAGTGAAATCAAGCTTAATTAAATATTGAGCTTTATCAATCTGATTTAGACATTTCTGAATTCAGAAGAGTGAATATTCATTCTTAACAGTAACATTGTTTAATACTCTGTAATTAATACACATTCATCATGTACTCTTCTTCTTTTTAACAAACAGAACTGAGAAGCCTCATAAATTTATGAATTTACAAATCAGATCTTTGTTCATTAACTTCATTATCTGTTTAGCCTGTTCATTCAGCTGTAGCTGTGACAGAAAGTAAGCATTTATGTTGATAGACTTAACATTACTGATGTTAATGCTATGTTTGAACATTCATTTAGATAATAATTTGTCTGATAAAGTCAACTTAAATACAGATTGAAACTCTTTAATAATAGCTCATAATTATTTATTCATAATAATTAACAATTCAGCTTCTGACTTCTCTGAGTTCTATTAAATCACTAATAAGTGTTTGACAGTTCTGCAATTTTAAAGTGTCTTTATAGTTATGCACTCTTCAATCACATTTAATGTTGATTCATTTACAGCTCATTGCTGCTTTTTCAGAAACAGATAATGATATTTTTATTGTCAATTCTGAATCATCATACAGTCTGTAGCTCAATCAATCTGAAAATTAGTGACTTTCAGTCAAATTAATTTCAGAATAAGATTATGTTCTTAAAGATTTATAATTTATACTTTTAATTATTGTTGAAAGCTATTTATCTTAAGATGAAAGATCAGCTTTGCAGTTAATTAAATGATCTGCTCATTCAGCAAAGATATCTTAAGCAGTTTGATTTTATATTAACTATCAATTGACATTTGATTGACAACTATCAAGAAGATATATATTCAGTTCATATTTAAATCAATTAGTACTTTCACATTTATTTTGTTCAGTCTGTCTCAAATGCAGTCTGCAAGAATATATGCATTCAAATTGAGAACATTGATTTAACTGAAAGTTATACTTAATAGTAAGAGTTTTAGATCATTCAGTGCAGATACTTCATTCAGATCATTATTGAGTTGAATAGAAGCTTCTGTTAACTTGTTTATGAACACTTCTATATTTATAAATAACTCTAGTTTTCTAAATCATTCAAATCAACTTCAACAATCTTCAGCTTCTTCTTATCTTTACTTTTTCTCTTATTCTTATTCTTGCTCTTATCTTTGCTCTTATCTTTATTTTTATCATTGTTCTTGTTGTCTCAGCAGTCTTTAGCTATATGTGAGAACTTTTTATAATGAAAGTATATTTTATTCTTTTTACATCAGATTCAATAAGCTTCTGTATTTAACTTGTTTAATTTAGACATAATTGATCTTTCATAACTTTGAAACTGATCTCAAGAATTATTTAACAAGTTGTTACAGTTCAAATTCAAGTCATTAAAGACATTAAGATGATTCTTATTATGTGCTTTTTAAAGATTTTATTTAATTCAATTAACTTATCAAATTAACTCATCAAAAGTAGTTGCTTCAATCTCTAAATACTTTCAGAGTTTAGATTAAATCTTTTGCTTTAAATTCTGAGTGAACTGTTATTTCTATTTATATTTAACTGATATAAACTGAAGAAGTTGTACAATCTTTGTAAACTTTACTTTATATTGTTAAATCAATTTTGTTTATTTCAGTGTCTCATAACAGCAATGTTGATGTTTTATTTCATTAACATTTTCAAAGATCAGTAGAAATGCTAGAAAAAAGTTATTTATATTTTAAGATTTAACATTTAATGAGTCTTCTTCAGCTCAAAGTTGTTCTTCTTTTTGAAATCATCATACTTTGACAGTATCTTTTAAATAATTAATCATAACAGTAATTTTTACTTCATTACTCAGAAGTCAGTTCATCAACATTTTGTAGAATTGAAAGTAAGCTTTTATTTTAAGAACTTACATCTCTGCAGCATTCACTTTTCAACTATTCTTATAAATAGACAGTGTCTTCATCTTCAGAGAATTCTTGAACATCACTGCAGAAAAAGATACTATTACATTAAATATTTCTTGAGTTTCTGAAGCTGCACTAAATAGAGATGTGACTTCAGATATAAAGACTAATTAATTAGCATAAATATCTCTCAATTAAGTCTGAAGAAATGCAATTTGACTTGTCATTATTTTATAATTAACTTAAGAAATCATTTCTGACACTGATGGCTGATCAACAATAGTGAGTTTGTTCATCATTATAGAAATAGAGTTGAGCTTTATACTGAGAAATTATAAATAATTAAAGATATTAATTAACAAATCAATTCTGATTCAATTTGAATTGCTGTTGAACATATTACAATATAAGAAAGATAGAACTTTTCTGCATACAATACAGCATAAGAATTTATCTCTTTATTTTATAGTCTCAACACTAAAATAATGATGAGCACTGAAAAGAGAGTGAATATGTAGTTTATATATTACTGCATCAGAACTTTCACAATCAGAATACAAATCAAATCAGCTCAGATCAAAGTCTGAGTTTTAGAGCTGCTTAAAAGTATGTTTTAAATCTTTGATGCTATCAGATGTGAATTGATCTGTAGAAAGTTGTTTCTATTTGTTTACATTATGTAGAGTATATATAGGAAATGATGACTAAGACATAAATAGGGGTGCTTAGTAAGAGATGAGTAAGCAATGATATCACACATGACTCCATCAACTTTGCGTCGGGACACCCAGAATGCATTCCGTACTTTTCTCCCTCAACGAACAGACCAAACGACTAATGCCACAGCACTGACAAGTACGAACAAGTCCCTCTTACACAACAATGACCTCCACGCCCGCAACCAAACGCCGCCGCCTCGACGCCGCCTCCGCGACCCTCTCCAAACCCTTCGTCTCGCCCTTCAAAACACCCTCGAAACGCACACCCATCGAAAACGGCACATCAGCTAGCACACATACCGACGACCCGGCTGAACGACCCTCCACCGCCTCCCCATCTGACCCCACCAACACCCCACTCACCTCCTCCACCACCTCCGCCCCACCAAACCTCAACAGCAACCCCAACCCCAACTCCAACCCAATTCCCAACCACAACCGCAACCACACACCCACCCCCCCCCACCAACCACCCACAGCCTCCGACCCCGCCCTCCAGAAAACCCACCGCGCCCTCTCCGCCCGCCTCCGCGCCCTACGCACAGAAATCGACACCCTCGCGCAAGCCGTCCGGATCGAAACGGGCGACGCCGACGCCGAGCTCGTGGCCCTGATCACCAAGTGGAAGGGCGCGAGTCGCGAGGCGGCCGAGGAGGTGTTTGGCGATGTCCGCGATCGGGTTAATCGCATGGGGGGCGTGGGGGCTTGGCGGGCGGAGGGGATGAGGCGGGAGGAGTGGAGGGGGGGTTGGGGGGGGTTTGATGAGGGGGCGGAAAGGCGTGGGGGGGACGGGGCGGAGGAGGGGGAGGGGGAGTCGAAGAGGGAGGAGGTGGTGGACGAGGGGGAGGATGACGATGTAGGTGTCTCTGTCTTGCTGTTGCGGTGTGTTGGTGGACGGAGAATATTGGGTGGTGAGTTAGAGCTGATGGATGTAGACGTTCACGATGGACATGATGCTCCGCGGTCTCAATGTCGATCTCGATGTCATCGGCTTCGATAAAGAGTCGCAGAGGTGGATCGACTAGGGTTGCTACAGAAGCTACGCTCACTTTGCGCGACAGGATGGCTACTAGATCAGTTACATGCTTTCGGAAAATCCTCTGGCGCTCGAGATACCCCTTTAGCATTGCTCGTGGTTATGTACTTGTGGCTCAGCTTTAGGGCTATTTTGCCGTTGCAGCTATATGTGGCTCTAGTCGATGGAGTATGATGTTCCTTATGGGCACTGAAATGGACCACAGGTTTGTTTTGTTGCTATAACAGGCGAACTTGTGTAAACTATGAGATCATCAGAAAAGATTCCAGCAACCAGAAGGTCATCTACACATTTCACGTTATGCTTAAGACGCTTCTAGTTTACCGGATCGTTCCGGCCACCAAGAGCGATAATCCGTGACCTAGCCATGCTTAGGGCTGCTCAGTTCGCGGACTGCTCCTGGACCCTTACCAGGAGAGCGAGAAGCGATACGCTTTAGCACCGGTCTGCTTGAGCAAGGCGAGGTCTTCTGGAGTACGATGATACGAATCACAAGCCACGTCGCCAGAACTGCCATAGGCAATTTTGCGGGGGAGCTCGCCGAAGGTATCCCATTCGAAGGTCCACGGCCATCGTCCGTTGGAGCACATTCTGTCTGATAGTTAGATCCGAGTTAGTCAACCAGCCATAAGCTCAAAGAGCGGCCTGAGGCATACCTAGCTGTTGCAAAGCCCCAAATGAAGTCCGAAGGAAAGATTGCCTTTGACGTATTGACCACTACTCTATGTTGTAGCCGGATAGCCCTGATCTGATGACTTGCACCGGGAAAGGAACACGGTTTGCCACAGCGGCATCCCTTGGCTTCGCCGTCTTATATAAGGGTGAGCCATTCTCACGTTGTCCGACCGATATGAAACCACCAGCCCCTCATGAGGTGTCCGTGGTTAGGCATCACGGGAGAGCGCACACTGGTGTTGCTCCGCGCGGATATCTCAACAAGTTCGAACTATACTCTTATCTGATGGCGGGTAAGGATCTTCAGATACCAGACTTTGGACATGATTACTGACTAAGTGTCAAACTGAACGAACTGGCGTGCACTGTATTCTTCTAACATGTAGAATTTCTTCAGTTCCTCCCACATATCATAGGCGGTGTCCTTATCCCAACCCAAATGGAAGGACCCTCGCTGACGTGGGTGAGGATTTGACCCATTGCGAAGTCATTGAGATATTTGTAAGCTTCCAGACGAGTCTCAAAGGCCTCATCTGACTCTCCTGATCTCCTTGTGGGCGTCTTCTTTGTCCCTTCGACGCCACCTCATGTTCCATCCTTAAGGCACTGGCCTTTCATAAGTGAAGACCAATAGTTATAGTTTGATGCTCCCTTAAGGAGCGGAATCCATCGACATGTAAACGTCTGATCCGAAACTCTAGGTAATCCCCACATAAGTATACATACCTTAGTATGCATGCTCGCCGTACGGCTCAAGACGCGTAACGGTTCAGCCCCTGTCGACGTGTTTGCCACTTTGAATGGAAAATCTTGCACCAGAGGTTTACAGTGTCCCGCAGCTAAACAAGCGAACCCAGCATGAACGGAACAGGTAATAGCATTCGCCCAACCATATGAGCACCTCAGCTATGCATCCTGTCTTTAAAAGCTTACCTACCCTGCGATCATTGAACGCCAAGCTCAGCCATAAATGCCAAGCTCAGCCATAAACGCCGATCAAGACCTTCATGGACGCCTTCAATTGACATCCATTCCCTCGTCATCTTCGCCCTCCCCATCCTCCGTTTCCGCAAGACTACCCCGGACTTTATGTCCTTCGCGCCCCACTCCCCCAACACCAAATCGCCCACCACCGAGACCGCCAAAAACCTCCAGCTCCTCACCACCGACCACGCGACCTTCCATGTCAACGACTTCGCACAGCTCCATTATGCTTTGCCTGCTTAACCTCCTAAAGCCTTCCGTTCTGACCACCCGTCCCCAATGTGTCATACAGTATATGGAAGCCCTCCTCTTCAGCCACTCTTCGTTCGCAGTCGCCGCGCGCTCCCAGATCACTGCAGCATGCTGTACGTCTAGCTCTCTGCTCAGACGGTTCAAGCAGATCAGACGTAACCGTGGCATGTCATAGACGTTGGCCATGACAAGCATACCCGCCACATCGCTTAGACCTGCGCAGTACTCTGAGTGATGACTTATACTATCAGTATACAGGTAGTAAAGAAATGCTCGGACCACGGGGTACGGCTCGGGTATGTGCATTCTCTTCGTGTGGAATTCGGCCATCTGTGAAGCATAGAGGCGACCGAAATGTGGCCAGCGAGCCTGCAGTATCAGTTTGTGCACGTGAATTGGAGCGGAAGTCGAGGTGATCGGTGTGACGAACTCCTGCTCGGGGACTGCTGTATGCGGTGTCATCATGGATCTCTCATCATCGTCATCGTCACGCTCGCCTGAAACAACAAAGTCTGCTCCGCTGCCGGACTCAGGTATTTGATCAAACATCGATGCAAGATCGGTTCCGAGGGCGCCAAGTAAGGATGATGGGTTGCGGTCACTTGCGGGCATCTTTCTCCTTCCTGATCCAATTTCTGGAACCGCATGATTCCCCAGCAAACCGAATCTCTTCAGATCAACTGGCAGGACGTCGCTGAGATAGTTCTCGAAGTTAGTACCTCCGCCATTCTCAGGGGGGTCAGTTGCACAGCCGAGAAGCCAAGCTTTAGTACCGTCCTCATTCACAGCACAGTAGTGCCATCTATACGCTGGGTCGAAGATCTCCGGCCCTTCAGCCAACTTCTGCCAGTGTAAGGTATCCAGCTCTAATGCTGAGAGATTGCACTCTGAGGGGCGGATGGTGCCAGCGGGGGTGACAAAGTCTAGCAACGAGCCGGAAGAGTAGACATGGAAATGGGTCCCTAACGCTTGTGACGGTACGTTGGGGCCTGAGACGAACTTTACCGTCGATATTGCGCCGGGCGCCACCGGTTTGGGGACAAGTGATGAAGCTCTGACCTGGACGCTGCTTGAGTTTGCTGTATAACCACTGGTACCCGTGGGGATGTGCTGAAGAGGCTGATTGAATGAAATCCGTGGGCTTCGTCCAAACCGTTCCCCGGTGTTCGAGGCGTCAGTAGTGCCATAGGTTGGTGCCGTTGTGAAGGCAGGATTTCCCTTGAGATCAAGCCACCACAATTCACCACCACGTTCCATGTCAGGACCTAGCCCGCCAAACACCCACAAACGACCGCCCCATACCCAAGCCGAATGATCGAACCTTCCCACAAAACTCCACGTCCGAGACCAAGTCCATGTCTTGAGATCCAGATAGCACACGTCGTCGAGAGTATATGTATCACTTCCAGTCAGCCCTCCAACAATGAAGAGTTTGTCGTTATGAACGACGGCGGCATGACGGGCTCTTCCTTTCGGAATCTGTCCTCTAACATCGGGTTGCGTCCAGTGCGCGGTCCGTAGATTAAAGATCACAAGATCCGAGAGATATTCTCTGTGCTCGTTCTCGCCTCCATAGACCAGAAGCTTGTCTCCCTCCCAAAGACATGCGGTATGGCCTTGCAAGTCAGTCCACGATCAGAGCAGTGGATAAGGTTCGGTGATGAGCTCACCCATTCGGACCCCAGGAATGTCTCCATAGTTATCGACGAGATTCCATTGCAGCGTCTCAAGATCTAATTTCAATACATGGTTGTAGACTAAGCGGCGAAGGCATCAGCTTAACTCTCTTATGTCGTTTAATGAAGAGGTAAACGGAGTGGTTGTATGAGCTTACCTTCATCTGTGTATTGGTCGAAGCCCCCAAAGGCATATATCTGGTTATTTCCACAGTACGTGACCGAGGCGTTCACGAGACAGGCTGGTCTCTGTCCACAAGTCCTTGCAATCTTCGGCCTGTATCCATCACTACTACTTCGACGTCCCTTCACAGGACTGACGGGCATCTGGAAGGTCATGTTTGAGGAAGCTGCTGAAAGTGGCGTGCCTGTAAAAGTCCCAAAGCCATTTGCTGGATGACCATTGAGATGATTTTGAGCGAACAAAGCACTGGTATTGCCGATAGCGGGAGTCGACGGCGGATGATCCATTGAGAAGCGATTGCGACGCTGTTATTGTTGATTCACCAAAAGCGATTGAAGGTTGTATACCTAGTAGTACATAAGGTAGTCTCAAGCCAGCACCATGTACAGGGTCATCACAGGTTGAATGCGACTTCTTGAAGTAGTCGTGATGGACCGAGGAAAAAAGGCGCGCACCTCTTTGCTTTCAATCGTCAGTAAGGTACCTAACGTGTACGGAGGTAACGTTAAGTTAACTTACCCGATTTGATGGGTCTTCTACGTGGAATCCTGCAATGCGCCTTGCCGAATTCGGTGTGTGGCGGATGGTGCTTTCCCGAGTTAGAACTAGCTCGGAGTAGCTAAGACAGCGAGCGGTAAGAGCTGGCAGAACCAAAACGTATCACTGTGCCAACGCTGTTTTCTGCTCAAAGATAAAATAACTTCGACTTGACTTTCTCTTTTCTCCTCTTCATACCACACCACTTCAAACCGAACACCTCCACATCTTCTCGCTCTCGCACATCACTTGCACCCATAGCTCTGCCCTTGCAAAATCAAAAGCTTTTTCAATCCATTAGATCCTCTTCGCTTGATATACTCGCTATTGATAGCCTGACCGATCGACCCACCGATTGTCTTCAGCTTTTCCACAGAGCTACTCGATTAATTCAACCACCGCCGATATAACGAGGCCTCGACTACTAACTAACTACCCAGGATCCATTTGATTGAGACTCTTGGGAGCCCGCTCGAAATACCGGAATAGCAACCTTCGACAGTCAATCGTTGGTTAATCGACTACTACTAACCAGAGGACTTCACCGTCTTCTACACACAGGAAACTTGATCGATACATTAAATTGTCCATTCGATCATTATTGTGATATTTCAAGATGGCATCTGCATCAGTGTCAACACCTCTGAAGTCCCACCACGGCCTCTTCTCAACCCTCACCGCTGGTGGGCGGATGCCTCTAACACCATCACCACGTACACGCACAACAAGCCTAGCCACCACAGTCTCGGCGAACACTGGTTCTCCCTTTACGCCACCGAGACAATCAACGGAGACCACCCGCGTGCCTTCACAGTCGTCTTACAATGGCAACCTGTCTTCGTACTTCTCGAGGTCCGTATCAGTCTCAAGGACGACATATCGCGATTCGCCAAAGTCGAACATAGCAAAGGCAAAGAAGTCTCCCAAACACCTCGAACTCGGTATCTCAGACTGGACGTTGACCGGTACCGGCCCTACTGTTGGTGTCACACCATCGAAGGAGCGGGCAAGAAGAGAAGTCCCCCTTCGACAGAGATCTGGCAAGACCACTCTTCGTGTCAACGTTGGCGATCGATTCATCCCCAACAGAGTTGCCAGCGAAGGACTCGCCACGGCCGGTTCAGGTAAAGCAAACGGTGAAAGCCAACGACCGAAGACAAGTGGCGGAGAAGGCTCTTCAGTGCTTGCCAACGCTGCTGGTGCCTTTGGTCTTAACGGACACGTAACCGAGGACGATGCGACCATAGCGCTTGAAGGGCTTCACTTGGACGACGATGAGACGACAAGCTCATACTCACGACTCGCTCCAGATGCTCTCGCCTATGAGTCTTCCCTTGCATCGGCTTGTGGTGTCTCGCTCAACACTCGCATCCTAGCTTTCAAACCCGCTCCGCCCGAATCGTCAAAGCCGATCGACCTACGATCCCAATACAATCGCCCTCTGAAGCCCGTGAATGCATCCTCTGCACAGTTTCGGCGAAGGGTATTGACAGCTCCTGAGCGCGTACTTGACGCGCCTGGTCTTGTGGACGACTACTACCTCAATCTACTCGACTGGAGTTCTGGAAACCAAGTCGCTATCGGTCTTGAGCGTAACGTCTATGTCTGGTCAGCCGAATCCGGCACTGTCAGCTGCCTTCTCGAGACGAGCCCAGACAACTACGTCAGTAGTGTAAAGTGGAGCGGAGATGGCGCCTACGTCGGAGTAGGCCTGGGATCGGGAGAGGTCCAGATTTGGGACGTCGAGGAAGGTACCAAGCTCCGAAGCATGCATGGCCACGAGACTCGTGTTGGTGTAATGGGCTGGAACAAGCACCTCCTCTCCTCAGGCGCGCGAAGCGGTCTCATCTTCAACCACGACGTTCGTGTCGCCCAACATAAAGTGGCCGAGCTCATCTCTCACACTTCTGAGGTCTGTGGCCTCGAGTGGAGATCCGACGGAGCTCAGCTGGCGACGGGTGGCAACGACAACTTGGTTAACATCTGGGACGCTCGCTCGCTTGCAGCTCCCAAGTTCTCGAAGACAAACCACCGTGCCGCCGTCAAGGCTCTCAGCTGGTGTCCGTGGCAGTTGAACCTCCTCGCAACTGGAGGAGGATCGTACGATCGTCATATTCACTTCTGGAACACCACTACCGGCGCGAGGACGAACAGCATCGACACCGGCTCACAGGTGACGAGTCTCCAATGGAGCAAGCACTACCGCGAGATTGTCAGCTCGAGCGGATTCCCCGACAATTCTCTCAGCATCTGGAGTTATCCGACGTTGGTTCGTAACATCGAGATCCCTGCTCACGAGACGAGAGTCCTACACAGCTGCTTGAGTCCCGATGGTCAGATGCTCGCGACAGCAGGTGAGTTCGTCTTTTGCAATCTGATGATCTGTGCTAATGGGCATGTAGCTGCCGACGAGAGCTTGAAATTTTGGAAGCTCTTCGAGAAGAAGCCAGGGTCTAGCTCATCGGGATCAAGGGAAGGTATCATCGGTGGTAAAGGAGGGGACATGGTCAAACAGATGACAATTAGATAAATTCAAACTTGTCTCTGCTACGCTGTCTTTAGCCTTTTGTCTGCGCCATTCAGCGGGTGTCATCTTCAGTTTTGCTATCAGGTACTCCGAGCAACGGGGAACGGACATGGTCACGGCGTTCTCTATGCCAACGTCGAGGGAAGCAATTGGTAGCGTCTATGTACTTTATCTGCATTGTCTTACAATCTCATCAGTACTGCATACACACTTAGAAGTTCCAAGTCATGTAAGTTAAGGCGTCCATACAATCAAGAGTTCGAAGTAGGTAGTCCTTTGTGTTACGGGGCAGAGGCGGCTCGGCTGACTAAGCGAGCTTTGAGGTCAAAGATTCCACAAGCGGGCAGCACTTGACCGTTACCAACATATTCTTCCAGGGCCACAGTGACATAGGAAGCAGCACAACAGCTTCGTGAGGAGATCTGGAGTGTTTGTCGCACTCATCTAGCACCGAGTGAATGTGAATCAGACTAAAATTAGAGACAAAGGTTTTCCTTAAAGGCTGAGACAGTGGACGGTCGAAACACAGCGGTCACCTTGGTCTCACTCGGCGTAATTGCTGAGCATCGCAAGAAGGTCTTCAACAACACACTCGAAACCTCTGGAAGTCTGCCTTGCTTTCGTCAACGGTGACCATCACTTGAAGCAACGCTCTTTGCCATCGTTAGACCTCAGCATGTCGAACCAGCTTGTGGTCAGTCTTCCGTCACTGGAAGCGCAGAAGACAGTATGGGCTGGTGATAGACGGCATGCGCTGATCAAACTTCTCGACAGGGCTCCATCTATCACCGCATCATCGAAGATGTGATCCAGAACTCACAAGTCGATTTTGAGGAAACTGGGGTCGACCCGCATACTCTGGATGAGCTGAGATCGGTTTGTCGCCCGTATTTCGCAATTCCAGCAAAGTGTCGCAAATACTGTCATAAACCATACTCTTGCTCGTACACATTTTTCTGTCCAGAATCTGCTCTCGTTGCTCTCTTCGATATTCATTTGATATTCCGTTCTCTTTCTGTTGGTTCGCTGCTCGTGAGACGGCAACACCCAAACTGGGCCATTTTCACCAGCGAAAAGTGGGCCGGGGGGCGAGCTGCTTTTGGGGGTGGACCAGTTGTGAGGGAGGAGTTACTTTATACCTCCGCCCGTCTTGCGCCTTATTAAGTTTGTCCGTTTTTGTTGGCTCGCTTACGTAGTGACACCACATACTTTCATAAGGCTTTGCATAACTTATTCATCACCTCTAGGCATCTATTGATTTTTTGATATTTTGATATTTTTTCGTCCCCCTCACTCGTTACATGTGATTGAGTACGGCTTTTGCTAAAAGTCTGTTCAACGTCCAGGTCTGGCAGAAAAAGCTGTCCTCTCTTGGAGTGGCTCAGTTCCCTTGGGATCCAGCTCCTCAAGCCCCGATTATCAGTACGCCAACACTCCCTTCCAATGCCGCCAGACCTCAACAACCGTCACAACCACCGCAATTACCACCGCTACAACAACCACAGCCACCGCAGCAGTCTATCCCTCCGTCATCCTCCGTGCCGTCCTCCAATGGCTCCTCTACTGTGCGAATCAAGACAGAGCCAGGGTACGAGGACCATCTGCCAAGTTTGCCTCACGCCTCCACGTTGCAGTCAGGCGTTGCGAATGCGCAAGCTGCACAGCAACGGGCAGCAGCTCTTATTGCGCAGAAATATGGCGCTCAAGGTAGTCCTCAGATTGCTCAGCTGCAAGCTGGTATCGCACTGCCCGGGCAGGAGAGGCCTCAAGGGTTACAGATGCCCGTGGCCCAGAACAAGGAGCAAATCAGGCAGCAAAATATTCAGCAGCTTCAGCAGGCTCAAAGGACCAACATCGAGAATGCCAATTTTGATGGCGCTGGGGACATATCTGATGCCTCGTGGGATGCAGTGGTAGCTCGGAGACAAGCCGATGGTATTGATCAGCATGTCGGTAGGGCAAATGCCGATCGAGTGATCAGGCAGCAGGTAGAGCAACTTGGACAGAGATTGGAGGGTGGCGGTCTTCTGGTTCCGCTCGAAGACTATGCACATAGCTTCAGCGCGAAGAAACGCAAGGTCGTTGCTACGTCGAGACCGGCAGATCCAGCGGAAGGACACAGCACGACGACTTCCTCTTCATCCTTACCAGCTTTGAGACGCGCGCAATATGATGGTGCCGACGAATCCGATGAAGACGATAAGGCAGCCATTGTTAAACACGACTCGGACGAAGACGCCATCAACTCTGACCTCGACGACCCGAACGATAATGTTGGTGAAGAGGAAGAAGATGATGAAAGTGCAGGGCAGATCATGCTGTGCACTTACGATAAAGTGCAGCGCGTCAAGAACAAGTGGAAGTGCACGCTGAAGGATGGCGTGCTTACAACGAACGGGAAAGAGTTCGTTCTAGTTCCTCTTCTCTTACGAATCGTGGGCGCTGACAAAGAGGTAGATATGTCTTTTACAAAGCTCAAGGAGAATTTGAATGGTAGCCGACCGTCCGCAGGCCATCGTTGCAGCCTTCGGAGTCTGAACCCCGTCGATGGTCTTGAACCTCAAAACCCTTCAGACTACTTGAAACCTTCATAAGCTGTACTCGATCACCAAGTTTTCTCTTCGGTAATGAAAAAACTCTCAATTGTACTACACCAACAGTCGGGACCGCACTTCCACCATAAGCTCTTATCATCCCCCGCGACAAGCACAAAATCACTTCCCAGACTGCTACGATTCTCACTGTCGTTCGATCCCCTACTATCGTTCTGGGCGAAGGGTCTTTACCACGGTTCACACCTACGTCTTCTCTTGCTAACGCATCAGACTCGTTGCATCACAGTATCATGATCCCATTTTCCACAACCCTGGTCGTGTTTTAAAGGGAGTCTTAGCCTGCTCATTCGTCTGTAGCAAGAGCGGCTTACTCCTCAGAGCGGAATGGTATCGTTGAAGAGAAGGAGAGGTTCGTTTACTACAGTCCTAGGGTACCATAATGAATACTCCCGTACTGCCAGTGACGCTTACCACTAAGGTTGTCTAAGCCAACATACCGTATGAACCCACCTACGGTAAAATTGTCAAATCTAAGTTGAGTAATTGATCAAGTAGACTATTCAGAAGCCGATGAATGTCATAATATATTGTCGTTCTGTGTCGATATCGGAGCGTTAATTGTTCCGAGAAAGGGGCATTGGCAGGGTTCGCACCCTGACATCTGATACTAAGGTAACGATATCGCGGAACATTCCGCTTTCTGGAGATGCAAGGAAGATGCCAAATAAGCCTCCCAGAAGATCGGTTTGGTAAGACGGGTCCGACCTGGACCCCAGGCGTCGCCCAGTAATATCGGAAGGGTGCAATGGCCAACAGCTATAAAGCTCTAAAGGAGGGTTTCGTATCAAACCTTACAGGTGGAACCATCTTCGAGATTAACAAAGTGACTGCACTGGCGCCGGTACGGAGAACCCTACTACTCTGATGCTGGCCTTCACAGCTGAGAGGTTCAATAGGCTGCCGTGATTCTCTGGTCAACTCTGCAGACGCGACGTTCGTTCTTCACACCGTACACGTCATCAGCATTTCTCGCAGACTTCCTACTCAATGTCGGCGTCATTCATCTTGCAACCACTCTCTACTCCTCTTCACCTACTCTGCTCGCTTTTTTGATACTATCGCCTGCACTGCTCTTGTACCTTTCCCCGTCCTCGACAAACCGGCACAAATACGAGTCGAAACCTTCCGGCCGTGCGAACCTGTCCAATGGCCCCACCACGATTGCGTCTCCGGATGACCTCGACCCTTTCCCTGTGCGCCCGTTCATTACGACCTACCGCGGTGCCATGATGGTGGTCACATGCCTCGCTATCCTAGCGGTTGACTTCCGTATCTTCCCTCGGAGGTTTGCGAAAGTGGAGACTTGGGGCACTTCACTGATGGATCTTGGGGTCGGCTCTTTCGTCTTCTCCGCTGGACTCGTGGCTGCAAGACCGATCCTGAAGGACAGATATACGGGACGCAAAACGACGCTGGGCTCGCGACTATACGGCTCGGCGAGGCATTCGCTACCCCTGCTAGTCCTGGGCTTGGTCAGGCTCTGGAGCGTAAAGGGACTTGACTACGCAGAGCACGTCACGGAATATGGCGTTCACTGGAACTTTTTCTTCACACTTGCCTTCATCCCACCGTTTGTTGCGGTTTTTCAGTCGTTTTTCTCCCTCATCCCGTCTTACGCCCTCCTTTCTTTACTACTCAGTGGCTCCTACCAAGTGCTGCTGGAAACTACAACCCTGAAAGCCTTCATCTTGACCGCTCCTCGTACAAACCTCCTCTCCCAAAACCGCGAAGGCATCTTCTCCTTCATCGGCTATCTATCAATCTTCCTCAGCGGCCAAGCCACAGGCACGTACCTCCTCCCTCGGACGCTGCTCCCACCAAATACCCAAAAACCAACCGGCCACCAGCAACGCATCAGCCTGCTCACCCGTCTCGTTTCCGGGTCCATCATCTGGACTCTCCTCGCTCTAACCACAACGAATTACCCCTACGGTCTCAACCTCCGCATCTCGCGCCGGCTCGCGAACCTCCCTTACTTTCTCTGGGTGACGGCCTTCAACTGCGCCCAGCTCACCGCCTTCTGCGCCATCGAGTCGTTCTTCTTCCCGGGCGTGCACACGGCGCTCGAGCGGCGGGCCGAGAGGAGGGAAAGCGCTAGGGCGACGAGTAGGGTGCTGCACGCTTACAACCGCAATGGGTTGGCGGTCTTTTTGCTCGCGAATCTGCTGACTGGAGGGGTCAATTTGTTGTTGCCGACGCTGTCGATGGGGAGGGGTCAAGCTATGGGCGTGTTGGGGGTGTATGCGGGGGTCTTGACGGGGGTGGCGGTTGGGTTGGACTTGTATGATATCACTATCAAGCTATAAGGGGAGCATGTAAGCCGCAGTTTTGGGTTGGTGTATGTTCAGATTAGATACGCGACATTGCGCGGTGATCGACATAGTTGACTTCCACCATCAGCCAACACCATATGCGGGCGAGCTAATGACTACCTTATGTCGGGATCTGGGTGCCGGTTGGATTGGAGGTGGTCGAGTTCAGTCGCGGTACTTACACCACCAAAGAAGTCAGCACGTCCAGCATCGTAAACAAGTCACACTCAAATAATCAGTTCTACTCGGTCTCACGGGCACCCAAACGCCTTAGAACATCAGCCGCCACTCACAGCAGCAGCTCCATAAAACACTACTTTGTATATTCCTTCTGCAACAACTTGGCGATAGTCTGCAGCTGGATATTACTCGTGCCCTCATAGATGGCGCCGATCTTGCTGTCGCGCCACATCTTCTCCGCGATCCCCTCGCGCACGAATCCCATGCCGCCCATCCACTCGATGGCGGAGCCGCTGACCCGGCCCGCCACCTGCGACGCGTACAGCTTCGCCATGGCCGCGTCCCGCACAAAGTCCTCGCCCGCTTCCTTCTTCCGCGCCGCGTTGTAGACGAGCGCGCGCGCGGCACTGATCTCCGTGTAGGCTTGCGCCATCTGGTGTTGCATGCCTTGGAAGGTGCCGACCAGTTGGCCGAATTGCTTGCGGTCGTTCCAGACGTAGCTGTTGGGGATGTTGTTTGTAAGTCTGTCTTCATTCGGAAGGTTGACGGTTGGGGAAGAAAAGGGGGAGGGAGGAGATGGTTGCATTGTCTTACCCTGCCGCGTTCTCCCAAGCGCCCAAAGCGAGGCCAGTCATCTGTGCCGCGATGCCGATGCGGCCCTCGTTCAGCAGGCCGATGGCGTACTTGTAACCCTGCCCCTCTTCACCGAGCAAATGGTCGTGCGGCACCTCGAGGTCGTCGAAGTTGAGCACGCACGTGCTGCTGGCGCGGATCCCCAGCTTCTTCTCCTTCTTGGCGATGGAGAAGCCCTTTGTATCCTTTTCGACCATAAACGCCGTGATGCCCTTGTAGCCCTTGCTCGGATCGAGATTAGCGAAGACGATGAAGAAATTCGCCTCCATCGCATTCGTGATCCACATCTTCGACCCGTTGATCCGGTAGGCCGACGCCGTCTTCTCCGCCTTGGTCCGCAGCGCGAACGCATCCGAGCCCGAGGCGGGTTCGGACAGGCAGAAGGAGCCGACGGTGCCGGTCGCGAGTTTGGGGAGCCACTTGCGCTTCGACTCGTGCGTGCCGTATTTCAGGATGGCCGTGTTGACGAGCGTGTTGTGCACGTCGACCATGACGCTCACGCTCGGGTCGACGCGCGCCAGCTCCTCGATGCCCACGATGCCCGCCGTGAAGTTCATCCCCGCCCCGCCGTACTCTTCGGGGATCTCGATGCCCATCAGGCCTTGCTCGAAGAGCTGCTCGATCAGCGCCGGGTCCATCTTTTCCGATTCGTCCATCTCCCGCACGCGCGGCAGCATGACTTCTTGCGCGAATTTGGAGACCGATTCCGCCATCATGGCTTCCGTTTCGGACATGTGGGTTATTGGGGTGGGGGCGACGGAGGAGATGTCGACCACGTCGGCGCGCCGCCGTGGGGCTGTGGCTGACAGTAATCGTGTGCTGTAGCACTGTTAGTAGCCATCGGGGAGATTGAAAACGTCCTGACGTACCATTGTCGTGTCCGTGGCGTCGCTGTGTTAAGTGCGGAGGGGCAAGAGGAGGCGGTTCGCGCGACTGGCCGTAGTGACCTGATGAAAAACGCCATTGCCGTTGTATGGGCCCTGCTACGCTATGCAAATGACGGATGGAATCTGAACTGATACTCGACCACTTCTAATAATGAAATTCAATTGTGAAACAAGAGGGTAAAGAGGCAAAGAGGTGCAACCGTCACTTTACAGTGGTCCGCTGGAGGATTCGGCTACTGCCGGCCATCTTTAAACCGAGGCAACGGGCCGCCGCCCATGTCAGCATCTTACCTGCCATGCGTGCAGTATCTGGAAATCCGTCTACCTAAGGTACCTTTATTTTTAAGAGCATTGTAGAAATACTATACTTGTGCGGCTGTGCCTTTAACATCAATCGGTAGTTCGTGCTTCATTGCTGCGAGTATCTTGAGAATGGACTGTGCGGAACGTGCTTCGTATCATACCTTAGTAGATATCTGGAAGAGCATCATTCGAATCTTCGATGATCTACCCTTGGGCTGTAAGTAATCTCCCTCTACTCATACTGAGTAAAGTCCAAGTTCTTCAGATGGATGGAGCTCCTCCTCAAGTTTGACCTTTAATAGAATTTACGTTGCAATCTTCTGTTGATTGCATGAAGCTCTAGATTGACATCACATCGGTGAGTCATAGCAGGCCTCCTATAAAACCCTAACCCTAAACATCACCAGTTTTCATCCCGAAACTGGTGTCCGCCAAAAATCCTTATTCTTGTCTGGAATCTAAATAGCAGTGCATTCTTGGAACCGAATCATTTACCTACAGAAGGCCGCGCCGTTCCAGAGGGTGAGCAACGCCGCAATATCACCTACGCCAGGTGAGTCATCGTCTCCGGCCAACTACCTACATTTTCGCTCAAAACGCATTTCCACAGAATCTCTCGCATCACATCTGTTATGGACATTGCGCCGTTCTCCATATTCACTACGCTCTGACCTGGGGCAACATCGCTCTAGATCACAAAGCTCTTGGAAGCTCGCCGGATCTGATGCCTCAAAAATCATGGCTGAAGAATCACACAAGCGCGGGACTATTCTTCCAGAGTCTGGAAAACGCAACATACTTATCACTAGCGCTCTACCATACGTGAACAATGTGCCACATCTTGGGAATCTCATAGGGTCAGTGCTTTCGGCGGATGTGTTTGCAAGGTACTGTAGAGGGCGCGGTATCAAAACCCTCTATGTTTGCGGTGAGTCATCTGCGCTGCCCTATTAACGATTTTGTCTTTTCGAAGAAGATAAAGAGATCTGTTACGTATCAAAACGAGCCATCGATTTCGAATCTTTTTCAGAACTATTGTCGCTGACTGTTCTGTCCTTCCAGGTACGGATGAGTATGGCACGACATCAGAAGCAAGAGCCCTTGCAGAGAAATGCACTCCGCAGCAGCTTTGCGACAAATATTACGCCATTCACGCAGCAGTATACAACTGGTTCAATATCAGTTTCGATATCTTCGGCCGCACTAGCACCAAGCTTCAGACGGGTATAACTCAAGACATCTTCCTCAAGCTTCATCGAAATGGCTTCTTGGAGGAGCGCATGACAACTCAACTATACTGTCAACAGCATCATTCCTTTCTGGCAGATCGCTTCGTTGGGGGTGAATGCCCGCTTTGTGGCTATGCCGATGCGCATGGTGATCAATGTGACTCTTGCGGTCAACTTCTGGATCCGCTTGATCTCAAACACCCTCGATGCAAAATCGACGGCAGCACACCAATTACGAAGGATACCAAACATATGTTCCTGGAGTTGGACAAGCTACAACCTGAGATTGACACATTCTTCCAACAATCCGCGACAAACGGCGCCTGGTCGAACAACGGCAAGGACATCACTTCCGCCTGGTTGAAGGAAGGACTGAAACCACGAAGCATTACCAGGGACATGAAATGGGGAACAGCAGTACCTCTACCAGGGTACGAAGATAAGGTCATCTATTCGTGGTTTGATGCTTGCATCGGCTATGTATCCATTACCGCACATTATACCGACCAGTGGCAGCAATGGTGGCGCAACCCCGATGAGGTCCAACTTTACCAGTTTATCGGGAAAGATAACGTTGCCTTCCATTCCGTCATGTTTCCTGGCTCTCAAATCGGTACTCGAGATACTTGGACTAAGCTCCATCACCTCTCTACGACAGAATACCTTACCTATGAGGGTGGGAAGTTTTCCAAATCCCGTGGTACTGGTGTGTTTGGAGATTCGGCTCAAAAGACTGGCGTTCCTTCCGATGTATGGCGTTACTACTTACTCTCCCATCGGCCAGAGAATAGCGACAGCGAGTTCAACTGGGAAGCATTCGTTAGTTCAAACAACAACTTGTTAATCAACAATCTTGGCAATTTTGTTAGCCGTGTGGTGAAGTTTGTTAACTCGAAACACTTCAACAACATTGTGCCAGACTACACCAACTATCACGAAGATTCATTTGAGACTTGGAAAGCTGAAGTCAACGGACTCCTTACGCAGTACATCCAAAAACTTGACGCCGTCAAACTTCGCTCTGCTTTATCCACGGTCCTGCAGATCTCTCAAAAGGGCAATATCTTCCTCCAGTCCAACAGCCTCGACAACAAGCTTGCCGAGAAGGAACCCTGCAAATGTGCAGCCGTGATTGGGCTTGCCATCAACCTCATCCATCTTCTTGCATCTATCATCGCTCCGTATACCCCAGACACAGCAGATTCTATGAATACACAGCTGCGTGTAGATCCACTTCCGATCCTCGATCATTGGGATGCCGACTCCATTAAGCCAGGCCACGAGATTGGTAAAGCGAAGTACTTATTCAGCCCAATCAAGCCAGAGAAAGGGCAACAATGGCGAGAAATTTTTGGTAGCAAGGAGGTGGAGAAGGTCAAGGAGGCAGAGGCCATACGAAAGGCAACCAAGAAGGCAGCGATGAAGGCGGGGAAATCGTCACGGAAGGAGCTATTGAATGGGCAAAACAGCGTGGTCGGCGCCCAAAATGTGTTGGAGTCCTGAGTACACGAAGTAGAACATGCATCAATATTGGAGCCAATCGCGGCTATGATACGGCTTTCATTTCGCAGCTGCGCCAGCTACCTTACCTAGCGGATCCCAGAGTCGCATAGAGCATGCATGGCGCATACATTTCACAAAGCTAAAGAGGCTATATCTGTGCGGTTCTTCAATGCAGCGCTACATGTTACCCACTTTTCGTGACTTGTGAAGGCGATGATAGAAGCGCGTAGCCCTAAGATTTGTACGTCGGATACTACTAGGGTAAGGTAGCTAGGCTAAGAGTTAGGGCTTTAGGAGCCTGATTAGTCACTCAGGCCTAGGGCTATATAGCCACTCTAGCGTGGTAGAGTGAAACCCCCTCGCGGATTCCACAAACACGGGCGACCAGCCTTTCACTCATAGTAGATAGATCGACCATGTTTACAACTCCACATATACAAGCCAGGCGAGTGGTATGCCTTCCAGGCCTACCTTATAAGCTAACTCGCTTAGGCGGCAGCAACCAACTTTGAAACTGTCGAGAATTCATATTTTTAAATGAGCGTCTCATGTTCAACAATAGTTGGCCCGCCTAGCTCAATCGGTTAGAGCATTCGACTCTTACAACGTATCATCGAAAGGCTGCGAGTTCGACTCTCGCGGTGGGCTATATCTTTTGCTTTTTGGCTGTCTGATCTATACTTGAAAGTTTTGCTAAAATCAATGAACCCATTCTTCATCCCAAGAAGCCACTTCTGAACTGGTGTATGGATGATAAGCTTACTAACAAAGTGGGAGGCTGACGGATGATGTATCACTGGTAGACCTAGAAGCTTCTTCAAATTGGTTCTAATAGCCATTCCTGTTCCGTGGATCTATATCTTGAATAAATTGATATATTCGGAGATAGCGATTGTTGATAAACAAGGTGCTGGGGTATCAGAGGTGGTCGTCATCGTTTGCTTGGCGCATTGCCAGGGTTCAACCAAAACAATCTTGGTGGGGCGATCATAGCCCGCCTCTCCCCGCTACGCAACGTACGCCTTCCATTTCGAAACAACAATATTGTCATTGACTTGGCCCTTTTCTTGCTGAATATCTATCATCCTACTCTGTTCTGGTCAAGATTCTCCCGGACTCCTCCCAATCTAGTTTCTAGCATCGACTTGGTGCATGATCTATATCTGCGACTCCGCCACTAATTCAACGTCATGTCTGCCGGTCACAACGAACCCCGTCTTCTGTACAGTGTCAATGGCATTCATGCCTATCACCTCCAGAATGGCGAAGAATCAGCCCTCACTACTTCCGGGTCGCAAACTCTGTCACTGCTGATGGTCCCTACCTCCTCACCGTTCGCCGACCTTTCTTCTGCCGACCCTCAGAGCGCTGCACCAGAAGAAGACTTCTATCTCCACCTCCATATTCCACCCGAGCTCGATCTACCTCTTCCAGCCACTACCCAAATCTACCATCAGCCTCCGAGCAGCTACCTGATTCCTCGTTGGGATCTTGGCCCTGACAGTGGCGCCTTCACCCGGATCGAGTTTCCTGGTATTGGTAGCGGACCTGGAAAGGTCAGCCAGGAAGACATTGATACGTTCGAGACCATCCTTGCCCAATGTACCTCCTTCTTGGAGCGTGCGCACCCTCCAGGATCGAAAAGCCACGCTCAAGGCCAGTACAACCCTGCCCAATATGGCCCTGGTGAGGGTTACGTGGGGTCTGGTTCAAGCGAGCACAAGCAAGGTCATATTGTGCTCATCGATGAAGAAGATGGCAGTGTCGTTGGTGAACTCGGTGAAGGGTTCAACGTAGTCGAAGGAGCTGGTGTACAGGCAGGCTCGAAGAGTATGCTCTTCACTTTGATGATGCCGCATAACTCTGCTGACAGTCCTGACAGACCCCGTTGAGCTGCAGCTACCTCAGGAGGGCCAAGGGAATCAGATTAGTGTCAACAATGTCTCCGAAGAGTACCTCCAGATGTCCCGACACCCTGCCTACCAAAGTTCTACCATTGTGCAGAATGCAGCAGCTGCGTCTCGGTTGATCGTCACTGGATCCGGTTACCTTGCAAATGCTCTGCAATCCGGGGCGGACTCGTTCACTCAGAAAACGAAGCCAAACCCGAAGCCTATGACCTTCACGCCTACAACCAGAGCACGAGTCAGAAAAATCAACAACCTCTCTCAGGGTGCGGTTGGCTTGTCTGCCAAGACTGTTGGCCAAGTGAGCAGGTATGCTCAAAACTTCGGGGCGACCATGGCCAGAAGAGGTGAGCAGGAAAAGAGGACCAAAGGGTTTGACAAGAATGGCAAGCCGATCGAGAACTACAAGCCGGGGGTCCTGAATAAGTCGATGATGGCCTTTTCTACCATCGCTGACGGCATCGACCAAGCCTCTCGAAACCTCCTAAGTTCTGGATCTACTGCCGCAACTACAGTCTTGGGACACCGTTATGGCGAGGACGCCCGGGGCGTTGCAGCCGATCTTGCAGGAGGAGTCCGAAACGTCGGACTTGTGTACGTCGACGCTGCCGGCGTCTCTCGTCGCGCGGTCGTCAAGTCAGTGGCCAAAGGTATGGTGGTAGGCAAGATGCCTGGCGGCCAGAATCTAGTCGTTGGTGGAGGAGATGGTGGTGTCATCCCTCCTGGTACGATTGCCCATCATCAAGGCAACGAGAAGACTTCGATGGGAAAGCAAGATCTTCCCGGAACTGGCCAACCCGGTGTCAACGAACCTGGGGTCGGTCAGGTTGGCTTCGGCAATGCCGCTCCTCCCGCTTACGACTCTGGCGTGGGCGAGCCGCTGGGCGCGCAGGGGCTCCAGGGCCAGAATATGCCCGGTAAATGGTAGACTCGGATCCTTGGCGTGCGCTTTTTCCATGTTTTAGCTTCCTTTTGCTCCGGAAGGGGCGATGTAATCGAGACATGAAACGAAGCCTGTTCAAGCATTAATGGTAGTTTATGCATTCTTCATCCGTAACTTTCTTCAAAGGGGTTATGCATGCTCCGAAAAATTGCGGAACATGCCGAGTGAAGCACGGAGGCGTTCGTTCATCCGAAACCTTCTATACCTTGCATGTCGGAAAGATGCACGCCTCAACTCCACCGTGAGTGAAGAAGGGTCTCTATAGACGTCTAAGCGCTTTTCGCCGTGCTTTCTCGGACGTGGCACAATAATGATCTGATGCCTCGATGCCCTGCCTATATGAGGTATATCCCAATGTCGCAGAGAGCAGCTGCAAGATCTGATCGCCATGCATGTACTCAAAGTCTCAGTGTACGAATAAATTCGTACCTAAGGTATCGTGAGCGAGGATCAAGCAAGGTACTAATAGTAGGTAGGGCTTTACGGACGACATCTCTTATGCGTCTCCGTTTTACTTCCTCGTGCCTACTTACCTACTCAAGTCTGTTTGGGTAAAAGACCTATCTACCACCCATCACACTGCCGTTTCTATGGGTTTTTTGCTAGGTGGGAAGCATATCATAATATCAGGTCTCCTTGGATGAATAGATGCTTGATCTGCTTTATATGTTCAATTATAGTTATCTTGATATTAGATTTCAATCGAAGATAAGTACAGTTTAAGAACACACAGGCTGTCAAGAATGTGTACCGCCATTTCATCAAATAAAATTGGTGGAGTGCCCAAGTGCAATCTTTCTCTGATGAGCTTTCCTCTCTTGCCCTACCTGCACAGCCCTCCGCTGGCGTTTTCAAATCCCAACACAGCAGGTTTCCTCGGTTATTCCTCCAAATAGCAGGCAGGAACCTTTCCCATGGGATGAAACGTCCAAGCCACCCCTGCGCTGTGTGCCACCATCCAGCAAAGGTATCAGCATTCTCGCGAAGGGCCTTTCTGATGCTGAACACCAGGGGAATGAGACCGGTGACGGTGAAGGCCGTGTACTGATCGAAACTGCGCCACGTGGGATCCGATATCGGCAGTGGTGACCCACCGATGACGCCTGCGAGAAGGATGAAAACTGTATTCATGACAAGGTCTAAACCAGTCTGCCATATGAGCCAGAGAGCATCCGTCATCAGGATTCCTTCCAGTACGCCGCGGATGGATCGTCTCGTGTATGACCAAATCACGGCAGGAAGAAGGCAGACGGTTTTGACACCGACTTCAGTTTGCAGCCCGGGGTTGATGAGGACACCGATATCGAAGAAGGGAATGCCGAACAACCCATCCTTGGGTTCGTTGCGAAACGTGCTTCCAAAGCCCGAGTATTTGCTTGCGAGCGCGCTCTCGGGGTAGAATTTCCGGTGCCCGAAAGGCATCATAAGGACAACGTTGACATACGACCATGCTCCAAATCGACAGTATTGGAGCTCGAAGACCTTGTTGACCACCAGCAGAAAGATCAAAGCAAGGTCAGAGAAGACCGCTGGTCTTGGAGAGAAGCCTCGTCTGATCCTCACAACGCAAGTCAGAAAGAGCAAAGCACCGAGCGACATTCCCTCCCGCAGGACGACAAGTGCAGCGTCTACACTGGCCACGTCTCTTTCTGATACTACGTCATCGTTGAAGTAGCGGTGGCTATGGGCCAGTATGTCAATGGCGGCGATGATTGGGTATGCAAAGGCGCTGGCGAGGTTGAGATCGGCACCCAAGATGTAAAACATCCCGGGCTCGTTCTCTTGCTCAACTCCAAAGATCTTGTCAAGAAAAGTGGACAGCACAACAAGGAGCCAGGCGCCCCAGATGCCGGGGCCGTAGAATGAAGACACAAGATCGACTCCATAAACTGCACGAGCATCAGTGCGGTCCATGGCAGCGGTTCTCTTGGGGTCAACGAAGATCCGGAGACGACGAATGGCAGGTGATGGCGAAGGTCAGACGACAGTTGGCGTTTCTCCTCTCGCTGCGAATCTTTACGCGGTGGAATGGCTCCTATCGACGGCTCTCCTTCGAATAATTCGGCTGCACTACATACCTCTGATAAGGCAGTGGTGTACGATATGCTCGGAAAATGTTACCAGGTACCTCCGTATATATGCGTAATTCTCTGATGACAGCTTTCCATCGAGGTAGATGCAGAATCTGTCTACCGAGCGTAGCCGAAGGGTATCGACGGAGTTTTCAGCTGAAGCCAAGATGAAAGTGATCCTCATGGCTGGAAGGTGCCTCAACCCCGCAGAGCTCATATTGCAAACGGGAAGGCGGCGATGCTGACTAATCACAACGGGACGCTCCAAAAAATACCTGAGGTAAGTTACTAAGGATACCTTTAACCTTCAAGGGAAGTGTCAAACTTTCAGCCTCGTTTCCTTACCTTAGTGGTTCGGAGCCCTACGGAGGTTTCGGGAACATGCGGAGTTTGCTAGGGCAAACAGTTTGCTACGGATAAAAGTTTTTCCTTTCGCCGATTGGAGGCCTTCTTATAGGGCCACATTTCCATAGAGTAGCTAGACACTTATGATTACACGTTCATTCCACTAGCCACTCCTCCTATGTTTGACAGGAAGTAACCTATACCGCGCCTACTGAAACACTAGTAGGAATCGCCTACACCCTCTACGCGATACTGACACAGTACCTAAACCGCGCCCCTATTTTCGGTTCGAATGTGTACCTTAGTCTGTAGAGATCGTTATTATGATTGCAGAAAATTGTAATAAAAACCAAGGTAAAAGATGATAAGGTACGAGTACATAAATTTATCTACCTAACACATGGCCAGCGGATCCTTCCTTACCTGATAAATATTAAACATGAATTCCTTACTCACTAGTTCAGAAACGCGAGTCTGTGGTTGTTGGCGAAAAAGGGAAATTGCGATTCTGACTTCCCTCTCGCTCCGGCTCCCGCTAAGGCTAAGCTTCAGCTTCACGGCAACTAAACAAACAACCAACTGACCTCTCCACCTCACCTTACCTCTTTGCTGCTTCACTTCCACTGCTTCCTCAAACTGATCTCTCCACCATCAATCCCTTCGGCCAGGTGGCGGCGTCCATTCTGTGACGAAATCGTTATCACCTATACCGAAGGTCTTGATACTTCCTCAATCTCATCACCTGTCGTCTCCGTTACTCGTTTGGTAATCCCCAACGCGCTTGTATGACCTGGCTCGGCTTGGGCCGACATTCACCTGCTTCGTGTCCGAACACCTTACTGCCGAATACGAAGTCGTCGTTCACAGCTCCCTTTCGTTCGCGGTTATGCAGGCAGTCAGTCCAACGCCGGATCCACCGATGGGCACCCCGACCAACACACCTCAAAAGGCACAAATACTCTCGATCATTGGCTCGAACGTACCCAGCGACCATGCACCCCAACCGACAGTCATAAAGTCTGCAAAAGAGCTTGCCCCGACAAGCATGGGGCCCCCAATAGCACCACCACCCAGAACCTCGTCGAACAAGCAGCCGATCGCTGCGGCAGATGTCACTCGTGTTACGGGCCTTGGGCTGGTAGGCAGTGAAGGAGTTAACGACGGCGGGCGTGGTAACATCAAGACCAGACAAGATCACTCTGCTAGTGCCTCGCGACGAAAAGAAACACGATTCGGAGAGTATGTACTCGGCCAGACTCTTGGGGAAGGCGAGTTCGGAAAGGTCAAACTTGGTTGGAAGAAGGATGGCAGCGTTCAGGTCGCTATCAAGCTGATCCGACGCGACAGTCTTGGGTCAAACCCGAGCAGACTCCCAAAAATCTACCGGGAGATATCCATCCTGCGCGAGCTGTCCCATCCCAATATCGTCCGGCTCTACGAGATGGTCGAAACAGATCGACACATCGGTATCATCCTCGAATACGCCTCTGGGGGAGAGCTGTTCGACTATATCCTTAATCACCGCTATCTGAAAGATAATCCCGCCCGGCGTCTGTTTGCACAACTGGTTTCCGGAGTAGGATATCTGCACAAGAAGGGCATTGTCCATCGGGACCTGAAGTTGGAGAATCTTCTGCTCGACAAGAACAGGAATATCATCATCACCGACTTTGGCTTTGCCAACACATTTGACCCCAAGGACGAACTGGGGGACGAAATTGAATACAACCTGGCAAATCGAGATGTCGTGAAGAAACTCGACTTGGAGCGCGTACTGGAGAATGGCCATCGACGCGGCGATTTGATGCAGACGAGCTGTGGCAGCCCTTGCTACGCGGCACCCGAGCTTGTTGTGAGTGAGTCTTTGTACACTGGGCGTAAGGTCGACGTATGGAGTTGCGGTGTCATACTGGTAAGTTCTCTGTATTTGTGGATCCTCATCAAAATTCTTCGAGGCTAACCTAATCGCACCAGTATGCTATGTTAGCGGGATACCTACCGTTCGACGATGACCCTGCAAATCCTGAAGGCGACAACATCAATATCTTGTATAAATACATCGTCTCTACTCCCCTCACATTCCCCGAGTACGTTACGCCTCACGCCCGTGACCTTCTTCGGCGAATCCTTGTCCCCGACCCACGCAAGAGGGCCGATCTGTTCGAAGTCGCCAGACATAGCTGGCTTATCGAGTATGCGAATGTTGTTGCACATGTGACGAGCAGCACCACGACTGTTGGCGACATTGCCAATACTACGGTTACTAGTGGTATGTATTTCCTCTACCTAATATCATGCTTTAATTTTATGCACCTACATGCAGTGAACGTTCTCCATGCTGGAGCGTTTCAAAGCTCAGACTAACGAAGTCACAGAAGATCATCCTGAGGCTCCCCTTCTTGCCCGCAGCGCATCGGTTCGGGAGCCCTCCAAGCCGAATCCAACGAGCATGTCTCCGGTCGGTGGCCTTAACCATCAGCAAGGTACTATATTACCTGAATCACAAGGCGAGAAGCCGAAACCGCAGCGTGAGGCCAAGCGCCGGACGGTGCAGGTAGAATATGTGGCCCCCCAGTCACAGACGGTACGAGGGGAACCTCAACCTTCTCCGATATCTCCCGTTTCAACGGGATCTCGCGCCGTTGCAGATGCTGAGTCGCCGAGAAAGCGAGCCGGCCACATGGCCCCGCAGTCACAGGCAGTCCAAGGCGAGCCACAAACATCACCTGTGTCTCCTGTTGCGGCTGGCTCTCATAGACCTGCAGATGTGGGATCATCCAGACCGAATACGCGACCAGAGTCCCAAAGGCAAATGAACAACTTACCAGTTAGACCAGGCCGTGAGGTACCGCGGGCAACGTCGGACTCAACGGCGGCATTTGACTTTACTCAAGTCCCGGCACCATTAGTGCCACGACCCAACACTAGCGGGTCAATGAGTTCGAACGGCAATGGAAGGGTTGACGTGAGACTGCCATCCCGTGGTTCATACGGTCAGCCTGTGGCTCCAGCAGTAGCCACAACCAATGCGCAGGGACGAATTGTTCGGCAAAGCTCTCCTACATTCTCCCAGCGTCCTTCGACGGCAATCCATCACCCACCTCCACGTGGACACCAGCGTTCAAGCACCATGGGGGAGAAGATATTCGGTCGTTCCAACTCCATCTTCAGCACGCGGCAGCAAGAGCAGACTGCTGCTCAAGCACAGGTGAACGAAAGAAATAACAAGAAGTATCCTCCCGTAAGCATGAACAACAACGGTAACGGGTCCGACGCTCCGAGACGATCCACGGACTCGCGGCGCTCTTTTTCATGGGGGTTTAGCGGGAAGAACGGCGAGTCTTCCCAAGGGGACAAACCGCGAAGGTTTTCATTGCTCCCTGCCGGATTCTCCTTCAGAAGTTCGGGGTCTGGCAACAAAGACCAAACTTACAGTGAGAGGCCGCCGACCGAACGCAAGGGTAGCGCAAAGCCGCCAGCTATCGGCCGCCAACCCATGCCCATGGCCTTTGGTCGAGGTCAGAGTCCTCCACCAACAGAATCGGGCTCTTCGGTGAACATCATGGACGATCGACCCATATATCCACCGTTGTACAAGAACTACAACGGTGAGCGGGTCCCCCCGACGCAGTACAGCCGCCCTGCCAAAGGACCGGTGGCGCTGCAGAAGAGCAACCGAAAGTTTGCCGATGCTTACGAGCAGGAGCAACAGGCCGGCTCTGGTGGTAGTGGGCGTCACGGCGGCAGCTCAGGTGCCGCGCGTAAAGTCATGGACTTTTTCCGCCGGCGCGGCAAGGCCCGAGCCGGAGCATGATAGCAGTTCTGGACAGCCAGAGTCACAATCAGTAGATGAAGAGATACACAGCATACTCTCCAGGAGAAGTGTTTGGATGGACTTTTCCACGGTGTATAGACATTGGTAGGATTGGAGTTGTGGATGGCTTGATACCTGTCTGGGGGTTTCTCATAGCGGCAGCGCATCCTGTTCTGATCCGTTTCGATCTCAATGCAGCGACCTATCCTAAACAGCGGGTCTATGCCTTGTTTTCTCTGGGTTTCGCACTTTCCGGCTTGTTTGTCAATAGAAGACCAGTCGCCATGTCGGCGGCGCTGTTGAGCGAAGCGGAGGTGTCATAGGAACCACCTTGTCAGTACTTGAGTGGGATGGGATGGGAGGGAAGTTTTGTGTAATGTTTATTAAGGAAATTGAATACAATCGACCGAAGTGTACATCAATTCCGATCAAGGCGGTATGGTCTCCGCTGTTGAGGTGGAAGTGTCCTAGCCAGGAACAGATCTGGAGAGACATCTTACATGGCCCCCGGTTCCCTGTCTTTCCTCACTGTTTCCGTGCTATGCGAAGAGCATAGCTCTGCGTGGCTCATCACCAAGATGAAAATGACACACATATGGAGCACACCCCTAACACTACCTAGGTAGGGTGGCCCATCAAAATGTCGCTGCCCGCTATCCAGTACAGCCCTTCCGCCATCAAGGCATAACAACCTGCGGTGGCCTCCTGTAGCTCCCATGCCATCCACTTCCGCCCATGACATTATACGCCCTCGGCGCCAACATGGCAGCGTTGACCTTCATCCATCCAACGTCATACAACTTGCTTCCCTTTACCTCTGCCTCCCCCTCATCGGCCGGATCATCCGTCCCCGGATCTTTGCCCGTAACCTCCCAGTCATATGTCGCGGGGTCCGGAGGAGCCCAAGACATGTCGATCAGATTGACGTAAGTCACACTGTCGAGGTCCAAGTCGGGCGGCTTTGGGCCTGCCAGCACCGATTCGAGGGACGCGGCCTCGACGTGTACACAGACGCCATAGCGCGGCGTGATGTTCGCCGGCTTGCCAGAGGCTGCAACCCATTGCTTGAACCGGCTGTTGATGATGTGCTAATGAGCATCATGGCTTTGCGCTTAGTGATCTGTTTGCGCCCGCGCGCGCATGTGTGTGTGTGTGTGTGTGTGTGTTGTGTGTGTTGCTTGCTTACCGCCTGACTTCGTCCTTGCTGGCACCATTGAGCAAAGGGTCTTCCTGGACAGCCCAGTCAAGGCTTGCCTTGAGGTCGTCCGCGTGCTCGAAGGCTAGCGAATTGAACGTGTGTCCGTTCAGGATCTGCATGAAAGCCTTCCATTTCTCGTCGTCGCCGTAGGTGCACCGGTAGATGACAAAGCCCCATTTCGTGTTCGGCACGGTTCGAAGTTGGGCGCGGATGCGGTGGGCTTCGGACATGGTCTTCGAGCTTGTGAGGGCTAGAAACGCAAGCTAGTAGAAGTTGAGGTTAGAGGGGATTTTCTCGTCTAGCCTTGAAAGAGAAAGGCACTTTTACCACATACAAGACAATGAAACTCCTCATCCCAAAATGGGGTCTTCAGTCTTCAAATTCGGGGTTCAGAAAGAATAAACCGCTTCTGGTCGGGTACGAGATTTGGGACGCAATTGACACTGAAACCGCATTATGCTGTGTTTGCAAGGACAATCACATATCAAGTCACATCTCACTCCAGCGTTAGAAGCATGTCTTCGGACCGACTCACCAACACTCGACGGCTCACCCCGCAACTGAGCCCTGTATACGTGGCTAAGGTACCTTACCTGCATGTACCTGAGGCACTCCGTCTGAAGTGTGCCGCCTTCCCCACATCGTGCGCTTGAAACCGTCGGCCCCGTTCAACACCATTCTAGTTGGAGCGTAGGTCAAGAACTGCGCGAACCAACCTTGGAAGTCAGTTCAGCGCCAGTTGAACTTATTCACGTACCTTCTACTTCTGTACCCAGGCTACCTTACTCGTTTGCCCGTGTACATTGACTTTCGGTCGTAATTGACCAAGATAGCTCTTTTTGCGGGGCAAGCTGCAAGTGCTCTACCCACCACTTTGGAGCTATGATGCAGCTTTCGACGCTTTGATGTCACTCCCATCAGCTATGGGTGGCATCAGCCCTGAGGCTATATCATGCAGCTGGTCCCCTTCTTAATTTTTCTTTCCTTCTGTCTGACCTTTGCCGTTCTTCTCTCTTTACTTCAGAGCTCTCCGTGTGACTCGTTGGCATTGAAGTCAGACACCCTACAACTGTGCGCCTTTGGAATGAGAGATTGACAGCTGACTGAGGTACAGATCTGCCAATATGCGCACCCTCCCGCTGTCGTGGGTCACTGCTCTTGCATGTTACACGGCGTCCTTGACTCCTTTCGCGGGAGCACAAAGTCCTGATGCCGACACAACCTCCGTTTCGTCTGGAGGCGCCGTAGGTCGCACGTCGGCGGCGCAATTGCCATCGGCCAGCTCGGCCTCGGGGACCGCAGTTATCAGTGGTAGCACTACAAGCTTCAGACCCATTTTCACCGTTCCCGCCGAAGCCGCCGTTGGTGCCCCGCTTCTTCCGAACATAAACGACCCTAAAGCGATTGACCCTCAGACCGTCTGCCCAGGCTACATCGGGTCGAATGTGGTCCGGACTCAATATGGTTTGATGGCGACCCTGAAGCTGGCTGGGAATGCATGCAATGTTTACGGGACCGACATCGACACCCTCAACTTGACCGTCGAGTATCAGTCGAATGACAGATTGTCGGTCAAGATCATCCCAGCTGTCATTGCCCCTTCGAACTCGTCCCAGTACATCCTCCCGAACAATCTGATCCATGAGCCGACAGTTGACGGCGAGGCGACTATTGAGAGCTTAACCAATGAACTTGGTTTCGTCTGGAGCAACGATCCCACTTTCTCCTTCGCCGTGATTCGGAAGAATACAGGGGACGTGTTGTTCAGCACCGAAGGAACCAAACTGGTGTTTGAGAATCAATTCATTGAGTTCGCTAGCCTTTTACCGGAGAACTATAACCTCTATGGATTGGGCGAGGTAATCCACGGTCTCAGACTTGGGACTAATCTCACGAGGACCCTTTGGAATGCTGATGCGGGCGATCCAGTCGATTAGTGAGATACCAGACATCATTGCAGAATTTGTAACGGTTGTTGACTGTCCGAGATAGTAACATTTACGGCACGCATCCCTTCTACCTCGAAACTAGATACTTCGAAGTCGACAGTACCAGCGGAAACTTGACCCTTGTCACCGGAAACTCAAGCACGGGAAAAGACTATGTCTCCTACTCGCATGGGGTCTACCTACGTAACGCTCATGGTCAGGAGATCCTCCTACGTCCTCAGAACATCACATGGCGGACGATCGGCGGGAGCATTGACCTTTACTTCTTCGCCGGCCCAACCCAGCAAGAGGTGACAGCAGCGTACCAGAAGGGAGCCATCGGTCTACCCGCCATGCAACAATATTTCGCTTTCGGCTTTCATCAGTGTAGGTGGGGTTATGCGAACTGGAGTCAGGTGGAAGAGGTTGTGATGAACTATGAGAAATTCGGCATCCCGCTGGAGACAATCTGGTACATACCGACCATCATGCGGGTCGAATGTCTACTGACGGCTCTCTAGGACCGACATCGACTATATGAAGGAGTATCGCGACTTCGACAACGATCCTATAAGGTACAACTACACTACCGGCCAGGAATTCTTAGCAAGACTGCATGCCAGTGGCCGGCACTATGTCCCGATTGTTGACTCTGCAATCTACGTGCCGAACCCGAACAATGCCAGTGACGCGTAAGTAGCTTCAATTAGTATTGCTCAGCGGAACCTTCTTGACTAACTCAAACCAGGTACCCGACCTTCAATCGGGGTAACGCTACCCATTCGTTCATGACGAACCCCGACGGTAGTCTGTATATAGGTGATGTCTGGCCTGGATACACCGTATTTCCGGATTGGATCAGCCCAGGGGCGGGCAACTGGTGGACAAATGAGATGGTCACCTGGCATGGAGAGGTCCCCTGGGATGGTATTTGGATTGACATGTCGGAAGCATCTTCCTTCTGTACTGGATCTTGCGGCTCAGGCAATATCACCATGAACCCAGTGCATCCACCGTTCAAATTACCTGGCGAGCCTTCTGCGATAAATTATGAGTATCCCGAGGGGTTCAACGTCACCAATGCAACGGAGGCTGCTTCTGCAGCGTCGGCTTCATCCAGCCAGGCAGCTGCCGCATCATCAGCTGCTGGAGGATCGGCGTCCTCCACGACGCCCCATTACCTTCGAACAACACCCACTCCGGGAGTAAGGGATATAAACTATCCCCCTTATGTGATTAATAACATTCAAGGGGACCTGGGTGGCCACGCTGTCTCCCCCAACGCAACTCACGCGGACGGCACACCAGAATACGATGTTCACAATCTCTTTGGACACCAGATCCTCAATGCCACATACTACGCTCTTCTTAGCATATTCCCCGGTAAACGACCGTTTATCATTGGCCGCTCTACCTTCGCGGGTAGTGGAATGTTCGCCGGGCACTGGGGCGGAGATAACTATTCGAAATGGGTCTATATGTTCTTCTCGATTCCCCAAGCACTCGAGTTCTCATTATTTGGCATACCCATGTTTGGCGTAGGTACGTATCGGATGACAGTTGGCTCTCCTGGAGCTCCCCCTCATTCCATGATTATTGGTGGCCTCCAGATGGTAACTTGTTCATTGTAGACACCTGTGGGTTCAGCGGCAACACCGACGAAGAGCTCTGCAACCGCTGGATGCAGCTGTCCGCGTTTTTCCGTCAGTGCAGAATCCTGCAACCCGTTGGTGAAGAAAACAGCCACTAACTCCACAATTTAGCATTCTACCGCAATCACAACGTCCTCAGCGCCATACCGCAGGAAGCCTACGTCTGGGCCAGTGTCATCGACGCCAGTAAGACTGCCATGAATATCCGCTTCCAGCTGCTCCCCTACATGTACACCCTCTTCTACCTCGCCCACACCACCGGTAGCACAGTGATGCGAGCGCTGGCCTGGGAATTCCCCAACGACCCCTCCCTTGCGGCCGTCGATCGCCAGTTCCTCCTCGGCCCTGCAATCATGGTCACTCCCGTCCTCACGCCCGGCGCCACCACCGTCGACGGCGTCTTCCCTGGCGTCGGGCGGGGCGGTACCGTCTGGTACGACTGGTACACGCAAGCGGCAGTCAACGCGACGGCGGCCAAGAATACCACTATCGACGCCCCTCTCGGCCACATACCAGTTTTCATCCGGGGCGGCAACGTCATCCCCACGCAGGAGCCCGCCATGACGACGCGCGACGCGCGTAAGAATCCTTGGGGCGTCATCGCCGCTCTCGATCTCGAGGGCGCTGCCTCGGGCTCTCTGTATATCGATGACGGCGAGAGCGTCATGCCAAATGCGACTCTTTACGTTGATGTGAGTCTCTTCCCAGTCCCTTTCCCAATTTCCCCGACTTCTTTAACCCACATTGCCCTAACCCGCTTTCGGCCGACCATTAACTTGGCAACAGTTGATCGCCTCCACTTCCTCCCTCTACGCCTCCGCCCGCGGCACTTATGTGGACATGAACCCGCTCGCCAACGTCACGATCCTCGGGGTGCAGAACACGGTCAGCAACGTCTCGTTTAACGGCATGCCTGTCGCCGGTAGTTGCGTGAAATACGATGCGAACAGTAAGGTGCTGACCGTCACCGGGCTAATGAACATGACGCGGATGGGCGCGTGGGCGGCGGATTGGGAGTTTAGTTGGATGTAATGTCGAATGGAAAGGAGTTGTGGTTGTTTTGGGAAACTTGACGGGATCGTAGGCCTGGGGCATGTCGGGCTGAGTGTAGCAAGAAGGGCAGGGGCGAGTGGAAGGGGTACAAGTGCAGTGGGATTAATGCCGAATGAATGGATGATCATGGGAGTAGGGACGAACAACACCGTGTATATACCAAAGACGACACTTCCTGCCGTTGCTGTTCGATAGCAGTTGAAAGGTGAGCACCTTGAGGTACTGGCATTCCCACACCATTGAGATAAGCTTCTATGCCACAAGCGCTGCACTACCACCTGATTCTTACAATGAATCTGACAGCCTCAGTTCTGACAACTGCACCAATGCCATCAGACTCTTCGGCCCTATCACCGCTGATCTGATGGCCTGTTTCCAGGGTCAATATCGGGCATAAGGAAAAGCAGTCGATCTGAACGACCAATTTGAGGAGTCCATCCTTCTGCCATTCTTCACGGGAAGAAATAAAATTTAAAATGAAAAGAGATGCAAAGACGGCCCTGCTCAAGACCATGAGAGGCGTCGCTGCCTTTGCCAAAGCAGAACCCCTTCTGTTGCACAACAAATAGCCCGCTCGGCTGCATCGTCGTCACGTTGTTAGAATGTCAGGGTGCTGGTCTTTGTATTCGTTGGTAAGGTGCTCAGATCCTACCTGCCCAGCAGGCAATCTACTTCTACATACGTTATCCAATAATCTCTCAAGAGATCACAATAGTGGTTTTAAAGACAGTTGCACCGAAAGACCACCGGACTGCCTTGCCTTTTGCTAGTGCGGCTTTTCAGGGACCTTGATTAAGCTGGCTTTTGGTGACTGGGGAGATTATGTGGTGGAACGTTGTTATACAGAGCTATGGATTTCGAGGAGTGTCTTCGGTTTTCAAGAGCGGAACAGTGTCACTGTTGAGAACCTGCAGTCTCGTGGAGGTAGTCGGCGCCAGTGTATAGCCATGATGGATTTTTCAGTGTTTTACTCTATGAGGTGCAACGTAATATACGCTGATCAGATCCAACCCTGGTGTATATCCAATGATTGCCTACAAGCTACTCGGGGGCCATGCGACTAGAATTTGACCCGAAGGCCCCAGCCTCCGGCTATTCCTCTGGCAACAAGAAAAGCGATGGATCCAGCGCCGTAAAGCGCGCCTCCAAACACAATTAGGCCAGAATAATTGGTACCCGATCGATTCAGGATGGCACCCGCGATCGGTATGCCAACCAGCACCCCAACGCTGGAGATGGCAAATGTCGTTCCGTTTCTCTTCCCATAGTCCTCGATCTTGCATACCTGTGCAATGCAGACGGGGCCAAGGCTGACGGCGGTACCACTCCAGAAGCCGAACATGATGGCAAACACGGTGACGGATACTTCATCGTCGCCACTGCGGAGCCAGAGTGCAAAGATGAAGAGAGAGCAAATTAAAGACGTCAAAGCCATGACGTTGAAGCGGCCCAGGCGATCGGCGAAGTATCCAGGGATGGCTCGACCTGGAACCGAAGCTGCGTTGAGGAAAGCGACCATTCGGTAGGCATTCTGCGGATCTATGCCGACGTGGATGGCGTAGGAGGAGATATAAGTTAGCGGAATGAAGAAAGCGAACTCTATAAAGAAGATGGCGAGTGTCGTCATGCCATATTTGACATCCTTCAGCGCCTTGAGATCGATGGTGGCGCCACCGTGCTTGTTAGGCGGCAGTCGAGTCCGCAGAAGGAAACAAGCCGCAATGCAGAGCCCACCGGAGAGGGAGCCGATGACTCGGATCGCCCACGGAAAGCCAATTCTAGGGGCCAAGTAGAGGACAATCAAGGGGAATATGACTCCGCCTATACTGCCGGCGGTGAACGCCACGCCCGTCGCAAGAGCTCTTCTTCTACAGAACCAGTGACCCACAGCAGGGATGCTCGGCGTGAATAGAAGGCTACACGATAGACCGCCAAGCACACCAAAAGACAAAAGAAATTGGTAGTACGCTGAGGAGAGACAATGTCAGTCTAAATCTGTGGAAGTGGGAAACCAGGGTCAACGCGTAGCTTACATCTGCTTACGCTTAAACACATTATCGCTGTTGTAATACCAACTGAGCCGGGGACGACCAACGGTCTGACCCCATAAGCATCAAAAAGGGGGCCTACCGAAAGGGTATTTTCAGCAGCTCCTATGGAACGTAGATACGCTTCAAATCAGGAGGAATGGGGACATGGGGGCACTGCCACATACCGATCTGCACTCCAGCAAAATATACGATGAAGGCATGTATGCTGAAAATCCACCCCACCGTAGATTCCGAGTAACCTGCCAGCTCATGCTGAAATACCCGGGCTTGCAGCACACTGATGGTGTTTATCAGACCCATGGAAGGAACCATGGCGCACCAAGCACCCAGCACCACGAGCCACGCTTGCAAGCCTCCTTCCGGATACGGCTCTTCTTCCTCTGACATGAGGATTGGTGGCGATGCAACTGGCACTGTATCCGCAGTAGGAACAAGTGCTTTTCTGGACTGCATCTCCATGCTTTCTTTCGCTTTGATTATGCCGAGAAGTGAATGATGGGACTGGTGAAAAACCTTAAAGTGGATATGATTGCTTCAGAGTCCAACGGTCAGAACTAAAGCATCCGCGCATACAGGTACAGGTCTGACTGGATTAATATCAATATAGAGAATGCCGGCGGGAGATGTGTTCATCATAACGTGCAAAGAAGAGGCTCAAGTCAGCCACACTTTGCTTCTTCTTCTTCTACCAAGCGCAGAGCCGCACCACAGTGTGAAGTATTTAGGGCAGGTCAGCTTAGGGCTAAGCAAGTCTGATGCTCTGCCAAACTGCGGTTTGCTGGGAACCAGAACAGATCCAAGGATATGTTACTCGGTCTAGCAAAGCAGTACAGAAGTGAGGATGATGCGATTTGACGCACGCATAGCTTTTGGGAAAATCCAAGCGAGAATAAAACACCAACCTCTTGAGGGCACAGCCAGGGGGCCCGAAACAATTCAATAGCTACCATAAGCATGTCAGGAAAATAGAATCTCACTCTTTTATAGTACACCAGGATTGTCTAAACATGGCTTTATTTATAATATATCTTGATTTAGCTGTCTTGGTGCCTTGGGATGAGCGTCTTCTTAGCCCTTAGTGTCCTTACCCAGAGACATGGTTCGAAGCGCTAAACGAGTGGCAGATAGAGGACACAAGGATAGGACTTTGGAGCCAAGGGGATGCAGAGCGGTTGAACTGCACAAGCACACTTATAAGTGATATCTCACAATGATCAAACAGTTTGCACAAGGTTGTTGCCACCTCCAACAGAGAGGATCATCACCAGCGCCAGTCACACTCGTGATTTATTCTATTTCGTGCCATTACCATAGCATAAGCTATCTACTTATTCCGCCATCGGATCGAAAGCTACATTGATCCTAGCTACTGGGAGCCCTGATGATGTTAAGGTTTGAAGGACTTAGTCTCCAAGCGCATAAGGATGCATGATCTGTCCGTCTGCAATTGTGGAAGAGGCAATCATCAGTAACAGTCTCGGAGAAGGGGGGTGTGAGACTTACAGTATAGCTCCGCCTCTGCGCTGGCTAGAAACACATATGTGGGTGCGATTTCACTTAGTTGACCTGGTCGTCCAATTTGAGTGCCGGACCCGAAGCCTTCCATTTCCTCGGCGGGCCGAGATGCGGCTTGGATAGGTGTATACACAGGGCCAGGTCTGCAAGAGGAGTAGCGCTGGAGATTAGCGATCAAATCCGACAGAAACATGCGTTGCAAGTGAAGGGGTAGCATAAAGGAGGAAGAGGCTTACGCTACACCGTTGACACGAATACCCTTGGAAACAAGGTTCTTGGCCAGAGCGCGGGTGAACCCGACAATCGCGCCTTTGGTAGCAGCATAATCGACCATAGACCCTGTACCACGGAAAGCCACGACGGAAGTGGTGTTGATGATTCTGTAAGAAAAGATGAGCTATGATTAGACAGGTACGGTTGTGTGTGGGCTTACGAGCCCCCCTTTTTCATGTGGGGCAGTGCGTATTTGGTGACAGCGAACATCTGAAGAATATTGCTTCGGAAGATGCTTTCGGTCATTTCGAGGTCGATCTCTTCGAAGTTCGGGCACATGACTTGCTTGGAGGCGTTGTTCACCAGGACGTCAATGGTTCCGTATCTTCAGAGATGAGTTAGACATGCCTCGAGGCATTAAGGAAGACAGGGACTGACTTCTTGACATGCTCATCGACGACCTTCTTGCAGGTCGAGTTCTCCATGAGGTCACCAGGTATCAGTAAAACATTGTTGATTCTCGGCCTCGATAGCTTTCTTAGTCGTCTCGGCATCCTCTTGCTCGTCAGGGAGGTAAACGATGGTAATATCAGCACCTTCGCGAGCCATGAGAATGGCTACTGAACGACCGATGCCAGAGCTAATACAGTTTGTCATCCGAGGGAAGCAAGGGATAAGTAGACAGCAAACGGTGGTTGGCGCTGTAACGGTGACTCGAGAACCCCAGACTGATGCGGTTGATGTTCGAGGCAAGATGGGTCATAAGAGAGTGAAGCCATACTCTCCTCCAGTAATGATGACTTTCTTCTTCCTCAGCTTCCCAACTCCCGTGTACTCGTGAAATTTGGTCGCTCCCTCAAGCTTGGTGGCTTCACTAGTAGGGTGAATGTCGGCCTCCTTGCTACACGGTCGGTCAGTTCCATTGAACACATGTCAATGATTCAACCATGTCTTACCCAGGCTGCGACTGAGATTGAGCATTATCGATGACCTTGAAGGCACCCCCTTCACCAGCACCGGGAGACATGTTTGCAATGAAGACTGTGGCTTTAGGCTGTCTCGTAAGTATTGGGAGTTGAGGACGAAGTGTGATTGAAGAACGAAACCTGAGTCGTGAAGTTGCCCTCGCTAGCATTCGTGGGCAGATTGAGATACTTGAGTGGAGAAATCGTACTGAGGGGGGTTGCCCAGAAGTACAATGGTTTGTTTATGTACAGCACGGCATGATGAATTTCTGTCGTCATCATGCGGTGATGAATGCATTCACCCACTTGGCGGTACCAGAACCCCGATCATCTCCAACATGGCCTCATCGAGCATCTTGGAATGACTCATGAGTGTTAATGCCAAAAGATTATATTATTGCAATTCCTGTAGAGGTTTGCGGACCTCATCAAAGATGATATTGATTAATGATGCATTGACCAATCGGAGCTTGCGTTTCGCTTCGGCCACACCGTTCTCTAAACTTCGCACACACGGCCAGGTTCAGGCTATCTCATATAAGGAGATGTATGGTAAAACCCGGGATTCTCCAAGGGGGCAAGAGTATGGCACAAGTTGATGATGATGAAGAGCCGTTGCATGGTACACAAATCATCAATGCTTCAGGGCCATAACCTAGCGCTGACTACAACCAAAGTGCCTTAGTCTTTGACCTTCCCCAACTCTACACCAGACCCCCTGCTGAAGCGCTCTTGAGTGCAGTCGCCATCCTTGTGCTTGAGCCTCCATCATGGGAAGCTGACGGCCATGCAAACCCCAGCCAACCGAGGGTCAACCCGGATGGAATACCCAAATACCTGACTTCCATCATCGCAAGTCAATTATCTTGGATCCATGACGGTGGAGAAAAAGAGAAGATCTGGGAGATGGCCAGCGCAAGGCTGAGCGAGCGATCCGGGCGGACCGGCATGCCTGCCGTGTCCCGAACGTTCCAGATCCCAACCGGAAGCCGCAGTGTCCAAATTGTCCTGCACGAGCCGTCCCTGACGGAGGACAACCTCGGCTGGAAAACTTGGGCGTCTTCCTATCTCCTTGCGAAACGGCTTCACCTGCTCCGATTGCCCGAAGCCCCCGCCGGGAGTCAGCGGCGGGTGCTAGAGCTGGGATCCGGCACCGGTCTGGTGGGAATCGCAGCCGCAGCGGTCTGGGGAGCCGCAGTGCGTCTCACAGACTTGGCTGAGATCGAGGCGAATCTTGCGATGAATGTTCGGGATAACGTTCAAGTGATTGAGAGCAGTGGGGGTGTCGCTACGACTGGCGTACTAGACTGGTCAGATACTAAGAATTCGCCCTCGGATGAAATCCAATACCCGATCATCCTGGCAGCCGACCCGCTTTACTCGCCTGAGCATCCTGCATCACTGGTACAGACGATAGGGCGCTACTTGCACCGGAGTGCAGAGGCTCGGGTGATTGTCGAGTTGCCGCTGAGAGAGGCCTATGCTCCGGAAATAGACGACTTCCACCACAGGATGCGTGCGCTTGGTCTGGAAGTACGAGAGCAAGGAGAGGAGACGGGGTATGACGATTGGAGGGCTGGAGAGGAGGGTGGACTGAAGGAAGTCAGATGCTGGTGGGGGGTGTGGGCATGGAAGGATCTGAAAGCCTGGTCATCAGCTCAAGCAGGTTCACAACACATCTCGAGCCATCCATGGAATTACTTCTCTTACGACGCGTTGGGAAAGTAGGGCCAGGAGCCTTGAGACTCCGTTCTAGTCTCCTCACTTTCAGTAATCCAAGCACATCCCAAAACATCTCAAGCATCCCTAAGATCGCCATGTAGCGAGAAGTATGAGACGGCATCACTACCAACACCATTTGCACCACCACGTCATGACGAACAACTGACATCTACAACCACATCCACGTAACCAACCATCTAACCACCCTCCCTCCCTAACCTCACTCACAACACCCAACAATCCCCAACCCCCCACCCCTCCCCGACCCAACCACCCACGTCCACCCCCCCATCAAACCCTACCCATCAACCCACAACAATGGTCCTCGGCCTCCTCCTCGGCCTAGCCGTCCCCATCGCCGCCGGCGTCCCCACCACCATCGGCGTCGCCGAAAGCGTCTCCTACCAACAGAAAGCGAACGAGAGCGTGAAGGACGACGAGAAGAGGATGGTCAAGTTTGCTGTCGAGGTGTATTGTGAGGGCGGGGAGGAGGTGATGAGCACGGCGACGGGACAGGGAGAGGGAAAGGGGAAGGGGAGGGGAGATGAAAAGGGGAAGGGAAAGGGGAGGGGCAGAGGGGAGAGAGAGGTGCACGGACGGAGGCTGGGGTTGCGGGATGGGAAGGTAGGGTTGTTTTTAGTTGGTGCTTTCTTTTTCTTGGGTGGTCAGTTGGTTGATTGGGGATGGTGGGGATGGTGGGATGGTGGGGATGGCGGTTCCGCAAATGGCGGCTTCGAGGAGGGAGGGGCTAGAGAAGCGGAGCGGCAAGCTCAAAGAGAAGGGCAAGCGGAGCACTGCTCGAATGGCGTTGCATTTCCTTCCTCCCCTCCCTCCCGCTCCCCGACCACAGTGCCCGTGCTCGTACTCACCACGAACGCTAATCCGCCGCCGTCTGGGCCAAAGGTCTACGTCTCAACCCCCACCGCCGCGCCCGCCCACCCCATGACGGCCTTCTACATCGCGTACCCAGACCCGGACCGCCCGCCGACGCGCGGCCTCGTCAGCACCATCAGCGACGACCCGCCGCTGCTGAATTGGATCTACGTCGATAAGGACACGCGGGAGTTGAGGTATGGGAATCGGACGCAGAGTCGTGAGCACGTTGTCGGACCGTGGGATTGGACGCGGGATGAGGATGAGGATGCGGATGATGAGGGGGAGGGGGAGGG